>ODAI011928974.1_pt1 | contig 13248 bp, 8 predicted proteins | sample 1539321 | NCBI WGS metagenome assembly ODAI01 (sample SAMN02144231, study PRJEB22623) | gut metagenome | biome: sheep rumen | host: Ovis aries | place: New Zealand | reverse complement strand
GCGGTACAGTTCGTTCATGAATGCCTGGCAGAAACGCATCACCTCAGCGTCACTCTTGCCACGTGGAGAGAAGTCTGAACCACCTTTGGCACCACCCATAGGCAGTGTGGTCAGTGAGTTCTTGAAGGTCTGCTCGAAAGCGAGGAACTTCAGGATACCCAAGTTAACGCTCTTGTGATAGCGGAGGCCTCCTTTGTACGGGCCGATAGCGTTGTTGTGCTGGATACGGTAACCCATGTTGGTCTGTACATTACCCTTATCGTCTACCCATGTGATACGGAACTCACATACGCGATCGGGGATGCAAAGACGCTCGATGAGGTTTGCCTTCTCAAACTCGGGATGCTTGTTGTACTCTTCCTCGATGGTGGGAAGTACCTGAGAAACTGCCTGGATGTACTCCGGCTCATTGGGGAAGCGCTGCTTCAACTCTTCTACAACTTTTACTGCATTCATAATCTTTTGTCTTTTTTTAGTTGTTTGTTATACTGATTAAACTTTCTGAGTGCAAAATTACAGCAAAAAAATGAAATACAAAACATTTTATCAAAAAAATCGCCCAAAAACTGTCTTTTTGTAACTTAATTGACATAAATCAAGTCAAAAGGTCATAAATATACGTTTTTCTTGTGCTCGGACACAATAAGAGCTGCATCGGAAAAGATGCAGCTCTTCTTTATATATAAATAAGGTATATTAGTTTACTTCCCGATGGCAGTCAGTTTCGACTTGATCTTATCCACGTAGGCATCGATGGTAGCCACAGCCACGATGTTCACCACGTCGCGAACTGATGCACCGAAGTCGATGAAGTGGATAGGCTTGTTCAGACCCATCTGGATCGGACCGATGATTTCAGCGTCGGCACCAAGCATCTGCAGCATTTTGTATGATGAGCGCGCTGAGGTTAGGTTGGGGAATACCAGCGTGTTCACCTTCTTGCCAAATACCTTCGTGAATGGATATTCCTCATCGCGCAGTTCATTGTCGAGGGCAAATCCCAGCTGCATCTCGCCGTCGATGGGCAGGTCGGGATACAGCTCCTGCATCTTGGCAACGGTGTCCTTTACCTTCAGGGCACCATCGCTGGTGTTACTGCCGAAGTTTGAGTGGCTGACGAGTGCGATGACAGGCTTCTCGTTGAAGAATCTGACTGCTGTCGCTACCAGTTTCGAGATGTCGAGAAGTGTGTCGCGGTCGGGGTTCTCGTTCACCAACGTATCGGCGATGTAGTAGGTTCCCTTGGGAGAGTTGATGATGTGCATCGTGCCGAAGTGCTTGAACTCAGGACGTATACCGATGACCTCGTTGACCACCTTGATGGTGTTTGAGTACTTGGTATAGAGACCTGTGATGAAGGCATCGGCATCGCCTGTCTCCACCATCATCATGCCGAAGTAGTTGCGCTCAAACATCTTGTCGTTGGCCTCCTGGAAGGTGTAGCCCTCGCGCTGGCGCTTCTGAGTGAGGATGCGTGCATAGCGCTCACGACGCTCCTGCTCGGATGGATGGCGCAGGTTCACGATTTCGATACCCTCGATGTTCAGGTCGAGCTTCTTGGCCAGTTTGGCGATTACCTCGTCATTGCCCAGCAGCACGGGTTGGCAAATGCCCTCGGCCTTGGCCTGAACGGCAGCCTTCAGCATCGTGGGGTGCACTGCCTCTGCGAATACCACGCGCTGCGGATGAGCTGCAGCTGTGGCGTAGAGTTTCTGGGTGAGCTTCGTCTCCTGCCCCAGGAGCACGGTCAGAGAGTGCTTGTACTCGTCCCAGTCCTCAATCTTCTTGCGAGCCACACCGCTCTCGATGGCAGCCTTTGCTACAGCCGAGCTGACCTCCGTGATAAGTCTTGGGTCGACGGGCTTCGGGATGAAGTAGTTACGTCCGAAGGTCAGGTTGTTCACCTTGTATACATCGTTCACCACGTCGGGCACTGGCTGCTTAGCCAAATCGGCGATAGCGTAAACGGCTGCGAGTTTCATCTCTTCGTTGATCGCAGTGGCGTGAACGTCGAGCGCACCACGGAAGATGTAAGGGAATCCGATGACATTGTTAATCTGGTTAGGATAGTCTGTGCGACCTGTCGACATCAGCACGTCGGGACGAGCCTCCATCGCGTCCTCGTAGGAGATCTCGGGTACAGGGTTGGCCAGTGCGAAGATGACGGGATCCTTAGCCATCGTCTTCACCATTTCCTGAGAGAGCACGTTACCCTTTGAGAGACCAACGAAAACGTCAGCACCGTTGACGGCCTCAGCCAGCGTGTGGATATCCGTTCGCGTGGTGGCGAAGAACTTCTTCTGTTCGTTCAGGTCCTGGCGCTCGGTAGAGATGACGCCTTTCGAGTCGAGCATCACGATGTTCTCCTTCTGGGCACCGATGGCCATATAGAGTTTCGTACAGCTGATGGCTGCAGCACCAGCACCATTAACTACGATCTTCACCTTCTTGATGTCTTTGCCGATCACCTCCATCGCGTTCTTCAGTCCTGCTGCCGAGATGATGGCCGTACCGTGCTGGTCGTCGTGCATCACGGGGATGTCGAGTGTTTTTTTCAGGCGCTCCTCGATGTAAAAGCACTCAGGCGCCTTGATGTCTTCGAGGTTGATACCTCCGAAGGTGGGGGCGATGCGCTCCACGGCTTCGCAGAATTTCTCGGGATCCTTCTCGGCCACCTCAATGTCAAACACGTCGATACCGCCATAGATCTTGAAAAGAAGTCCCTTTCCCTCCATCACGGGCTTGCCGCTCATCGCGCCGATATCGCCCAGACCGAGTACGGCGGTGCCGTTAGAGATCACAGCCACGAGGTTACCCTTATCTGTGTACTTATACGCAGCGTCGGGGTCTTCCTGAATCTCCAGACAGGGATAGGCCACACCAGGGGAGTAGGCGAGACTAAGGTCGGTTTGAGTACGGTAAGCCTTCGTGGGCTTTACTTCGATTTTACCAGGACGCCCACTTTCATGATATTCAAGGGCGGCTTCTTTTGAGATCTTTACCATATTATAACTAATCGTTTTTGTTGTTAATTCTGAAATCGCGTACAAAATTACAAAAAACTTGTGAAAAACATTTTCTTTTTTGATTTTTTTTCTACCTTTGCACATCAAATTGGATGAATATGCAAGAAACTAATACTTTCTCGCCTTATAGACGACAGCTGAAAACTAAGATCATAGAAACTGCCATGAAGGCATTTCGAACCCAAGGCGTGCGCAAAATCAGGATGGACGATATCGCTGACGAACTCAGTATATCCAAGCGTACCGTCTATGAGATTTTCGGCACCAAGGAGCAACTTGTCTTTGAATGTGTCAAAAAGTATACGGAGCGTGAAAGGTCAAAGTTGGCTGAACTTACCGCCCATTGCTCGAATGTGATGGAGATACTGCTTATCATCTATAGGCGCAGGATCGAGGATACGAAACGGACGAATCTCCTGTTTTATTTGGATCTGAGGAGATATTCATCTGTGATGCAGTTCCTGAAAGAGAAGAGTGAGCATAATCGCGAGCTCTGCCAACAGTTTATCAAGCGCGGCATAGAGGAAGGCTATTTTCGAACGAATCTTGACTACCAACTGACGAGTCTCATCTTCGATGCACTGGGGCACTATTTCATGGACAACCAACTTTACGAGCGTTATTCCATTGAGGAGATCTACCACAATCTTGTGTTCGTCTCCCTCAGAGGCATGTGCACAGAAAAGGGGCTTGCTGAACTTGAACGGATCGTCAGCCCCAGCCAGTTGTAGCCGACATTGCTCAATGACTGAAAGTTGTGTTAATAGTAGAATTTCCTAGAATTAATAGTAGAACTTTTTAGATTTAATAGTAAATATTTCTGGAATTAATAGTAAATAATCGGTCTATTCGAGGCCCTGCTTGCACCAATCTCCAGACATTTAGCTTCACTACTTAATTACAAAGAAGTTGAGCAAATGCGAAACTTGAATTAAAGAATAGAATACTTTCTGCCTGATCGCAGGAGGATAGAAATGCTGAAGAAATGAAAAGCAAATCCCCCCGCTTTTGTCTGAGCGAGGGGATTGTTGGTTACTGATGCTGTTCGCGGAGGAGATCGTTGACGGTCTTCACAGGATTGAAAGTCCCGAGAGGAACTTCTACGAAAACTGTGCTCCAGTTGCTCATGGCTCCATTCCACAGTCCAGGTAGTTCGAGTGCCTTCAGCTCCTTGCCGGCTTTCGACTTAGAGGAGATGAAGCCTGTGGTCTTATCGACGAACTCGGGCAGGTTGAACGGACGACCCTGGTAATCCTTCACAGCGCAGACAAGATCTACGGGGTTGAAGTGTGTGCCCTGGGTGAACATCTTCATGTAGGCTTCGTTGTTGGTATCGATCTGACTGCTCTCAAGGATTTGGAGGGATACGGTGCCATCCTGATTATAAGTGAGGAACGGACCTCCGCCAGGCTCGCCTACATTCTTTACGACGCCGCAGACGCGCATCGGGCGGTTCAGCTTGCCACGCAGATAGGCAGCATCGGTTTTCTTGCCCTTGGCATCGGTGCAGAGGCACTCACTGACAAACTTGGCAATCTCTTCGAGCTGTGCCTCGGAAGCGCCTGCATCGAGGATGCGCAGATACTCGAAAGCCTGTTTCTGCAGCGATACGAGCACTCCGGCAATAACCTGCTTCCACTCGACAGTCTCAGGCTTCAGACGGTCGGGTACGACGTTGTCGATGTTCTTGATGAAGATGACGTCGGCATCGATCTCGTTGAGGTTCTCGATGAGGGCTCCGTGACCGCCTGGGCGGAACAGCAGTGAGCCGTCGTCGTTGCGGAACGGGGTGTTGTCGGGATTGGCGGCAACAGTGTCTGTCGACGGCTTTTGCTCTGAGAAAGTGATGTCGTACTTGATGCCGTACTTCTTAGCGAATGAATCGGCCTTCTCGGCCACCTTAGCCTTGAAGAGTTCCATGTGCTCGTGACTGACGGTGAAGTGCACATGAGCCTCGCCGTTGCTGGCAGCATAGAGGGCACCCTCTACTAAATGCTCCTCCATTGGGGTGCGTGGACCCTCGGGATACTTGTGGAATAACAGCAGCCCCTTCGGCAGCTGACCATAGTTCAGTCCCTCAGCCTTCAGCATGTTGGCGGCGACAGCCTTGTAGTTGCCTGCAGCGATGAGCTCCTTGATGCCCTTGCCCTCGTTCTTCTGGCAAACGGCGTCGAGCGCATCGTAGAAGGCGAACTTCTCGATTTGGTCGAAGTATTTCTTCTCAAAGTCGGTGGTTGGTACGTCGTAGTCGGCATCAACGAATGCGAACATGTTTTTGAACATTCGGCTGGCAGCGCCTGATGCGGGAACGAACTTCACGACGCGCTTGCCCTCAGCCTTGTAGGCATTCCATGTGTCCTCGAGCTTCTTGCGCTCGTCGGCAGCGGGAGCGATGATGCCATTGCCGATGCTTGCAGCTGCCTCCAACTTCAGGAAGGGGAATCCAGTTTTAAACTCATTCAATTGATTCTCAATCTGCTCAGGGGTGATACCCTTTTGGGCGATTTGTTTTAAGTCTTTTTCTGATAACATATTATTTTATAGTTTGGTGAAATTATTGCGGCAAAGATACGAATATTTTTTTTATTTTTCGTATCTTTGCAACGAAAATTGTTGATTATGGCAGAAATGTTTGCTTTTACATACGAAGAGAAGAAGAAAATGGCCTCTCAGACCGCTGAAATCCTCCGCGAGGAAATCGGTCTGAAAGGGGACGCACTGCAGGCTGTGACGCTGATTCCAGAGGTAGATGAGGGCAAACTGACGCTGGAGGAGGTCGAGGCTCAGTATGGCCCTCAGGTGTCGCGCATCCTTCACGGTCTGAACCGCATTCAGCAGCTCTATCAGAAGAATCCCGTCATCGAAAGCGAGAACTTCCGCAACCTGTTGCTGTCGTTTGCCGAGGACATGCGCGTGATTCTGATCATGATTGCCGACCGTGTGAACCTGATGAGGCAGATACGCGACACGACCAACATGGAGGCGAAGATAGAAGTATCGCAGGAGGCAGCCTATCTCTATGCCCCGCTGGCCCATAAGCTGGGTCTGTACAAGCTGAAAAGCGAACTCGAAGATCTCTCGCTGAAATATCTCGAGCACGATGTCTACTATATGATCAAAGACAAGCTCAATGAGACGAAGGCATCTCGCGACGCCTATATCGCAGCCTTTATCCGCCCTGTGGAGGAGAAAGTGAAAGCAGCGGGTATCAAATGCCACATTAAGGGGCGTACGAAGTCAATCCACTCCATCTGGGAAAAGATGAAGAAGCAGAAGTGCGGCTTCGAGGGCATCTACGACCTTTTTGCCATCCGCATCATCATCGACTGCGAGGAGGATAAGGAGAAGATGCAGTGCTGGCAGGCTTACTCGATTGTCACAGATATGTATCAGCCCAACCCGAAGCGTCTACGCGACTGGCTCTCGGTGCCCAAGTCGAATGGCTATGAGTCGCTGCACATCACCGTGCTTGGCCCTGAGCAGAAATGGGTGGAGGTGCAGATACGCACGGAGCGCATGGACGAGATTGCCGAGAGAGGTGTGGCTGCCCACTGGCGCTATAAGGGCGTGAAGGGCGAGGGCGGACTCGATGAGTGGCTGACAGGTATCCGTAACATGCTGGAGCATGCTGACGGACTGGAGGCGATGGACCAGTTTAAGATGGATCTCTATGAAGATGAGGTGTTTGTGTTCACGCCTCGTGGCGACCTCTATAAGTTCCCTGTGGGTGCTACCGTGCTCGACTTTGCCTATCACATCCACTCGAAGTTGGGCAATCAGTGTACAGGCGGTCGCATCAACGGTAAGGTGGTTAGCATCCGACAGCTGTTGAAGAGTGGCGACCAGGTGGAGATCCTGACATCGTCACAGCAGAAGCCCCGTCAGGAGTGGCTTAGCATTGTGAAGACCTCGCGCGCTAAATCGAAGATCCGTCTGGCGCTCAAGGAGACTCAAGTGAAGGAGGGTCTCTTCGCCAAGGAGATGCTCGAACGAAAATTTAAGAACCGCAAGATAGAGCAGGAGGAAGCCACCATGTTCCACGTCATCAAGAAGCTCGGCTTCAAGGAGGTGAGTGACTTCTACAAGCAGATAGCCGACGGACAGCTCGACGTGAATACCGTTATCGACAAGTATGTCGAGCTGAAAGAGGGCGAGAAGGTGGTGACGGGTGACAATATGGCGCGCTCTGCCAGTGAGTTCGACCTCGACGAGTCGCGCTTCTCGCAGATGAATGCCCACATGACAGACGATACGCTCGTGATCGACCGCGACCTGAAGGGGCTAGACTACCAGCTGGCTCGCTGCTGTCATCCCATCTATGGCGACCCCATCTTCGGCTTTGTCACTATCAATGGCGGTATCAAGATTCACCGTCAGGACTGTCCTAACGCCCCCGAGTTGCGCCGCCGCTATGGCTATCGAGTAGTGAAGGCGAAGTGGAGTGGTAAAGGTTCCTCGCAATATTCGATTACCCTCCGTGTAATTGGCAACGACGATATCGGCATCGTGAACAATCTGACGAGTATCATCTCGAAGGATGAACGGCTCGTGCTGCGCTCGATCAATATCGACTCACACGACGGACTCTTCAGTGGCAATCTGGTGGTGATGCTTGAAGACACCTCACGACTTGAGGCGCTCATTAAGAAGTTGCGCACCGTGAAGGGCGTGAAACAAGTGGAAAGAATTTAAAGACTGACAATTAAACCGACAATGATATGAAGAAACTAATTTTACTGTTTGCAGTGGGGGCTGGGCTGGCGGTATCCAGTTGCCGTATGTCACAGGAGAAGCGCTATGAGCGCTATCTGGAACAGAAGAACGATACGACTTTCGAGTATATCGAACAAGCCCGCGACTCTGTCGTCGACGAAGAGGCTGAGGCAGTCGGCGCCATTACCAACGACGACGGGCTTGTCGCTGTGCCTGATATTCCCAAGGAGCGTGACGTCAACATGAATGCTGATGACTATGAAATGAAAAAAGTGATGTCGGGACGGGAATGATTATTCTCTGTAAATCCAGGCCAGCAATTGGTTGACCCACTTCAGAGAGAATCGGAACCACCTGTAGGTGCTCTGCTCCTTACCGCCAAAGCTTAGGATGAAGTCGCGGAAGGAGTTCTTCTCGAAAGGCAGTCCGACGTCCATAAAGCACATGTGGCGATAGCCTCGCTCATGGGCATCTTTCATGGCATCCCAGATGGTAAGAATGTCGGGGTGCATGTGGTGGTAGGTCTTGCGTAGGAAAGCGGAGTACCACATATAGGCATTGCCTTGACTATAGGCCACAGCAGAGCAGCCTATTACCTTGTCGTGATACTTCGTTACGAACAGTTGTCCGGAATCCTTCTCAGCCATGAGACCACGGAAGAAGGCATCGTCGGGAATAAAACGCTTAGGTTTGAAAATGTTGTGCTTTCTCATCAGTTTCGAGAAAGCCTTGAAATCGTCCTCCGTTGTTACAACCTCCGTCTTGGCACCACGTTCGTGGGCTTGGTTAATGCGCTTCTGCATCTTTTCGGGGATGCGCTCTTCAGGGGGGTGGCTGTGGAGAGAATTGTGGACACTCATCCAGTGGACGGGGTAGAAGCCCTGTTGCCTGAGTTGCTTATAGCCCAGCATCTTCTGGCTCAGGTTGCTCACCTCTATATATAATACGCGTAAGCCGAAATTTTTATTCAGTGCTTCCAGCATCTCGCCCATCAGTACCTCCTTCGAATACTTGCTCTCGGCATAGACGCCTTCGCTCAGCACGCGACAATGCACCAGAAGGAAAGGTGGGAAGATGAATGTGCGGTATCTTAGGAATCCCAGCAGGTGGCTGACGATGCGGCCCTGGACATCGGTAACGACTACCAGGTATGGCTTGTGTCTGGGGGTTTTCTCCAAGATCTCAAACAACCGCCGGCTGTGGAAGAAATTGCTTTCGTCCACAGCTGGCAGTTCGCTGCTCTTCTTGTAGATGGTAATCGTCAGTCCGTCCATAGAAGAATGGGGCCGAAGCCCCATGAGAGATGTTATTTGATGTTCAAGACGATGACAGACTTGGCAGGCACCATGACGGTAAGCACGCCTTTCTTCAGTTTGGCATTGTTGTAGGCCTTCGGTGCTACGACATCGGGATGATTGAAGTCGTTATAGTCATCAGCCTTCTTAGAGGTCAGGATGCGTCCAGAAACGCTCTTGGCTGCAAAGCCTTCGATGTTGAAGTCGATGGTCTGATCCTTGTCGAGGCTGACGTTGGTGATAGCGAGTACAAGGCTGCCGTCGGTTGTCTTTGCTGCGGAAGCAGAGAGCATAGGGCAGGGGCGGTAACCTTCGTCCTTAGCATCCTTCTTCTCCTTGTAATAGCTCTTGCTGACAGCCATTACCTCACTCTCAAGGTCGAGTGGGAGATAGGTGGCCTCCTGGAATGGGGTGTACATCTCGAAGACGTGATAGGTCGGTGTGAGCACCATGTGGCCTGTGCCTTCCTGATCGGTGAGAATCATCGACTGGAGTACGTTGACTACCTGTGCGATGTTTGCCATCTTCACGCGGTCGGTGTACTTGTGGAACACGTTGAGCGAGAGGGCTGCCACGAATGCATCGCGGAGTGCGTTCTGTTGATAGAGGTGGCCAGCGATGGTTCCCGGCTCTTCATCCCACCAGGTTCCCCACTCGTCGACAAGTAGCCCAATCTTTCCCTCAGGATCCTTCTCGTCCATGATAGCCTTGTGCTTCTTGATAACTTCCTCAATTTCGAGGCACTTGCCCAGCGCCCAGTAGTACTGGTCGTTGTCGAAATTTGTAGCAGAACCCTTAGGACCATTCCAGCCAGAACATGTATAATAATGCAGGCTGATACCGTTCATCTGGCGTCCGATGTTCTCCATAAGCACCTTCGTCCAGTTGTAGTCATAGTCAGATGCACCAGAGGCGATGCGGTAGAGACGGTTCTCACCCTGATTGCGGAGATAGGTATTGAACTTGCGGTACTCGTTGGAGTAGTATTCGGGTGTCATGTTACCACCACAGCCCCACGCCTCGTTACCGATGCCGAAGTACTTCACCTTCCAAGCTTTGTCACGACCATTGGCACGACGCAGACGAGCCATCGGGGTATCGCCATCGCTGGTCATATACTCCACCCACTGAGCCATTTCCTTTACGGTGCCCGAACCTACGTTACCGCTGATATATGGCTCGCAACCCAGCATCTCGCAGAGGTTCAGAAACTCATGGGTACCGAAAGAGTTGTCCTCGATGGTACCACCCCAGTTGTTGTTACGCAATGAAGGGCGCTTGTCCTTAGGACCGATACCGTCCATCCAGTGATAGTCGTCGGCAAAGCAACCGCCTGGCCAGCGCATCACAGGAATTTTCAGGGCCTTCAGGGCATCGAAAACATCTTTGCGGTAACCGTTGATATTGGGGATTTGTGAGCCTTCGCCCACCCAGAGACCGCCATAGATGCATGAGCCGAGGTGCTCGGAGAACTGTCCATAGATCTCGCGGTTGATCTTGGCACCAGCCTGATCGGCATGGATAGTTGCCTTCACATTTCCTACAGCTGTTGCCGATGTGGTAAAGGCAAGTGCGATCGTCGCGGAAATAATAACTTTTTTCATAATTTAATAGTGTGATGGGAATTACTTGTTATCAACAGCAGCCTGCTCGATAGGCAGACAGCGCTTGTAGTTCTCAATATACTTCTCGAAGCCTGCTACATCTTCTGCAGTGGGAGCGATAGATACGCCTGTGTTGCCTGCGAAGACAACTTTTTCGAGGTAATCTGCGAGTGAGAGTTTGTCTGAATTATTCACTGCGTATCCTGCAAGCAGAGCAATACCCCAGGCACCACCTTCGCCAGCTGTCTCCATGACAGAGATGGGGCTGTTGAGGGCTGCTGCCAACATGCGCTGACCTACACCTGGGGTCTTGAAGTAGCCACCATGACCTGTGATGCGATCAACTTTGATCTTCTCTTCTTTCAACAAGATGTCGTTACCAATCTTCAGCACACCGATGGCACCGTAGAGGTGAGCACGCATGAAGTTAGCGAGGTTGAATTTATCGCCAGCAGAACGTACGAACATGGGGCGACCTTCCTGCAGACCTGTGACAGGCTCGCCAGAAACATAGTTGTATGCCATCAGTCCACCACAGTCAGTATCGCCCTCAAGTGCCTTATTGAAGAGTTTGCCGTATAACTCGTTCATATCAACTTTAATACCAAGTAGTTGCTGATACTCCTTAAAGAGACTTACCCAGGCGTTGATATCGCTAGTACAGTTGTTACAGTGAACCATAGCCACAAGTGATCCATCAGGTGTGGTCACCATATCAATCATTTCGTAAGGCTTACTCAGTGGCTTCTCAAGTACAATCATTGAGAAGCTGGATGTTCCAGCTGAAACGTTACCTGTACGCTGCTTAACTGCATTGGTAGCCACCATACCGGTACCGGCGTCGCCCTCAGGAGGACATACAGGGATACCTGCCTTCAGGTGTCCACTGACGTCGAGTTTCTTGGCGCCATCAGGCGTCAGGAATCCTGCATTCTCACCTGCGTTGAGTGACTTGGGGAGAATGTCGAGCAATTTCCAAGAGAATCCCTTTGGCGCGATAAGCTCGTCAAACTTTTTAACCATATCTGCATCGTAGGTCTTCGTTGTGGGATCAACGGGAATCATACCAGATGCATCGCCTACGCCGAGTACGAACTTACCAGTTACCTGCCAGTGAACATAGCCTGCAAGGGTTGTAAGGTACTTGATGTCACTTACATGCTCTTCGTTGTCGAGAATAGCCTCGTAGAGATGGCTGATGCTCCAACGGAGAGGGATGTTGTAGTTGAAGAGCTTGGAGAGCTCAGCAGCAGCCTTACCAGTGTTGGTATTACGCCAGGTACGGAAAGGCACAAGGATCTCCTGCTTCTCGTTGAAAGCCATATAGCCGTGCATCATAGCGCTGAAACCAATGGCGGCAAGAGCCTCGATCTCACAGTCGTACTGAGCCTGAACATCCTTACGGAGTTCTGCGTAGCAGTCTTGGAGTCCGTACCAGATGGCCTCAGTGGAGTAAGTCCATAGACCATCAACTAACTGGTTTTCCCACTCATGTGAACCCTGTGCGATGGGCTTATTGTCCTCGTCGATGAGAACGGCTTTGATTCTTGTAGAACCGAATTCGATACCTAATATCGCTTTTCCAGCCTCAATAGTTTCTTTTGCTGTCATAGTTATCTGAGTGCTTTGTTCAACATGAAATATACCTCATTGTTACGGAGGGTCTGCTTGAAGTCAGCAATGTTAGTCTGCTTGTTGATCTTCACATACTCGATGCCTAGCATCTCGGCGAAGTCTTCCCAGTACTCCTCGTTGATGTCATAAGAGAAAGCGCTGTGGTGTGTACCACCTGCGAGAATCCATGCGGCAGCGCCAACCTCGAAGCTGGGCTGAGGAATCCATAGGGCAGAAGCCACAGGGAGCTTAGGCATGGGCTTGGGCTCGATACACTCAACCTCTTGAGAAATCAAGCGGAACCGGTTGCCAAGGTCTACGACGGTAGCCTTGATACCACTACCAGTCTTAGAAGTGAATACCAAGCGGGCGGTCTGCTGCTTGCGGATACCGATGCCTAGGAAGTGAACCTCGAGCTTAGGCTTGTCGGTGGCAATGAGCGGACAAACCTCAAGCATGTGGCTCTGCAGGCAGCTGCTGCGGTCGCCGGCGAAGTTCAGTGTGTAGTCCTCGAGGAATGAACAGCCCGTTGGCAGACCCTGTGAGATAACCCACAGTGTGCGATAGAGGCAGGCGGTCTTCCAGTCACCCTCAGCACCGAAACCGATGCCTTCGGCCATCAGACGCTGTGATGCCAGACCAGGAATCTGGTCGAAACCACAGAAGTCGGGAGCGTCGATATCTGCATCGCCCAGGTCGTCGAAGTTGGTGGTGAAAGCGGTAGCACCCTCGTCCTTCAATACGCGGCGCAGTGCAATCTCTGCCTTGGCGGCATTTTTCACTTTCTCCCAATATACTTCTTCGCCACTCTCGTCAATCTTGATGGTGTATTCCTTCTTGTACTTCTCTACCAGTGCATCAGCCTCGGCGTCAGTCACCTTCTTGAAGTATTCCATCAGTGAGCTGACGGGGTAGTAGTCAACATGATAGCCCAGACGCTGCTCGAACTCTACGCGGTCGCCATCGGTCACGGCTACGTTGTTCATGTTCATACCG
>ODAI013276228.1_pt1 | contig 13249 bp, 10 predicted proteins | sample 1539321 | NCBI WGS metagenome assembly ODAI01 (sample SAMN02144231, study PRJEB22623) | gut metagenome | biome: sheep rumen | host: Ovis aries | place: New Zealand | reverse complement strand
TGGTCTCACAGCAATGGTTAAGGAGTTCCTCGACCTCATTCAGGCAAAGGGAATGCTTGAGGCAGTCAAGACTATTCTCTAAGCCAAAGGCTTAAAGAATAATTGATAATTGACAATTGATAATTGATAATTAGCCGTTCGGGACAAGCGTCCGAACGGCTTTCTTTTTTTTGAGACACAGAGGGCACGGAGAAAGCAGAGGGTGGTAAATTAACAATTAACATACCGGTTCTCTGAGTTCTCTGTGCCCTCTGTGTTGAAGGGATTACTTAGCGATGGAGTGCCTAAAGCTCCTCCCCTCGGGGAGGTTGGGAGGGGGCCTTACCCCTTCTTCACGTACACAAGCGAAGGACCACGACCTATGTATGTGATGCCTGTCTCATCGGTTGAAGAGACAAAGGAACGAAGCTCCAATGAAGCTGTAGTCTTAGGAAGTCCTGTTATTGCCATATAGTCGTTGATGCGCATCATCTTGTGTTTGGCTATGAATTCCTGCGCCTTTTTCAATCGCTGTTCAGGAGTAAATTTGCTACGGTTCACCCTGCTTGTGTAGCCACGTTCAAGGTGACATTCAAGGTTGAGAGTCCTCAACAGCTTCTTGTCCGTCTTTAGATGAACATCCTTAATCTTTATACTTGCAGCATTTCTCCTTGTCCCACCGTCAAGCTCCTCTACCTCTTTTTCATCCTTTGTTCCGAGTGACAAACTGAAGCAGCCAAGGTTGTCAATAGTCACGCTGTAGCCGAAGCTTAACAGCTCTACCATAGCTTCTGTCATTCTTGACAAAGCCATTTCTGCCATTCCTCTTGACATACCTCTAAGGCACATTTGCTTCACGAGTTCATCCTGCCCCTTATTGCCTCTTGATTCCACTCTGTAGTAACATTGATGCTTGCCGTCATGGTTGAGGTTAGGCATCTCCTGTTTGATATACTTTATCATACGCCATTATGGTTATTTGTTTTGTTTCTGTAAAAGGTTATCGTTGTCACAAATAAGTATAATAAGTATCTATACTATCTATGAACAAAAGTTCTTGTAGCTACATATAAAAGTTCCTTCAACCGTGAATAAAACTTTGTTTCATCGTTATAAATTATTGTTCAGTGGACTTTGAATATTCGTTCAAAGCCTTTGAATAAATATTCAGAGCCTTTGAACCATTGTTCAAGGACTCTGAACGAACGTTCAAAGCCCTCGGAACAATTTTTTATCTGGAAGTTCACAACTTTTTTTCATAGTCTCGCAAACTTTTTATCTATGCAAAAGTAACTTTTTATAATATAACCTACAAGGAATTATCCATAGTAGTGCATTTTATTATGCTTTTTTAACAGGGAAGCCCAAAGTGGTTTGCTAATAAGAGAACAAGAATTGTCATTTTTTCAAAACGTGAATTGAACCATAAAAGCATATATAATTAAAAAAGGTGCTGCACGATGTGTGCAACACCTTCTTTTATTGAGTGTGGTGGGATTATCCACCGAAGTTGTCGAATGAAATCATGTCGTCCTCAACACCGAGAGAGTGGAGGAGGTCAAGCACTGTCTTAGCCATCATTGGAGGTCCGCAGAGGTAGTACTCAACGTCTTCTGGACTCTCATGCTGCTTGAGGTAAGTGTCGCCCATAACAGGTGCAACGAATCCTGGAGTGTACTTGATTCCTGCTTCGTCTGCCTTTGGATCTGGACGGTCGAGAGCAAGGTGGAAGTGGAAGTTAGAGTACTCCTTCTCAAGTGCGAGGAAGTCATCGAGGAATGGAATCTCCTCGAGTGCACGTGCTCCGTAGAAGTAGTGCATCTCACGGTCACGGATGTTGAGAGTCTTCAAGCAGTGCATAATCTGAGCGCGGAGAGGAGCCATACCGGCACCACCACCGACCCAAATCATCTCACGACCTGTACCGTACTTAGGATGGAACTCTCCGTAAGGACCTGACATGATTACCTTGTCGCCTGGCTTGAGAGAGAAGATGTAAGATGATGCGATACCTGGGTTGACATCCATGAAGCCTGGACCCTGATCCTTTGGCTTGAATGGTGGAGTAGCGATACGTACGTTGAGCGTGATGATATCGCCCTCGTCTGGATAGTTGGCCATAGAGTATGCACGGATAGTTGGAGTGTCGTTGACGCACTTGAGTCCGAAGAGTCCGAACTTCTCCCATGCTGGGAGGTAAGTGTCGCCAATGAGGCTCTTGTCGATATCCTTGTCGTAATCCATCTGGAATGCAGGAATCTTGATCTGTGCGTAAGAACCTGGCTCGAAGTCCATGTGCTCGCCTGGAGGAAGAGCAACCTTGTACTCCTTGATGAATGTAGCAACGTTCTTGTTGCCGATAACTGTACATTCCCATTCCTTTACACCCATTACTGAGTCTGGAACCTTGATTGAGAGGTCGCCCTTAACCTTAGCCTGACAGCCGAGACGGTAACCTTCCTTGATCTGCTTGCGAGTGAAGTGTCCCTTCTCTGAGTCGAGAATCTCGCCACCACCTTCGACAATCTGGCATTTGCACTGTCCGCATGAACCCTTACCACCACATGCTGAAGGAAGATATACATCCTGTGCTGCGAGGGTAGAGAGGAGGCTTCCGCCCTGGTCAACAGTAAGCTTGTCCTTGCCGTTGATTGTGATAGTCACCTGTCCGCTTGGTGAAAGGAAATTCTTTGCAACAAGGAGGACGATAACCAAAACAAGCACTATTACCAAGAACACTGCTATGCTATAAATGATAAATGTTATATCCATTTTTTATGTCCTTTCTTTTAAATTTTGAGACCTGAGAAACACATGAATGCCATTGCCATGAGACCTACTGTGATGAATGTGATACCAAGACCCTGGAGTGGCTTTGGCACGTCAGAGTAAGCCATCTTCTCACGGATTGCTGCAAGGCCGACAATAGCGAGTGTCCAACCGATACCTGAACCGAGTGCGTAGGCAACGCAGTCACCGACTCCACCGATGTACTGTGTAGATGATGGATCCATGTTGATACGCTGCTGCATGAAGAGTGATGCACCCATGATTGCACAGTTTACTGCGATAAGTGGAAGGAAGATACCGAGTGCAGCATAGAGTGATGGAGAGAAACGCTCTACAATCATCTCAACAAGCTGTACGATACCTGCAATCACTGCAATAAAGAGGATGAATGCAAGGAATGTGAGGTCAACTCCTTCTGCAAGCGCTCCGTTTGCAAGAACCTTTGTCTGAAGAATGTAGTCAACTGGTACTGTGATGAGCAGTACGAATGTAACTGCAACACCAAGTCCGAATGATGTCTTTACTGTCTTAGATACTGCGAGGTAAGAGCACATACCCAAGAAGAAAGCGAAAATCATGTTGTCCACAAAGATTGAGCGGACGAATAATTGAATGAAGTGTTCCATAATTTACTTTTCCTTGTTTATTGAGCGGTGTGCCCAGATGAAACATGCAACGAGGATGAGTGCCATTGCAGGCATTGTCATCATACCGTTGTTGAGATATAAACCTCCGTTCTCCATGTAGCAGCTGTCAGGGATAACCTGGAAGCCGAGGATTGTACCGAAACCGAGAAGCTCACGGAAGAATCCTACTACTACAAGAACGAATGCGTATCCAAGTCCGTTACCTACACCATCGAGGAATGACTCCCATGGTCCGTTCTGCATAGCGAATGCCTCAAGACGTCCCATGAGGATACAGTTAGTGATGATGAGTCCGACATATACAGAGAGCTGTACTGATACATCGTAAACGTATGCCTTGAGTACGTTGCTCACGATTGTTACGAGAGCTGCTACTACAACGAGCTGTACGATGATACGGATACGGTTTGGAATTGTCTTACGGAGCAATGAAATAATCACGTTAGAGAATGCCGTGATAACTGTAACAGAGAGTCCCATTACAATTGCTGGCATAAGCTGTGATGTTACAGCAAGAGCCGAACAGATACCGAGGACCTGAACTGCTACCGGGTTGTTAAGGTTCAGCGGACCCTTAAAAACCTCGCCATTTTCCTTTGAAAATAAACTCATATTCTTAATCCTCCTATTTATTTAAGTGTGTCAGCACAACAGCTGTCTGCTGCTGCCTCACAGCATTCTGCCTTGTCGCATGCCTTTTCGCATCCTCCGCACTCAGCTCCGGCGAAAGCCTTGATAGCTGCTGCGTTGTCAGCGAGACACTTCTTAATCATATCATTAACACCATTTGATGTGAGTGTAGCACCTGTAACTGCATCTACATAGTTGTCAGCAGAGAGGTTTGCTGGTGCCTTGCCACTCTTGTAAACACCAAGAACGACTTCGTCGCCGTTGAAGATCTTCTTGTTCTGGAAGAGCTCCTGGAACCACTGCTCCTTGATGCGTGCACCAAGACCTGCAGTCTCACCTTCGTGGTTGAAGAATGTTCCGTAAACTGTCTGTCCGTCCTTGTTGATAGATACCCATCCCCAGATAGGACCCCAGAGACCAGCACCCTTAACCTTTACGACGAGTTTCTCCTCACCATTGACATTGGCAGTGAGGATGTCTGCATTCTGATCCTGATCGCCAAGGATGTTTGACCACTCAGCTTCAGGGTCAGCACACTCACGTACGTTGAGTGAAGCAAGAATCTGCTTCTTTGTGTCGAGAGCAACATTCTTGTCCTGTGTTGCCTTGAGTGATGATGCTACGAAGGCGAGGAGGAATGCTACGATGATTACCATCACGCTTGCATATACAATAGTATATACGTTGCTATTTGTATTCAATTTTGCCATTTCTGTTTCCTCCTTATTTTGCAGCACGCTTAGCACGCTTGTTAATATTAGACTGAACGAAGCAGTAGTCGATGAGTGGAGCGAAGACGTTCATCAAGAGGATAGCGAGCATCATACCTTCTGGGAAACCAGGGTTGAGTACGCGGATGATGATTGCCATAGCACCGATAAGGAATCCGTAGATGTACTTACCGCACTCTGTACGAGCTGCTGTTACAGGGTCAGTTGCCATGAACACTGCACCGAATGCGAAACCACCGACAGTGAGCTGCTCCCACCACTGGAAGTTGAGTGCCTCTGCATCACCGTAAGGAAGAAGGTATGCCATGAGTGCACCACCTACGAATGTAGATACGATAATCTTCCAGCTTGCGATGCCAGCCCAGATGAGGATGACAGCACCAATCATGATTGCGATGAATGAAGTCTCACCGATTGAACCAGGGATTGTACCAATGACAGTATCCATTGCGTCGAATGTTACCTTCTCACCAGCACCAAGCTGACCGAGTGGAGTAGCGCAAGAGTAACCGTCAATTGTACCGTTGATACAATCCATGTAGTTCTCGTTAACCCATACCTTATCTCCTGACATCATTGCTGGATAAGCAAAGAAGAGGAATGCACGAGTTACGAGTGCTGGGTTGAAGATGTTCATACCAGTACCACCGAATACCTCCTTAGCGAAGATAACAGCAAATGCTGTTGCAATAGCAAGAATCCAGAGTGGGCAGTTAACAGGAACAATCAATGGAATGAGCATACCAGTAACGAAGAAACCTTCGTGTACCTCTTCCTTCTTCCACTGTGCAACGGCACACTCGATACCAAGACCAACTGCGTATGAAACGACAATCTTTGGAAGCATAACGCCAAGTCCATAGAGGAACTGACCGCAGATGTCGTCAGTAGGAACACCTACAGCGAGGTTGTGCTGGTAACCGATGTTGTACATACCGAACAGGATTGCTGGTATGAGTGCAATAATAACGAAGAAAATAGAACGCTTTGAGTCGATAGCGTCGTGGATGTGAGCACCACGAACCTTGGCTGTCTCGTTTGGTACGTAGAAGAATGTCTCTGCTGCGTCAAACAATGAGCCAAAGGCGCTCAACTTGCCTCCCTCTGAGAAGGCAGGTTTCATATTGTCAAGAATTTTCTTAAGTCCCATAGTGCTTATTCGTTTTCTTTACGCAACATATCGAGACCTTCTCTTACGATGCGCTGAAGTTCAACCTTTGAACTATCCACGAACTCTGCTACAGCGAAGTCCTCAGGAGCTACCTCGTAGATACCGAGTGCCTCCATACGGTCGATGTCGCCAGCGATGATAGCCTTAACGAGCTGTTCTGGATAGATGTCCATTGGGAATACAGAGTCGTACTCACCACTGAAGATCATGTGACGGTGTCCACCCTTTACACGAGCATCAAGCACATACTCCTTCTTGCTTGACTGAAGCCAAGAGAAGTATGAACGGCTGACAGAGAACTCGTTGAAACGTGGTGCAATCCAACCGAAGAGCTCGTCTGCATCGTCACCTTCAGGGATAGCTGTTACCTCTGTAGAGTGAGCAAGGAGGAATCCTTCTTCACTTGTCTTGACACCAGTAAGTGGGTTGCCGTCGATAAGACGAACCTTCTTGTCTGTGTTGACGTTGCCTGCAACGATGTCAGCAATCTTGGCACCTACAAGAACCTTCTTGTAAGATGGAGTCTTGATTTCTGAACCTGCAACAGCAATAGTACGAGTAAGATTAACCTTACCTTCATTGAAAAGACGACCAATGAAGATAACCTCTTCTGCACCGATTGTCCAAACAACCTCACCCTTGTTGACAGGGTGTGTATTGTTGATCTGCACACCAACATTACCTGCTGGACACTTACCGTCGAATACTGTCACTTCAGCATCCTTTACAGAAGTAAGTTTGCTGCCTGGCTGAACACCGAGGTAAACCTTTGCAATTCTGCTAAGAGCAGTGATACCAGTCTGGAAGTTCTCTACCTCGCCAGCAAGTACTACGCCTTCAAAGTCAGCAGCCAAAGGCATGTCGCTGAATGCAGATACATAGATGCCCTTAGGAGCGTCGCTTGGATTTGCAACGACTGCGTATGGGCGCTGTACGAAGAATGAGAAAAGACCGCTCTCAAGGAGGGCTGCCTTCACCTCATCGCCAGAAAGCGATGTTGCATTCTTCACACCGAAGTCAACGTACTCCTGACTTGCAGCGGCTTCTACCTGAACGCTTAATACTTTACGACGATCGCCTCTCTCAACGAGTGTTACCTTTCCGGCAACAGGAGAGACGAACTTCATTTCTGGATGCAACTTGTTTACAAACAGAGCATCACCAGCCTTTACAACATCACCTTCCTTGACTACCACCTTTGGCTTCATACCCCAGAATGCATCAGGAACAAGTCCATAGACCTTAGATGCAGGCACGGCAGAAACCTGAGCAGCAGCCTTACCTTTAAGGTTGATGTTCAAGCCTTTTCGTAATTTAATTACATTCGCCATATTATTGTTAATATTAACTGTGTTTTGGATTTTCAAAACGATAACGAGGACACAGGCTTCCTAAAAATCCCCTTGTCTCCCCAAATTTGGTGACAAAGTTAGTTATTTTTCGTCGAACAGATTATATTTTTTTAGCACTTTTTCACGTTTTAGGATTAAATTACAACGTATTTATGTATTCGTGCAGTTTTTTGTAGAAAGTATGATGTGTCAATGTGTCAGAATCGCCTATAATCATAAGCTTCATCCTTGCACGAGTCATTGCCACATTCATACGTCGCAAGTCGTTGAGAAAACCTATCTGTCCATGCTCGTTGCTACGAACCATACTGATGATGATAATGTCACGTTCCTGTCCCTGAAAGCCATCAACGGTATTTACTGTTATGGACTTACGGAAAGGACGTAGCTCTTCATCCTTCTTTATCAGCGAGCGGATATACTGTGCCTGAACCCTGTAAGGGCTTATAATACCAACATCAAGTCGTTCGTCAATAAATCTTTGTTTTCCAATCTTATTGATATAATCTGTTAATGTCTTGATACAAAGCTCTGCCTCAGGCTTATTGATGCGTCCGTGATTCTCTCCGACAAACTGCTCACGGAAGTCAGGAAGGGTAGTTTCATCGTCATTTTCAGAAGTGTTATCTTCTCTGAAATGTGCCGTGTCAACCCATTGAATAGGAGTGTCGAGGTCAAGAATACCACGATTCTGCACATCAGGTGCCGAAGTGAGTTTACCTCCATAAAACCAATCGGATGAAAAACGCATAATTGCATCATTCATACGGTATTGTACATTGAGAGTTGCGACTGATTCTGGTACATTCTCTACCACTCGCTCCATAAGAGTTTTGCCCAATCCTCCACGCATTGCGTCATAGTTCTTGATTGTAGGCGGCAACTGCTGGTGGTCACCTGCAAGAATGACACGACTTGCTCTGCGCATAGCTATCCAACATGCTGGTTCCAAGGCTTGTGCAGCCTCGTCAATGAAGAGGGTAGAGAACTTGTGACCAACGAGAATCTTATTTGCCGCTCCCACAAGAGTACATGAAACGACACGGGCTTCATCGAAAAGAGAGGCATTGATGCGAACCTCAATTTCTGAGGCTCTTTCACGCAGACGTGCAATCTTTTGATGAATGTTGTCTCCTTTCTTCTTGTTCTCACGTATTTGCCTGATTGTTTTACGAATGCTCCATAGTTCTGGGTAGTCAGGATGACTCTCAAACTTACGCTCATAGGTGAAGCTGAGCATCTTGTCGTTTACTCTTGATGGATTGCCGATACGCAGTACAGGTACGCCATGGTCAATGAGTTTCTCACAAATCCAGTCAACAGCCATGTTGCTTTGTGCGCAAACCATGACTTGTGTTTCACGCTTAAGTGTCTCATAAATAGCCTCTACAAGCGTTGTGGTCTTACCTGTTCCTGGAGGTCCATGTACGACTTCCACATCCTTTGCCCATAGCACTTCATTTACGGCTTTCTCCTGTGAAGGATTTAACCATGGAAATGTCTGTGCACCAAAGGTGTATTTCTGTGGCTTTATCTGTCCTGCAATAATGTCACGAAGGTCAGCAAGACGGTTCTTCTTTGCATTTGTAACATCGTCAAGTGCATGAAACATCGTCTTGAAACTTGTCTCGTCAAAGAATAGTTGGACGCCTAAGTTGTCAGCATTCTGCAAATCAATAAGTGCTTGATTGTTCGGGATTGAAACAACCATTGTTGCACCATCTGTATAGCATACTTGACAGGAATGATTGAAGTACTTTATCTCGTTGTTTTCACCTATACAAAAGAATTGTACAGGCTTGCCATATTCAAAACAATGGTCAATGTCATTCTCATCTTCCGACTCGTTCTCGTTGCTTATCTGTACAACAAGCTGGTTGAGCGAGTTGTAATAGCTCTTGCCAGCAGAAACAGGATACCAGCAAAGCCCTCTTTGAACCTTGCGCTTGATGCCCATCTTCTCTGTCTGAATGCGGAATTCTTCTTTCTCCGCTTCATATTCCATTGTCAACAACTGGCGAAGCTGTTGTAAGTATAATGTTGAATTTTGCATGATTATCTGAGAATTGTTGCGTCATAGAGCATTCTGACAATGGTGTCCTTGAGTTTCATGTGCTTCTTGCACAGATTATAGACGGAATCAAATTCCTGACTGAACGACGGCTTGTTTTTACTTGTGTCCTTTGCCCATTGTTCCCACGCCATCTTAAAGAGTTCGTGTGCACCAATGTAATTCTCTTCAGTGACAAACACAAATGCACCAATGAGGATATCTCGTGTATTCTCTGAACCGATAACGTGCTCACACAATTTATCGAGGTTTCCCGTACCGAGGAGACATTCCGTGAGAATGTTGCTTATACCAGACGTATCTGGTGCAATGTATTGCAACTTGTAAACATATTCAAGTGACTCTGCGTATCTTTCCGTACGGCACAAGCACTTGCTTATCCCCAACAAATGGCTTGTGTTCTCTGGTTGCATGGCTAAAAGCTCTTTGTAATAGCCAATGCACTCTTCATATTCTCCTTTTGCTGTAAGTACTGCAACAAGATGACTGAGTGTCCAATGAGAGTTACTGTTGAGAGCGTAAGCCTTACGGTAGTATTCTACACATTCAAGACCTTCTTTTTCAAGACAGAACGCAAGTTTTTGAAACAATCCAGCATTTTCTTCCGTCTCAGGAATGTCAACGGCTTGAAAGGCTTTAAGAGCGTAGTGGTAAAGCCCATTGCGAAGAAGTACGTTGCCCATTTCCTTATAGTAGTTGTCAAGAATGTTTTCTGACTGCTCGTTGCCTGATTCACTAGTTAATATGTTGCACCAGTTCATGTCCATTGGCAAGAAAGAGTATTCTTTCTTATTGTCACTTATACTATGTCTAAATGGATTGTAGAACTGCGAATGTTGAGGATAAAGAAAGTAGAAACGATACAAGTCAAATATGTAGAATCTACATATTCGATGAGCAGACATGTTGCTTTTATCTTTAGCCTTACTTTCAAGAATATCACGTTCTTCCTCAGTCATCTGTGATTGTAATCTGTTTGACAGGTTACCTATGGTTTCACCAATACTTGTGATGGAAATGGCAAAAGAATAAAGGTCACTATTGCAAAATGGAGTTGAGTTAATCATTGCCCCTACAAACCCAGTGATTTGTCCTTGTTCACTTTTGCTTATCAGCGGTGATTTAGGATCAAAAGGGTAGAACCAATGTGATGTCTTGTGGAAGAATTCAAAGTTCTTCATAAGACGGAAAGAACTAAGGTAAATGTCAGCTCCATCATGTTCCATCTCTGCCATCTCGTGAATCTTCTTCTCTGCCTTCATGTCAGCATTTGTCTTCTGCCATTCAGGATTCTCGTCGTCATCACGTCTTACAACTCCGCCCATAGCTTCCTTGAAAGACCTGCCAGCCATAATAGACGGAAGGATATCTGTGTTCATCTTTGTAGTTATAGCATCAGTTGCACAACTTAGTTGTAACTGCGTACAAACAAAGATTATATCTTTAACGAATGTTGTATCGTCTGACATGATTTTCAGCTTACTTTTCAATTCATTGCTCAGACAAATACGATTGTCATAGAGGCGTAGTGCAAGCACTATGCCTACAATGGCACGCATACTTATTGAAGCGTTTGGTGATAAGTAAGCATCAAACAGAAAATGTAGTTTCCTAATGTCAAAGTATTCGAGAAGTGCCAGAGTTACAGCTGATACAAAGATTGCTTTTGTATCTTCGTCTATATTCTGATTATCAATTACTGTGTTGGATATTTCGTGTTTGCTATTGCTCCATAATCCACTTGACCACACATTCTCAAACATACAATTACGCAGTTCTTCCATTTTCATGCCAAGGGCTGAAAGCTTACGGTTGCGAATGCTGTCTCTCGTTTCATTGTTTTGCCCATTTATTGATTGAAGGTCAATGTTGGTGGTAATAATGTCGTTTATAATGTCCTCAAGGATTATCTCACCTTGATTGCGCATGGCAAGGCAATACAAGTCAGCTGGACGTTCCTTGTATCTTTCTGCTCTATCAACAAGGTCATTTATGTTAAGAATCTGCAACTTAGTGTTGTTACGCTCGTTCATGGCGTTGTTGTCCACATAGTTTTGGAGCATATAATCCAGCATGGCATTGTAGGAGAATTCTATCTTCTCCATCTCATTCTGAATGTCCCAGTTACCAAGCAAAGTGACCCTTTGTTTCAAAAGTTCGATAGCAGATGCTAAGTTGTCATTCTCAATGAATGATTTTACATTATCTGAAATTTCCATGGTGCATGAATGTTCGCTATGGAATGATGTTACTTTTTCTTTGTGAATGTGCTGTCAACCAACTCTCCGAACGATACTGTACGCTTCATGAGTGTACGTCCGTTTGCCCATTCTGCGGTAGAACTTACAATCTTTGCATCAGGCATAGATGAAGCCTTAAATACAGGATAGGAGAGTATCGTGTCAGGAATCTCGCTAATAAATTTCGTCTTTATTGTGTAAATCATGTCTTTGTCACCACGCTCATTAAGGACGTTTAGACGATTTACAGCAATATCGTATCCTTCTACAAGCTTGTGAATGTCATCGTTACGCTTAGCCACAATGCTGTCGTGGAAGATTACTGCAGAAAGGTTGCCGATAAGTTCCGATGATGAAATGAGACGATGAGCTCCGTTGTTTTCTGCTTCCATGGCGTATGGCTCTGGAAGGAAGGCTCCATCATACTGATTCTGGTCGGTCATCTTACAACGAAGAGCAATGTCGTTAATTTGTGGTTTGTTTAACTGCAATAGTGGGAGCTTGATGTGCTCCATCACTTTGTCAGCCATATAATCCAACGCAGAGTTGCGTGTGATTGCCATAATCTTCTCCTTGATATTGTTCACGGATTTTATTCGTGATGAATGTGTTGACATAAGGAAAAGGTTCAAGTCAGTTCTCATGACAACCTTGACAGAATCGCCACGTGAACGCCAGATGTTTGCCTTGACAATGTCGCTGACCACACCATCAGCTTCGCCATTAGTGAATGCTGTGTCGCAATCCATGGCAGAGCTGTAAGTGAGCAACTCTACGTTAAGCCCAAGGGAATCGTAGATTCCTGTCTCCTTGGCGTAATAGAGCGGGAGGTTATCCATTGTTGGTACAAGCGCAACGTGTAAGGCTGTAGAGTCGTACTCTACAACAGAGTCGTCTTTGGAGTCATTGCAAGAAAAAAGCCCTGCAATAACAAAAGGCAAAATGATGTAAAGGATTCTTTTCATAAAAAAGTAAAAACAAAATAGACAATTTGTCTCTTGTAGTGATACTCGAGACAAATTGTCGTATTTATTATAATTCAGTTAAGTGAATATGCAATAAGCATAATTATTCACCCTTAACAGCTGCTACACCTGGGAGAACCTTACCCTCGATAGCCTCAAGGAGAGCACCACCACCTGTAGAGATGTAAGATACCTTGTCAGCAAGACCAAACTTGTTTACACAAGCAACTGAATCGCCACCACCGATGAGTGAGAATGCGCCCTCAGCTGTTGCCTTAGCGATTGCCTCACCAATAGCCTTAGAACCTGCTGTGAAGTCCTCACACTCGAAGCATCCTGCAGGACCGTTCCAGAGGATTGTCTTAGCACCCTTGATTGCGTTAGCGAACTTCTCACGGCTTACAGGACCTGCATCAAGACCCTCGAACTCAGCTGGGATTGCGTTAGATGGGAATACCTCAACCTTAGCGCCTGGCTTAACTGAGAATGTAGAGAAGTCGTAACCTGTACAACATACAGAATCCTCACCGAGAACGAGTTCAACACCATTCTTCTTAGCAAGTTCCTCAACGTTGCGAGCAACATCAAGCTTGTCAAGCTCAACAATTGAACCACCAATCTCACCACCGTGTGCCTTAGCGAATGTGTATGTCATACCACCGCAGAGGATGAG
>ODAI013731915.1_pt1 | contig 13251 bp, 11 predicted proteins | sample 1539321 | NCBI WGS metagenome assembly ODAI01 (sample SAMN02144231, study PRJEB22623) | gut metagenome | biome: sheep rumen | host: Ovis aries | place: New Zealand | reverse complement strand
TGGCGCTCCAGGCCCTCGCGGTCCTCGGTGAGCGTGCCGGTCTTGGCGCAGCACAGCACGTCGATGGAGCCAAGGTTCTGGATGGCGTCAAGGCGCTTGACCACAACCTTGTTGCGGCTGAGATCGACCGCACCCTTGGCAAGGCAGGTCGTTACGATCATGGGCAGCATCTCGGGTGTGAGTCCCACGGCTACGGAAAGCGAGAAGAGCAGGGCGTCGAGCAGGTTGCCCTTGGTCAGCGCGTTGATGGCAAAGACGATGGGCACCACGACGAGCATCAGACGTACGAGCAGCACCGAGACGTCGCGGATGCCGCGGTCGTAGGCCGTCTGCTTGCCGCTCGATTCGAGGCGCGCAGCAATGCTGCCCAGCTCGGTCTGCTCACCCACGCGCACCGCCACGCCCACGCCCGTGCCACTGATGACCGTCGTGCCCAAAAAGGCCAGGTTGGGAGCCTCGAGCGTCGGCACGAGACCCTCCGTGGGAGCAGGGGTCTTCTCCACCGCGTCCGACTCGCCCGTCAGTGCCGACTGTCCCACAAACAGGTCGCGCGCCGCCACGATGCGCAGGTCGGCGGGAACGATGTCGCCTGCCGCCAAGTGCACGATGTCGCCGCGCACCACCTCATCGAGCGGGATCTCGGCACGTCCGGTGCCGGCACGCTCCACGCAGCAGGTGGTCTCGATACTCTCGGCAAGCGCGGCTGCCGCATCGGCACCACGAGTCTCCTGCACAAAGCGCAGCACGACCGAGACGAGGGCCATTGCCGCAATGAGCAGCGGCGTGGCCGGGTCCTGCGCGCCCGGTGCGGCAAACAGCACGTCGGTAGCAAACGACACGGCACCCAGAACCAGCAGGATGAGCACGAACGGGTCGCCGCAGGCCTGCAGCAAGCGCAGGGGCGCTGACGTGCGCTGAGCCTGAGCCATCAGGTTTGCCCCATGCTCCGCGCGCGACTCCTCCACCTCATTCGGGCTCAGGCCGGCCCGGCGCGTATGCAGCTCGTCGTAGACGCCCGCCACATCGAGCGTGGCCACGTAGGCGAGCCACGTCTGCTCCATGACGCCGCCGGGGTTGAAGCGCACCGTCTTACGGATGTTCTTCTTGGTCATGAGAATCTCCCTTCCCGCGATGCGTCGGTGCGCGTCGCGACACACAGAAGTACGTCACGGGGCGTGGGAGACCAATGGCCCTCTCGCTACGATAGCCCCATGGCGCTGTTGGCTTTGCGGGGTTTATTGCCGTCGGCTTCCATGGAGCACCTCCTTGAGCAGCGAAGACTCATATCATCGTTGAAACATTCTACCACCATCCGTCAAAAGCAAGACCGCAGCGCAGCACGCACCCCGGCTTCTACGCAGCTCGTCTCGCAGCGCTTGGTACCGCCGCACGGCGTATCATGGTGGACGGGTACGCGGGAGCGTACCGCCACGGAGAGGAGAGGATATGAACGCCAACATCACCAAGCGCAACGAGCTTCTTGCCCAGAAGGTCATCAAGGGGCTCGCCTCGCGCAACATGTGTGGTCATTACGCCGCAACGACAGATGACGCCCGCGCCCTTGCGCTCGAGCTCATCGCACCCGGCGCCACCGTCACCATGGGCGGCGGCGAGAGCGTGCACGAGATTGGCCTTGTCAAGGCCCTGAAGGAAGGTGACTACCACTTCATCGACCGCAACGAGATTGTCGACAAGCGTGCTGCGATGCTGGCCGCCTACGACGCCGATGTCTATCTGGCAAGCGTCAACGCCATGACCGAAGACGGCGTGCTCGTTAACATCGACGGCAACTCAAACCGTGTCTCGGCCATCGCGCAGGGTCCCAAGAAGGTCATCTTCATCGTGGGCATGAACAAGGTTTGCAGCGATGTCGACGGCGCCATCAAGCGCGCCCGCAACGTGGCGGCGCCCATCAATGCCCAGCGCTTTGGCCTGGCAACCCCGTGCAGCAAGACGGGCTCCTGCGCCAACTGCAAGTCGGCTGACACCATCTGCTGCCAGTTCCTCATTACGCGCTACTCGCGCCACGAGGGCCGCATCCACGTGATTCTGGTCAACGACACCCTGGGGTTCTAGGCCTCGTCCGGCAGCGAGCTGCTGACGGGTCCCTCGAGCGACGCATCCGCTCCTGTGCCTCGTCGGGCAAAGCGTCACACACGATTGGCCGATACGCCTTCAAGCGTGTCGGCCAGCTCTTAGTACGGCATTCAGCCGCTCATCACGCTCTCGCACTACGCGCTGCCCTACGAGCTGGTGCGTCGTTACAACGGCTGGGCTGGCCGCGAGTGCATCGCGCTCTACGAGAAGTTCTACCAGACCTGCTTCGAGCGCTATCACGACAAGGTGAAGCTCTGGCTCACCTTCAACGAGATCAACTGCGCCACCGCCGAGATGGGCGCCATGTTCGGCACCTCCACGGTGCAGGGCTTTGAGGGCAACCGTGCCGACCTCTACGTGGGTCCGCAGATTCGCATGCAGGCGCTGCATCACCAGTTTGTGGCCTCGGCCAAGGTGGTCAAGTACGCCCATGAGCACTACCCCGACTTCAAGATGGGCTGCATGACCGTCTACCTGCAGACCTACCCGGCCACCTGCGACCCCGCCGATCAGCTGGCTAACCAGGCCAACATGCGCAATCGCGTGTTCTACACCACCGACGTGCAGGTGCGCGGCTCCTACGGCTGCTGGTGCAAGCGCTTCTGGGAGGAGAACGGCGTCGAGATCCACTGGGAGCCCGGTGACGCCGAGATCCTGCGCGAGGGCACGGTGGACTTCCTCAGCTTCTCCTACTACATGACCAACCTCATCGGCACGCACGACGACCTTGAGGAGACCGAGGGCAACATCATCGGTGGCGGCACGGGTGACTACAGCCGCTTCAAGAAGGACTCGTTCGCGTATTACGCCAAGGTCATCAAGAGCAACGGCGAGGACCTCGATTAGACGCATCGTAGCTACAAACCGGACGAACCGGTACGCCTAAGGTGGCCCCAGCGCTTCGGTGAAGCGTTGGGGCCACGCATCTCAGCGCGCGTGACACCACGAATGCCGGCAGGGGGGCACAAACGACGCTGCGGCCACCGACGAGGGCCACAAAGGTACAATCGGATACCTGCAGGCCAGATACACTGGCATGCGCAGGCATGACGCAGACCAGAGGGGGTGGCCCATGACACAGGGCACGGTACAGGACGACCGCTGCCTCGCTCAAGCTATCGCACGTGAGGTTGCGCGCCGTGGAGGCACCACCTATTACGTGGGCGGATGCGTGCGCGACCAGGTGCTGGGGCGCGAGAGTAAGGACATCGACATCGAGGTGCATGGCATCAGCGCAGCAGCCCTTGATGAGATCTTGGCGCAGTTTGGCCACGCTGATGTGGTGGGCGCCTCGTTTGGCATCGTTAACCTGAAGGGCCATACGCTCGACATTGCCTTACCCCGCCGCGAGGGAGCAGAAAACCGCAGCGGTCACGACCTTGCCGCCGTCACCGACCCCTTTTTGGGCACGCTCAAGGCCGCACGGCGACGCGACCTTACGATGAACGCACTCTACCAGGACGTGCTCACGGACGAGGTCATCGACCACTTCGGCGGCCTTGACGACCTCAGGGAGGGTATCATCCGCCATGTTGATGCCACCACCTTTGCCGAAGACCCGCTGCGTGTGCTGCGGGCCGCCCAGTTTGCCGCACGCTTTGGCATGACCGTGGCTCCCGAGACCGTGGCGCTGTGCGCATCGCTCGACCTGACCGCGCTCGCTGCCGAGCGCGTACTCGGAGAGCTGCGCAAAGCCCTGCTCAAGGCTGAGCGCCCGTCGGTGTTCTTTGAGGAGCTGCGGCGCATGGGTCAGCTCAGCCCCTGGTTTGCCGAGGTGGCTGCACTTATCGATGTGCCACAGAACCCCGCCTTCCATCCCGAAGGCGATGTGTGGAACCACACGATGCGCGTGCTCAACGAGGCCGCGCGCCTCCGTGCGCAGGCGGAGGAGCCCTTTGGTCTGATGCTTGCCGCGCTCTGCCACGACCTAGGCAAGGCGAGCACCACCACGACCCTCGACAACGGACGCATCGTCTCGTACGGGCATGAAACGGCTGGTATTCCGCTGGCGCAGGAGCTGCTCGGCCGCCTGGGTGCCAGCACGCGGGAGCAGGCCTACGTGCTCAACATGGTGGAGCTGCACATGGTGCCCAACGCCAACGTGGCCCAGCACGCGCGGCAGAAGTCGTACAACCACCTGTTTGATCGCTCCGTCTGCCCGCGCGACCTGCTGCTGCTTTCGCAGTCTGACGGACGCGGGTCGGGTGACGGCAAGGCGCACGCAGAGGCGGAGGCCGAGCTTGTTGAGCACCTGCAGGCGTTCGAAGAGCTCATGAAGCGCCCCTTTGCGCAGGGACGCGACCTGCTTGAGCTGGGCATCGAGCCTGGCCCACAGATGGGTGAGGTGCTTCGCTACGCTCACAAGATGCGCCTTGCGGGCATGGACAAAGACGACCAGCTTCGTCAGTGCCTCGGCTACTGGCGGAGCATCAGCAAGCATCAGGACGGGCAGGGTGGCGCGAGCGCCTAGAGCAGAGCGCTTCCTCAGGCACCCCGCACCAGAGCCACGGCCACGTCGTTCACGTTGGTGCCGGTCGGACCGGTCATGAGTAAGCCATCTACCTGCGCCAACGCATGGTAGGCATCGTTTTCGGCAAGCACGGCAAACACGTCGAGCCCATGCGCTTCCAGCTGCTCCAACGTCGTGCCATCCACATAGCCGCCCGCCGCATCGGTCGGACCATCGGTACCATCCGAGCCCACCGAGAATACGCAGGCATCGAGACCGGTAAGCCCCGGAGCCGCGGCCAGCGCCAGCTCCTGGTTGCGACCTCCCAGACCCTTGCCCGTCAGGTGCACCACCGTCTCGCCTCCCGCAATGTAGGCGCGGTTTTTGCCCTCACCCGCATGGGTCTTGCAGATGCTCGCCAGCATCGAGCCGGCCTCGCGCGCCTCACAGGCCAGCTGGTCGGTGAGGTACAAGGGCTCATAGCCAAGCTCTGCGCAGACGCGCTGCGCGGCGGCACAAAGCTCGCGCACGCTTCCGGTAATGCGCGTGTCCACGTTGTCGAGCCGCTTGGGCGTCTCGTGCGCAAGCAGCTCACGGGCCTCGTCCGACAGCCGGAGCTGATACTTTTGCACAATGGCCTGCGCCTGCGCGCAGGTTGACGAGTCGGGGTAGGCAGGCCCGCTCGCAATCATGTCGAGGGGATCCCCCAAGATGTCGCTCAGCACGATGGCAAACACCCGCGCCGGTGCGCACGCCTGGGCAAAGCGACCACCCTTGACCGCCGAGAGCCGTTTGCGCACGGTGTTCATCTCAATGATATCGGCCCCACAGGCCAGAAGCTGCTGCGTGATGTCCTGCAGCTCGTCGCCGGGAATGAGCGGCTTCTCGAAGAGCGCCGATCCGCCACCCGACAGCAGAAACAGCACGGTGTCGTCGGGCGAAAGATTTTCCACAAGCCTGAGGGCTTCCTCGGTTGCGGCAAAGGAGTTCTCATCGGGCACGGGATGGCCCGCCTCAAAGCACCTGATGCCCTCAAGCGGGCCCTTTACGTGCTCGTACTTGGTAACCACCACGCCCGCATCGACCGCACCGAGCGTATCGACCGCCGCCTTGGCCATCTGCCATGCCGCCTTGCCGGCAGCAACAAGCAGCGTTCGGCCTCCGCTCGGTGTGAAGCTGGCAAGCGCGCGAGCCACCGCCTCGTCGGGGAGTACCGCCTGAATGCATGAGGCGACGATCGTATCGGCATCTGTCCGCAGCGTCTTGTTCATATGGCCTCGCCCACTCCCCTGCGTCTGGTGGCTGGCAGCCACCTGCCCGCAATCAAAAGGTGAGCTCATTATCCCCCTGCAGCTGGCCCTCGCAACAGCTGCTACAAAAGTGGCCGCCCAAACGTTGGGGGTTACGCCTGGGTGGCCACCTCCGTATCATACGATAAGGTGCTGGGAACGGGAAGAAAAACTTAACCACGGCAAACTTTTTTAGATTTCCCCTTGCATTACTGGGAGATATAAGTAAACTATAGTTAACTTCCAACGAGGGACCCTCTCCCCCTCAGAAGAAGCGGGCATAGCCCCAGATTACGAGAGAGCACGCATCCCCCCTAGGCGTGCTCTCTCTTCGTCTCTCTCGGCTGCAGACGCGGCGGTGCATCGCGCTCTGTGTCCTGAGGGCACACAGCGAAAACGACTCTACCTCTTGTTCAGAGGCGGACAGGCTTACGCCTCGGAAGCAGCCGCCTTCTGGCGCTGGCTTGCGCGACGCTCAACGGCAATCATGCCCAAGCGCACGAGCAGGCACAACAGGAAGGCATGCGGCAGGTCGGCCAGAAAGCGCGCAATAATTGCCAGGGGCGGCATCGCCACAGTCTCACGATAAAAGACCTGGGCAACTACCAGCACGTTTGCCACCGAGAGCAACAGCGTCATAACCGTCGCGCACAGCGCTGCCGGCGCGATCGTGCTCAGCACGTCCCACAGCCAGCCCGAACCCGGCTCCACATAGCGCGCTGCCCAGCGCTCGCCGCGCCCACGCGCAAGGTCACCCGCGCGCACCAAGCACGCACTCGCGAGGCCAACCGCCAGCTCGAGCGCGCAAAAGCGCAGGTCCCAAGGGCCATAGTTGTTGTAGGCAATCGTCTTGGCCTGAAAGAACAGCGCCACTGCAACGGCACTCAGCACAGCCAGCACCACAAGCTTGATCTGTGGCGTGGACGTCTCTTCCGTCGGGGCATCCGCCAGCTCGTCCTGCTCGGCTCCACGCTTAGTATCTGCTTCCATCTCTATCCCCTACTCTCGCATAAACGAGGGCATCGAACCCGTTCGGGCCGCCGACGCAATGTCAAAGAGGGCGTCGGCCACCGCATCGTCTGCACTCTGCCCAATGTGCCAGCGCGAAACCGCCAGAATCTGCTCGCTCGCGTTGGCCACCGCCACCGAGTTGCGTACGGCCTCAAGCATCGAGAGGTCGTTCTCGGAGTCGCCAAAGACGGCGACCTCATCAAGTGTAATACCCAGCTCGTCCGCCAGCACGCGCACGGCACTCCCCTTGCTCCAGCCGTGCGGCGATACGTCCACCAACGGCGCTGTCACGCTGGGAAAGACAAAATCCATGCTCGGAAACTCTTCGCGCAGAAGATCGCGCGTCTCGGTCTGATACGCGCGGTCACCCACCACGTGGATGTTGGCTTTGGTGTAGGCGGGCTCATCGAGGCGATGCACATAGCGCTTGGCAGCGCCAAACGACCCCAACATGCGGGCAGCATGCTCGTCATCGGGCGTCACAAAGTAGCCGGCGGTCTTGATGTCGCCGTGATGCACATCGAACATGGTCAGGATGCCACGGTCGGTACGCATGAGCCAGTCTGCCAGTCGGTTAAGCTCGTCGCCGGCAACCTGCTCCTCGCGCACGAGCTCGCCCTCGATGTAGATCATCTGCCCGTTGCAGTAGGCGCCCGTGGCGTAGCACTCCTCGTGACCGTCGAACATCCAGGCCATGTCGTTGGGAATCCGGCCCGAAACCGGCCCAAAGTGCAGGCCCTTCTCACGCATGGCATGCACGCCTGCAATGGCGTGGTCGGTTGCGCGCGGCAAGCCATGGCAGATGAGCGTGTCATCAAGATCGGTGAGTACGAGCTTAATCATGCGTGTCCCCTCGATAGCTATGCTCTGCCTACCCTACCACGGCAGAAAGGGGTCTATGGCCATCACCAGCCAGCCACCACAAACCGAGAAAAAGCAGCCAGCCGACCGCCCGGAGACGAGGCCGGCAACAAAGGGCGTGTCCCTTCTTTGCCGGCAAGAAAGGGCGTGTCCCTTTGTTGCCGGGCCCTTCTTACCGCTCTACTCCTGCACCTTCATGGCCTCCGACAGGCTCACGCGCCGGATGTTCCAGATATGCACCGCCGCCACAACCAAATACGCGACCGCCCCAATGAGCACCACTTCTGCCATGAGGCTCGGCGCCACATACAACTCAAGGTTGCCCGAGTAGCGGTCCATGACCAAGCTCACAAACACCCCGCAGAGCCACACCACAAAGGGCTGACTGGCCACAAGGCTTATCAGCACCGTCGTCGTGATGGCCCGCACGTACAGGTGCGTTATTTCGCCATTGTGATAGCCAAAGACCTTCATGTAGCTGATGTAGCGACTCGAGCGGTCGATGACCGTCTTGGTCAGCAGATACACCAGAATCAGGTACACGGGAATAGCAAAGGCCACCACCATGTCCATCATATCGCCAAACGACTCCTGCATCTGGTCGGCCGACGAGCTCATGGCCTCCGGCGTGATGTCGGTGGCCAGATAGCGCTGATCGATGTCGAGCGGCTCGTCGGAGGCATAGCCGCTGAAGGAGTCAGCCTCCTCATCGATCATGTGATTGAGCGCACCCATCTCCATGTAGAGGTTCATGTTGGCAGACGTGCCCCACACCGAATCGGCCACGACCTTGTAGGTCTTATTGGTGTACTTGTCAAAGAGGCTCACGGTGTCGCCCGGCTTGATGCGGCACTTTTTCGCCAGGCCGGCTCCCACCACCACGGCGCCATCGCGCACGTCAACATCGCTCCAGTAGCGCGAGTCCTCCTGAATGCCGTAGATGGTGACGTCCTCGCTCGTGTCGGTCACCACGTGGTCCACCGAAAACGAGGCAGCCGAGAACTTCTCTGCCTGGGCAATCTTCTCAGCGCCGTTGTCGGTGGTGTTTACCGGATGGGCGTCCTCGTCGAGGTCCATGGTGCGCAGCAAGACGCGCGTGTAGCCCACAAACCCCAGGTCGGTCAGGGGGTCATCGGTGTTCATCAGCTGCTCGATGGCTGCATAGGCCGCCCGCTCTTCGGGGGTGCCCTCCAGCTCAAGCGGAGCCTTCAGCAGGTAGATGTGATTGGCCACCACATCCTGCTTCAGCAGCTCGGCGTAGTGGTTTACCACCGGCATCAGGCACAGGCCAAAGAGCAAAAAGAGGCTGCAGAAGCTGATGCCAAAGAACAGCACGACAAAGTGGCTCAGGTTGCGCAGGAAGACGCGCAGTTGGAAGCGCCGCACAAAGCTCAGGCGCTCGGGCAGCGGCAGCGTGTTACGCCGACTGCGACTGGCAATCTCGCGCCGCAGAAACGCGAGGGGGGTAAAGCGCATCTTGCGCACCAGACCCAAGAAGGTAACGGTCTCAAGTAGCGCAAAGGGCACCACCGTAGTAAACACGAACACCTGCGGGCTAAAGCTGAACTCGTAGGGCGGCAGGCTGTAGGAACCGTAGTAGAGCTCTTGCATGGGCGTGCTCATGTAGGTGAGGCCGAGGAGGTTGCCCGCCGCGCAGCCCAACACGCCAATGAACGTGGGCAGCACCATGTAGTGGCCAATAATCTCGCGCTTGCGATAGCCCGAGGCCAAAAGTGTGCCAATGACCGCCGACTCCTGCTCGATAGTAGCATTGGTGAGCACCACAAACACGAAGGCCATGATCACCACCAGCAGGCCCACAAGCACCTGCCACATAACCTGGTCACTCTCCACGTCGTCGGCAGCAAAGAAGATGGCCTTGTTGTCGAACTCGTAGTCCACGAGGTCGGTGAGCACCTCGCCCTTGTCTACCAGCAGGTCCGCCGCGTCCTGCTCGAAGGTCGTACGGTCGGCAAGCGGCATGGTGCGGTCGTCCAGAATGACGTCGTAGCGGTAGTCGCGCTTGCCACCAGCAAGGTTCTGGAAGCCATCAGGAGTAACCAGCGCGATGGTAAACGTGGTGGAATTGAACAGCATGTCGGTGTTCTTCTCCATCAGGCACTCGTAATCGGAGAGCGAGCAGATGCCACTCACCCGCACCGTCACGTCGTTGACCTGCACCGTGTCGCCCACCTGTATGTTGTTGTTCTTGCACCATACGCGATCGAAGGCAATCTCATCGGGCGCCACCGGAGCCGCACCCTCAAAGAAGTATCCCTGGTTGATGGCCGCACGATTGTCCTGGTTGATGAGCCGGCAGTTCATCGTGCGGTCGTCGCCGGGAACCGCCAGAGGAACGTCGGCCGTAAAGTCTTCATAGACGGTGCAGCCCTGGGCCTCCACCGCCTCCAGCGAGCTCTTGGCTGCCTCAAACTGCGTGGCAAAGTGGAAGTCTTCCACCTGATAGCGCTCGTGCATGTCATTCTGGATGACCTCGATGCTATGCGCCGCCGAGAGATAGCCCGCACCCATGGCAATGGCAAAGAGAAACAGCAGGAAGATGCCGAGGTACTTGCCCAGATTGTTGCGAAGGTCGCGCGGAAGGCGCTTGTTGAGCGGAGACATCGCGACCTACCAGGTGAGCGCGCGGGCAGGCAGCAGATGCTCGTTGAGCTCGTCCTCTGAGAGCATGCCGTCGCGCAGACGCAGGATGTGATGGCTCATGTGACGAATGGCGTCGTTGTGCGTCACGATGACCATCGTGGAGCCATACTCGCGGTTCACACGCTCCATCAGCTCGAGGATCTCCTTCGAGGTGTGGTAGTCGAGTGCGCCGGTCGGCTCGTCGCAAAGCAGCAAGCTGGGGTTTTTGACCAGCGCACGCCCAATGGCGCAGCGCTGCTGCTGGCCACCCGACACCTGGTTGGGAAACTTCGAACGATGCTCCCAGAGGCCCAGCGAATTGAGCAGGTCGTCGATGGGCAGGGGGTCTTTTGAGAGGTACTGGCAGACCTCGATGTTCTCGCGCACGGTGAGGTCGGGCACGAGGTTGTAAAACTGGAAGATGAAGCCCAGCTCGCGGCGGCGATACTCCACCAGCTCGCGATCTTTGAGCTGGCAGATGTCGGTGTCGCCCACCCAGATGGAGCCGCTGTCGGCAGGTTCGAGCCCGCCCACCATGTTGAGGAACGTCGACTTGCCGCTACCCGACGGACCAAAGAGCACGCAGATCTCACCGCGTTCGATGTCGGTCGAGATGCCCTTGAGCACCTGCGTACGAGCCTCGCCGTCCCCATAGCTTTTCATAAGATCTTTGATTGAAAGAAATGCCCGCTCCTGTGCCATGCGCGCCATCTCCGTTGCCTCAATATGCAATAAGTATACCTCGGCTTACTTTAGCGATATCAAAGGTGCAACGCAAGGGATGGCTGCTTGCAGACAGGAAGGCACGCGAATGGCAACCGCCGGCAACCGCCGGAGCTCCCCCACCACTAAGGGGTATCCCCAAAATGGTCGCCACCAAGGGGTAACCCCAGAATGGCTCGCCGACGCTAGATCCCGCGGCAGGTAAGGTCGCAGAACACGATAGGATTTCCGTGCTCCTCGAAGAGCGGGAGCACGTCATCCATATAGACAAACATCGTTGCCGTGTTGACCATGGGATGTGCGTCGAAGCGCTGATGCTGAAGCCCCTCGTCAAACACGAGCGTTATCTCGCGTGATTCGTCGTTGAGGATGCCAAACGGGGTGACCGAGCCCTGTACCAGCCCCAACTTTTCTTGCAGCATCTCGGGGCTCGCAAACGAGAGGCGCCGGCTCCCCAACTGCTTGTGCAGGTGCTTGAGGTCGATGGTGGTGTGCTCGTCGGCCACCACCACAAAGAACTGCCGCTTCTTATCGTCGCGCAAAAAGAGGTTCTTGGTGGCAATCGCCACGCGCGGCACCAGCTTGTCGGCCTCAGCCACCGTGTAGACAGCCTCGTGGTGATAGACCTCGTAGGCAATGCCACGCTCGTCAAAGAGGTCGTAGAGTTCTTGTTCGGTCATAGTCAGCTCTGTCGGTAGTATTTTGCCTCGTCGCACAGACGGCGAATCTCTTCGATGATAAAGTCGCTCGCGTCGCTCGTGCCCGCACTCGAAAGCGTGCCCAGCTCGGCGGACAGCTTGTCGAGCTCCAGCAGTAGGCCGTCATTGGTCTCTTGGATGGCATCAAGCGATTCCAGCATCTCGCGGTAGAGCCGCAGGCGCTCGAAGCGCGTTCTGCTGTGCACATCCTGCACGGTACCTGAGCTCTGAGTCTCGGAGCGTTTGGCCATATCACGCTCGAGGCGCTGGTAGCTTGGCGTGTCGAACGACTGGATGCGGTTTGCCAAGTGCGCGGAGTTGCGCAGGATGGTATCGAGTGCCGCCTGGGCAGGCGTGGCAAACCGGTCCCAACTGATGGTGTTGCGCTGGAAGGTGCCGTCGAGTTGGGCAAGCAGGCTCTTGCGCCTGCGCTCCGCGCTCTCAAGTGTCTCTATGACGTTCGTGGCGCGCGCTCCCATTAGGCTGTCGTTTTCGTACTGCTGCATGATGGCCACAACCTGCGAAGCCGTTGCGCCGCGATCGACGTCAAGATGCACGTAGTCGGCCTGCCGTGCACGTGAGGCACGCGGCCGCACCACGACGTCTTCCACCTCTTCGACCGTCACGTCCTGCGCGGGGCGCGAAGGTCTCTGGCTCTCGCCGGGCAGCTCACGGCGCTCGCGCACGGCAGCCACCAGGCGACGCCCGCCCTTGATCAGCGCGCGTGTGGCCACCACCGATATGGAGAGCCCCACCACCACCGAAAACACGATGAGTCCGAAGATGAATTCCAGGATGCCCACGCGCTACCGCTCCGCCAGTCTTGCCAATGCTACGCGTCGATTATCGCACACATGACGCGCGCTGCGCACCAGCGGCAGGCACGCGTCGCCAACCCGCACGCGACCCGCACTGCAAACCTCGCCGAAAAAGGGGCGTGCCCGGAGCAGCAAAGCTACTCCGGGCACCAAGGGAGGGAGGGACCACATCAAGGAGTGGGCTACTCCTCAACGGGCTTCTTCCAGAAGGACAGGATGACGGCGCCCACCACGGAGCCCACGATGATGGCAACGAGCCACATCACGGGGTTGCCGATGACAGGCAGCACCCAGGCGCCACCATGGGGCGCGGGGCTGTAGCAGCCGAAGGCGGCCGACATGGCACCAGCAATGGCAGAGCCAATCACGCAGGTGGGGATGATGTGACCAGGGTCGGCAGCCGCGAAGGGGATGGCGCCCTCGGAGATGAACGAGAGGCCCATGATGTAGTTCACGAGACCCGCGTCACGGTCGGCCTTGCTCCACTTGTTCTTGAAGAAGGTGGTGGAAAGGGCAACCACGATGGGCGGAACCATGCCGCCAGCCATGCAGGCAGCCATGACAACCTGGCCAGGGCCACCCAGAGCGGCGTCGGCGAGCAGGCCGGTGGAGAAGACGTAGGAAGCCTTGTTGAACGGGCCACCAAAGTCGATGGACATCAT
>ODAI012474918.1_pt1 | contig 13251 bp, 8 predicted proteins | sample 1539321 | NCBI WGS metagenome assembly ODAI01 (sample SAMN02144231, study PRJEB22623) | gut metagenome | biome: sheep rumen | host: Ovis aries | place: New Zealand | reverse complement strand
CGTTGTGGAACATGAACATCAACAAAGAAGGGAAGGAAGCCCCGGAAGTTCCCTACTCAGCCCCCGAAGCTCCCCCTTCAGCCTCCGAGGGGGAAGCCCCCCCTACGGCCCCCGAGGGGGCTTCTATAGTTTTGCTTTCAGGGGTAGGGTCTATAGCAGCTTCGGGTGCTTCCGGTGCTTTTCTTTCCCGCTTCCGCGAAGCAGTCGAGGCCCGTCTGTCAGACAGCGACCTGTCGGTCGACGACCTTGCTGCCGACATGAGCCTGAGCCGCGTACAACTGTACCGCAAGGTGAAGGCTATCTCAGGCTCATCGCCCGTAGAGCTGCTGCGCACGGCACGCCTGAACCGCGCCTACCAGCTTCTGCTTACCACCGACAAGAGCGTATCGGAGGTGGCCTACGCCGTGGGCTTCACCGCCCCTTCATACTTCACGAAATGCTTTAAGGAGGAGTATGGCATGGTGCCTGGCGACGTGAGGAAGTAGTATCAGCGAATGCGAAATATCGTTCATTCCATCGCAAAAATGTTACATTGCAACATTATTCGCACGGGATGAACGATATTTTTAATGCCCAAGGGCAAATAGTTGGTACTTTTGCAGCAGATTTGTGAAACAAGAGTATTAATAGCTAAAAACGAAAAGCAAATGAAACAAACGAAACGATTCATTCTGAGTTTCCTCTCGCTAATGCTGTGTACGATAATGTACGCGCAGACGGAGGTAACGGGAACGGTGGTCGATGAAACCGGCGAAGGGGTCATCGGTGCCACGGTGATGGAGAAAGGTACGTCGAATGGCTCGGTGACCGATTTCGACGGCAATTTCAAAATTAAGGTGGAGGCAGGCAAAACACTGGTCTTCTCTTACATCGGCTATCAGACACTGGAACTGCCGGCACAGAACGGCATGAAGGTGGTGATGAAAGACGACGCCCAGTCGCTAAACGAGGTGGTAGTCGTTGGTTATACCACGCAGAAGAAGGCCGACCTGACGGGTGCCATCTCGACAGTAAACGTCGATGAACTGGCTAAGCAAAACGAGAACAACCCCATCAAGGCCCTGCAGGGTCGTGTGCCGGGCATGAACGTCCAGGCCGATGGTAGCCCTTCCGGCTCTGCTACTGTTCGTATCCGTGGTGTGGGCACGCTGAACAACAACGACCCGCTCTACATTATCGATGGCGTGCCGACGAAAGCTGGCATGCATGAGCTGAATGGCAATGACATCGAGTCGATCCAGGTGCTGAAAGATGCCGCCTCGGCCAGTATCTATGGTAGCCGTGCCGCCAACGGTGTAATCATCATCACCACGAAACGCGGTAAGGAAGGCAAGGTGCGCGTCGACTTCGACGGCAGCATCGCCGTGCAAACGTACGCCCACAAGATGAAGGTGCTCAATGCCAAGGAATTCGGCCAGGTGATGTGGCAGGGCTACGTCAATGATGGTCTCGACCCCAACCAGAATGGCCTCGGCTACCACTACGACTGGACCTACAACCAGCAGGGTGTTCCCGTGCTGAACGGTATTACAATGAGCAAATACCTCGACGCAGCTGGTACCACGCCCGCCGCTGATACCGACTGGTTTGACGAAACTACCCGTACTGGTCTCATCCAGCAGTACAACGTCTCCCTGAGCAACGGCAGCGAGCGCGGCATGTCGTTCTTCTCGCTGGGCTACTACAAGAACAAGGGCATCATCAAGGAGAGCGACTTCGAGCGTTTCTCCGCCCGTATGAACAGCGACTACAAGCTGGTGAAGGTGAACGACCGTAACCTCGTGACCATCGGCGAGAATTTCACGCTAAACCGCACTAGCGAGGTGGCGGCTCCCGGAGGTTTCTTGGAGAACGTCCTTCAGTTCAACCCCTCGCTGCCCGTCTATACCACTAACGGCGAGTACGCCGGCCCCGTGGGTGGCTATCCCGACCGCGAGAACCCCGTGGCTCGTCTCGACCGCAACAGCGACAACCGCTACACTTACTGGCGTATGTTCGGCGATGCCTATCTGAACATCAACCCCTTCAAAGATTTCAACATCAAGACCACCTTTGGCCTCGACTACGCACAAAAGGCGCAGCGTATTTTCCAGTATCCCATCACTGAAGGCACCGTGGCCAATGTCACCAACGGTGTGGAGGCCAAGCAGGAGCACTGGACCAAATGGATGTGGAACGCCATCGCTACCTATAATTACGAGTTTGGACGTCACCACGGCGACATTCTTGTAGGTACTGAGCTGAACCGTGAGGATGACGTGTGGTTCAGCGGTAAGAAGTATGACTACATGATTCTCAATCCTGATTATATGTGGCCCAATGCCGGTGTGGGCGAGGCCGAGGCCTACGGTCTTGGCGAGGGCTATACGCTCGTCTCTTACTTTGGCAAGATTAACTACACCTACGACGACCGCTATCTTCTCGGCCTGACCCTGCGCTACGACGGCTCCAGTCGTTTCGGCAAGAACAACCGCTACGGCACCTTCCCCAGCATCAGTGCCGGTTGGCGCATCAACCAGGAGAAGTTCATGGAGGGGCTTGGTTGGATTGACAACCTGAAGCTCCGTGCCAGCTGGGGACAGACCGGTAACCAGGAAATAAGCAACATCGCCCGCTACACCCTCTACGAGAGCAACTACGGCGAGGCTGGCTTTGGTGGCCAAAGCTATGGCACCAGCTACGACATTGCCGGCACCAACGGCGGACAGACCCTCCCCAGCGGCTTCAAGCGCAACCAGTTGGGCAACGATGACCTGAAGTGGGAGACCACCACGCAGACCAACCTCGGCCTGGACTTCGGACTCTTCCACAACGCCCTCTACGGCAGCTTTGAGTGGTACTTCAAGAAGACCAAGGACATCCTCGTCTACATGCCGGGCATCGGTGTGATGGGTGAGGGCAGCAGTCAGTGGATTAACGCTGGTGAAATGGAGAACAAGGGCGTGGAACTGAACGTGGGCTATCGCGGCAACGTGGGTGACTTCCAGTACGACATAGCCGCCAACATCGGAACCTACCGCAACGAGGTGACCCGTCTGCCCGAAACCATTGCCGCCAAGGGAACCTTCGGTGGCAACGGCGTGGAAAGCGTAGTAGGCCATCCCCTCGGCGCCCAGGTGGGCTACGTCTATGACGGTATCTTCAAGAGTCAGGACGAGATTGACAATCACGCCGTACAGAGCGGTGCCGGCATCGGCCGCATCCGATGGAAGGACCTCAATAGCGATGATGTCATCAACGAGAAGGACCAAGAGTGGATCTATAACCCCGTGCCCGACTTCACTTGGGGTCTGAACATCTACCTGCAGTACAAGAGTTTCGACTTGAGCATGTTCTGGCAGGGCGTTCAGGGTGTCGACGTCATCAGCGACCTGAAAAAGGAAACCGACCTCTGGAGCGGCTTGAACATCTCGAACCTGAACAAGGGCGAGCGCCTGCTCGATGCTTGGAGTCCCACCAATATGGGTTCGAACATCCCCGCAATCAGCACGATGGACAACAACAATGAGAAGCGCGTCTCGAGCTACTTCGTGGAGAACGGCAGCTATGCCAAGCTCCGCACCATACAGCTGGGCTACAACTTCCCGAAGGCCATCACCGACAAACTCTTCATGCAGCGCCTCCGCATGTATGTCAGTGCCCAGAACCTGCTCACCATCAAGAGCAGCAATTTCACGGGCGTCGACCCTGAGAACGCCAACTTCGGCTACCCCATCCCCCTCAATGTCACCTTCGGACTCAATGTTTCATTCTAATATAACAGCATCATGAAAAAGATCATCAATATATTCTGTGCCGTCAGCGCTATCTGCACGTTCAGCAGTTGCTCCGACTTCCTCGACGAGCACACCCCACAGGGCACCCTCAGCGACGAGCAGGTGAAGACCCCTGCCAATGCAGAAAACATGGCTATCTCAGCCTACGCCATCTTTACCTCGGCTGAGGACATTAACTCCAGCTTCTCTATGTGGAACTTCGACGTCCGCTCCGACGACGCCTACAAGGGCGGCAGTGGCACCAGCGACGGGGACGTCTTCCATCAACTTGAGGTGCAGCAGGGCGTACTGACCACAAACTGGAATATCAACGATATGTGGGTGCGCCTCTACAACTGCATCTCACGCGTTAACAGCGCCATCGCCCTGCTCAACTCCTGCGACGACAGCTTCACCATGAAGCAGCAGCGCCTGGCCGAGATGAAATTCCTCCGTGCCTACGCCCACTTCCTCCTGAAGCGACTCTATAAGAACATCCCCTTCGTGGTGGACGAGAACCTGACCTACGAGGAATATAACAACCTCTCGAACCGCACCTACACCAACGACGAGGGCTGGCAACTCATCATCGACGACCTCATGGAGGCTTACAACACCCTTCCTGTGACGCAGGCTGAAAAGGGACGCCCTACCAAGGCTGCCACCGCCGCCTTCCTCGCCAAGGTCTATCTCTATAAGGCTTATCACCAAGACGATGCCAACAGCAATCAAGTAACCAGCATCAACTCCGATGACCTGCAGAAGGTCATCGAGTTCACCGCCCCCACCCTCTACAGCAACTACGGTCTGGAGGATGACCTGCACAACAACTTCCGCCCCGAAGAGCAGTACGAGAACGGACGCGAGAGCCTCTGGGCCATCCAATACAGTCGCAACGACGGCAGCACCTACGGCAACCTGAATTGGAGCTACGGTCTCATCCCGCCCAACATTCCTGGTGCCACCGACGGTGGCTGCGACTTCTACAAACCCAGCCAGAACCTGGTCAACGCCTACCGCACCGGTGCCGATGGTCTGCCCCTGCTCGACACGTTCAACCAGAAGGACTATGACAAGACTGCCGACAACGCCGACCCGCGCCTCTTCCTCACCGTCGGCATCCCTGGACTGCCCTACATGTTCAACCGCAACTTCATGATGGAGGAGACCAGCATCTGGAGCCGCTCCAACGGCCTCTACGGCTACAACGTCAGCCTGAAGCAGAATGTTGACCCCGCCCTCATCGACCAGTACCTCATCAAGGGCAGCTACTGGGCCTCTTCGATGAATCGCATCGTCTTCCGCTATGCCGACGTCCTCCTGATGCGCGCCGAGGCATACGCCCAACTCGGACAGACAGACGAAGCCATCAAACTCGTCAATCAGATTCGTACCCGCGCCGCCGGCAGCACCCAGATGGTGAGCAGCTACCAAACGCTCTATGGTGTGAAGATGTATGTCGCCAACTACAAGGGAAACTATTCGAAGGACGAGGCCATCCGCATCGTTAAGATGGAGCGCCGCTTAGAGATGGGCATGGAGAGTGAGCGTTTCTTCGACCTCGTGCGCTGGGGCGACGCCGCCACCGTACTCAACAAGTACTTCGCTGAGGAGATTCCCCACTGCGCCATCTACACCAGCGCCCATTTCAACGCCGACAAGGACGAATACCTGCCCATCCCCTTTGAGCAGATCTCTGCCAGCAATGGTCACTACGTCCAGAACTGCGGCAACTGGTAAAAAACATCGAATTAAACGAATTAAACGAATTGTCATTATGAATACCAAGATATTAAATATATTCTTTGCGTTCTGCGTTGTCTGCGGACTTTGGTCGTGCAGTGACGACAACGCCAGCGACCTGCAACTCTCAGGCGACTGCATGGTCACCGCCCTCGCCCTCGACAACTATGAGGGCACCATCGACCTCGCCTCGCGCTCCATCGTTGTCCGTCTGCCCGAAGTCTATGAGACCAAGGCCATGACGCTCACCGCACTCATGATAAGTAGCGGTGCCAACTGCAACATCGCTCAGGGCCAGACGCTCAACATGGATGCCGCCCAGGTGCTGCGCGTCAGCAACGGCGACACTTTCCTCGACTGGACTGTCAGCGTGCTCCACGACGAGGCACGCATCCTCTCCTTCGTCATCAACGACATCTATACTGGTGCCATCGACCAGGATGCCAAGACCATCACCGTCTATGTGCCCGCCAGCGTCGACATCAAGGCCCTCGTGCCCACCATCGTCTATAGCCAGAACGCCACGGTGACACCCGGCAGCGGTGTGCCGCAGGACTTCACCCAGCCCGTCACCTATACCGTGAAGAATAACTCCGCTGAGAGCACCTACACCGTCAAGGTCATAGCCATCGACAAGCCCGCCGCCCTCTTCATCGGTAGCGCCGCCACGATGAGCGAACTCGACCCCGAGGCCAAGGCCGCCTGCGAGTGGATGCTTGGCAACGTGGCCAACTCGCTATACGCCAGCTTCGCCGACCTGCGTGCCGGAACGCTCGACCTCAGCGACTGTAAGGTCATCTGGTGGCACTGGCATGTTGACGGCGGCGTGGACGGTCACGACGTGTTTGTGGCCAAGGCTACCGACGCCCTTGACACGAAGAACGAGTTGCGAGCCTTCTATGAGAACGGCGGTGCCCTCTTCCTCACACGCTACGCCACCAACCTGCCCTCCTTCATCGGCGTCACCGGCGATGACGAGTGGACTACGCCCAACAACTGCTGGGGCCAGAACGAGGACGCTGCCGAGTTGTGCGGCGGGCCGTGGAGCTTCCGCATCTTCGACGGCCAGAACGACCATCCGATGTGGCAGAATCTTATCCAAGGCGACAACCCGCAGGAGGTTTATTGCACCGATGCTGGCTATCATATCACCAACTCCACCGCCCAGTACCACATCGGCACCGACTGGGGTGGCTACGATGACCACGCTGCCTGGGAGGCCCGCACTGGTGGTAAAGTCCTCGGCGTTGGCGGCGACGGCGCTGTCGTTGCCTGGGAATATCCCGCCCACGACGGCAAGGGAGGCGTCATCTGCATCGGCTCTGGCTGCTACGACTGGTACAGCTATACCCTCGAACCTGGCTATCAGGAGAACTACCACAAGAACATCGCGACTATGACAAAGAATGCCATTAATTATTTAACAAAGTAAAGCCTTATGAAGACAATGATATATTCAATATTCGCAATCATGCTGTCAGCCCCCGTGCTGACGGCATGCAGCGACGACGACTTCACCGCTGACCCCTCACGCGACTGGGCTGGCACCACCACCTTCTTCACCCCCACCGACGATGCTGGCTTCAACACCTACTACATGCCCGCCATCGGACGCTGTGGCGACCCCATGCCCTTCTACGATCAGAAGGCTGGCGAATACAAGGTGCTCTACCTACAGGAGTATGACAACAACGGCGCCTGCTACCATCCCTTCTGGGGCATCAGCACCAAGGATGGTGCCAACTACACACCCCTCGGGGAAGTCCTTCCTACTGGCACCAGCACCGCCCAGCAGGATGCTTCTCTTGGCACTGGCTGCGCCATCTACAACGAGAAGGAAGGTCTCTACTATATCTACTACACCGGCTACAACGTCCTTCTTCCCAATCATGAGGTCGTGATGCGCGCCACCTCGACCGACTTTAAGACGTGGGCCAAAGACAACGTATGGCAGCTGAAAGGTACCGACTATGGCTACGATGCCAACGACTTCCGCGATCCGCAGATTTTCATTGCAGACGACGGCCTTTACCACATGGTTATTGCCAGCAAGCTTCGCTTCGCCGAGTTTAAGTCGAGCGACATGAAGACGTGGGAGCACGTCGGTAGCTTCCCCATGATTTGGGACCGCATGTGCGAGTGCCCCGACATCTTCAAGATGGGCGACTGGTGGTACATCGTCTATAGCGAAGGTTACCGTGCCTCATGGAGCCGTAAGGTGAAGTACATGATGGCTCCCACCTTCGATGCCCTGAAGGCCTGCTTCAACGACCCGGGTGCCAACTGGCCAAAGGATGGCAAGGAAGGCGTGCTCGATAGCCGAGCTTTCTATGCCGCCAAGACTGCCTCCAACGGCACCGACCGCCTCATCTGGGGCTGGAGTCCCTATCGCACCGGCGCCACACTGCATGACAAGAACATCAACGTGGGCGCTGACGGCGAGCCCAACTGGAGTGGTGCCCTGATTTGCCACAAGATTATCCAGCATGCCGATGGCACACTTACCCTCGGTGCTGTCCCAGCTATGGCAACCAAATACAATCAGGCTGTTTCAGCCAACGTCATGGCCTCCAATGGCTACAGCAACGGAACTCTGAGTGGCGACGACGCATACGTGCTCTACAGCCGTCTCGGTACCTGCAACCATATCTCTTTCACCGTTAAGACCTCGAACAACTGGGACAAGTTCGGCATCTCCTTCGTCCGTGGCACCGACTCAAAGAAGTACTACACTATGGTTGTGAATCCTGAGTGGGAGGATGGTCGTAAGGTGAACTTCGAACAGGAGGGTGAAGAAGGTAAGGGTTTCGTTGAGGCCGCCGACGGCTATAACTTCGCTCGTCCTGCCGATAACGTGTACAACATCGACATTTACACCGACAATAGCGTTCTGACACTTTACATCAATGATGTCTGCGCCTACACCCAGCGCATCTACGGTATCCAGAAGAACTGTTGGAGCATCAACAACTACGGCGGCGCCATTACCGTCAGCGATGTCAAAGTCACCCAGCAGTAGTTGCAGTTAATACTCTTTCTGCTCGCCGCCTAAGCCTTCCCTCTCTCGGAGACTTGGGCGGCTTTTCATGAATAATCGTTCAATAATGCAGACAAATGTTACATTGAACGATTTCTTTTAGCCAATGAAACATCTTTTATCTCATAAACGGATAGTTCATCCTAATTTTGCAGTCGAAATAATTTAGCTACAAACCCTATAAAGAAAAAAGAATTATGAAGAAAGTATTTTTACTCTTGTGCCTTTTGGCAACAACCACCATCGCTACGGCTACTGATTTGTGGGAAGGTACGCACGCAGTAGATTGGTCAAACACACTGACTATCGAGGCTGCTAAGTTTGCAGAAGCTCAGGTAGGCCAGAAGATCGTTATTGAATTCACTGACGCTACGGGAGAAGTCATCGAACTGCACTCGAATGGCGGCATGCTGCCTGGAACACGCTACGCTCACTTCCTCTATGCTGATCAGCACGAAACGGAAGTGTTCATCACCCCGGGCATGTTGGCCAGTCTGAAGGAGCACGGCATGGAGATTTGCGGCAAGGGCTTTACCGCTACCAAGGTATGGTATGGCGACGGCAAGGACAATGTTGATGGGAACACAGTTTGGACAGGCTTTTTTTGGATGGACGAATGGAGTACATTGGAGGTGGCCAAGACCTCATTCGATGGTATCAATTGGAGCGACTATAGGGCCATCCGCTTCTATTCAGAGGCTAACCGCACAGACTATGTTATCAATGTGCTCACAAAGTGGGGTGATGGCGGCAAGTTGGGCGACCAGACCACGATGACCATGACTAACGAGTATGCCGAACTCAGCCTTGAGGGCATTGATATTGCTGCAAAATTAGCTGACGTTGACAGGCTCATGGTTCAGTGCAACAAGGAAGGCGGCAATCCCTTCAACTTCACAGCCATCGTGCTCGTCATGAAAGAGAGTACGGGCATTGATGATATAAGAGGTCAGAAGGAAAATGTCTGTTGTGACTTCTACAACCTCGCTGGCCAGCGCGTGGTTAATCCCAGCAAAGGAATGTATATTGTAAATGGCAAAACGGTTTTCATCAAATAAAAGTTAGTAGTTAGTTTTTGGGTTAGTTAGATGGTAAGGAAAAAGATTGCTTTTCAGGATAACATTTATAGCAATAATGATGCAGTGAACGATTATTTGCAGCAAATGAAACAGAAATGACAGCCTATTAACGAGAAATCCTGTAATTTTGCAGCAGATTTAATAACTAAAGACAAATGAACATGATGAAAAGTTGTTTAATGACACTGACAGCAGTAATGGTGCTGACGATGGCCAAGGCTCAGACGGTGACGCCGCAGGCTTGCGAGCAGAGCATCGTGACCCCGAAGGACACTGGACGGTATCTCTGGTTGCCCATTCAAGAGTCCGCTCCTGAAGGTAAGGTACAGGTTATCGTCAGCAGTTTGCTACAGATGGAGCAGAACGTGCGCATGGCCCGTGAGCAGGTGGACTATTATGTAGCGCTCGACTTGCAGCCGTATCAGGGCAAGGGTTCGCTAAGGGTCTGTGTGCAAAATGTGCCAACGGGCAGCGTGTGCTTTAAAAAACTGGTACAGAACGACGATGCGGACTTCGCGTTGATTAATGAGAAGTTCCGTCCGCTGTATCATCATACGCCGAAGCGCGGGTGGATGAACGACCCTAATGGGATGTTTTATAAAGACGGTACCTGGAATCTATACTATCAGTACAACCCCTACGGTTCGATGTGGGGCAACATGCATTGGGGGCACTCCGCCTCTACCGACCTCATCCATTGGAAGAACGAGGGTGTGGCATTGGCTCCTGACGTGTGGGGAACGATGTTCAGCGGATCGTGCGTGGTGGATAGGGGCAACGTTGTCGCTATGTATACTGCGAGCCGTCCCACTCCGTTTGGCGGTGATGTACAGGCACAGTGCATAGCCTTCTCGAATGATGGCGGCAAGACATTTACGAAGTATGAGGGTAACCCCGTGCTGACTGCCGAGGACAAGGACTTCCGCGACCCGCGTCCCTTCTGGAACGAGGATATCAAGGCATGGAATCTCATCCTCGCAGTGGGACAGGAGATGCGTATCTACTCATCACCTGACCTGAAGAAATGGAAGTACGAGTCATCTTTCGGTAAGGAATATGGCAACCACGGCGGCGTCTGGGAGTGCCCCGACCTGTTCCCCTTGAAGGTCGACGGCTCCAGCACGGAGAAATGGGTGCTCATTTGCAACATCAATCCTGGCGGACCCTTCGGCGGCTCGGCCACGCAGTATTTCGTGGGCGATTTCGACGGCCATAAGTTCACCTGCGAGTCAATGCCCAAAGTCACCAAGTGGATGGATTATGGCAAGGACCACTATGCCACGGTGTCGTTCTACAACGCGCCCGAAGGCCGCCGCGTGGTGCTGGCCTGGATGTCCAACTGGCAGTATGCCAACCAGGTGCCCACCAAGCAGTTCCGCTCTGCCAACTCTATTCCCCGCGACCTGGGCCTGTTCACCTGCGGCGAGGAGACCTACGTCAGCGTGGTGCCCTCGAAGGAGATGCTCGACGCTCGCGGTGCCAAGCTGAAGAAACCCGCCGAGGCCTGCGAGATTGTGGTCGACCTCAACAGCCAGACCGAGATTGTGCTGTCGAACACGCTGGGCGAGCAGGTGGTGATGACCTACGACGCCGCCAAGCAAAAGTTCGCCATGGACCGCACAAAGAGCGGCAACGTCAGCTTCAGCGAGGCCTTCCCCTGCGTGACCGAGGCCCCCACCTACGGCCAGGTGAAGCAGCTGCGCATTTTCGTCGACCGCTGCTCCATCGAGGCTTTCGATGCTGCCGGAAAGGTGGCCATGACCAATCTGGTGTTCCCCTCAGAGCCTTATAACAACATAAAGGTGAAGGGCGGCAAGGCCAGCATTTATGAAATTAAGAATTAAGAGTTGAGAGTTTAGAATTAAGAGTTAAGAGTTAAGAATTAAGAGTTATGGCAAAAAACAATAAATTCGCGTTAGTGTCGCTGATGCTCTGCTTCTTCTGCATGGGCTTCGTCGACTTGGTAGGCACTGCCTCAAACTATGTAAAGGACGAGCAAGGACTGAGCGACTCGGTGGCCAACGTGCTGCCCTCGCTGGTGTTCTTCTGGTTCCTCATCTTCAGCGTGCCCACCAGTGTGCTGATGAACAAGATTGGCAAGAAGAACACGGTGCTCCTCTCTTTGGCAGTGACGGCCCTCTCGCTGCTGCTGCCCGTCTTTGGCAACAGCTTCCCCCTGATGCTGGTGGCCTTCTCTCTCTTAGGCATTGGCAATGCACTGATGCAGACCTCGCTCAACCCCCTCATGGCACTGGTCAGCGGGGGCAAGAACCTGGCCTCGCAGCTCACCTTCGGCCAGTTCATCAAGGCCATTGCATCGTTCATGGCTCCCCTCATTGCCGGATGGGGCTACAAAGCCCTCATACCCACCTTCGGACTTGACTGGCGCATCCTCTTTGCCATCTATTTCGTCATCAGCGTGGCAGCCACGCTGCTGCTGTGGTCAACGCCCATCCACGGCGAGGAGAAAGCCAACGAGCAGCTGCCCTCCGTGGGCACCCAGTTTGCCAACTGCTTCCGTCTTTTAGGCGTGCCCGTGGTGCTGCTCTCGTTCCTCGGCATCATGTGCCACGTGGGCATCGACGTGGGTACCAACACCACGGCTCCCAAACTGCTCATCGAGCGCGTGGGCATGACGCTCGACCAGGCTGGCTTTGCCACCTCGCTCTACTTCATCTTCCGCACCATTGGCTGCCTCACGGGCTCTTACTTCCTGCGCGTGCTCCAGACGCGCACCTTCTTCATCATCTCCGTGGTGATGATGGCGGCCTCGATGGTGCTCATGGCCTTTGCCGACACGAAAGCCCTCCTCTACGTGGGCATCGCCCTGGTGGGCTATGGCAACAGCAACATCTTCTCCATGTGCTTTGCCCAGGCGCTTACCTCCATGCCCGACAAGCAGAACGAGGTGTCGGGCCTGATGATCATGGGCCTCTTCGGCGGCACCGTGTTCCCCCTGCTCATGGGCTTCGCCAGCGATGCCATGGGCCAAATAGGCGCAGTGGCCGTCATGGCCGTGGGCGTGGTCTATCTGTTTACGTATATCAAACAATTAAAAACCGCATAGTATTATGAACAAGCGTTATGTAGTAGGACTCGGAGAGGTCCTCTGGGATGTACTTCCCGAAGGTAAGAAACTGGGTGGCGCCCCCGCCAACTTCGCCTATCATGCCGGACAGTTCCTGGGCATGGACAACACCATTGCCGTGAGCGCACTGGGTGAAGACCGACTGGCCGACGAGACCATTGAGGCCCTGAAGGAACACGGGCTGAACGACCTCTTGCCCCGCGTGCCCTATCCCACGGGCACCGTTCAGGTGCAGCTCGACGAGCAGGGCATCCCCACGTATGACATCAAGGAAAATGTGGCATGGGACAACATCCCCTTCGACGACGACATTGCCCAGATAGCACGCTCCTGCCGCGCCGTCTGCTTCGGCTCGCTGGCCCAGCGCAACGTGGTCAGCCGCGAAACCATCCAGAAGTTCCTCGACGCCACGCCCGCTGACTGTCTGAAGATTTTCGACATCAACCTGCGCCAGCAGTTCTACACACAGGAAATCCTGAAGGAGTCGTTCCTGCGATGCAACATCCTGAAAATCAACGACGAGGAGCTGGTGCTCATTGGCCGCATGTT
>ODAI012711208.1_pt1 | contig 13252 bp, 1 predicted proteins | sample 1539321 | NCBI WGS metagenome assembly ODAI01 (sample SAMN02144231, study PRJEB22623) | gut metagenome | biome: sheep rumen | host: Ovis aries | place: New Zealand | reverse complement strand
TTTGGGAGGACAATGACAACCACGACGGCAAGCGGCCTGAGACCCTGAACGTGCAGCTGAGCGACGGCGAAACCACCACGGCCTATACCCTGAGCGCGCTGAACAATTGGAGCCTGACGCTGACCGGCCTGCCCAAGTACCGCGGCGGCGAGGAGATCGAATACACCTGGACCGAGCCCACGGTGCCCGCTGGGTATGAAAAGACCGGCGAAGTCAAGGAAGGCACTTCCACCATCATCACCAACAAGCACGACGACGAAGTCACCCAGTCCACCGTGGTCAAAGTCTGGAAGGACAATGACAATGCTGTGGGCCTGCGGCCGACCAGCATCAGCGTGACCCTGTACGCGGACGACGCCACAGCGGTGAAGTCCGTTGAGCTGAACGAGGGCAACGGATGGACCTGGACCGAAGAAGACTTGCCCAAGTACAACGCCAAGGGCGACCTGATCGCCTACAGCTGGCTGGAAGACACCAGCACGCTCAAGAATGGCTATGTGCTGGTCAGCGAGCTGACGGCTGGCTCCACCACCACCATCGTCAACAGCTATGAACCCGAGTTCGTCACGATCACCGTTGTCAAGTTCTGGGACGACGCGGAAGATCAGGATGGCATCCGTCCCGCGGACGTGACCGTGAACCTGTACAAGGGCGCTGCGGAAAAGGTGGCGGAATACAAGCTGAACGCCGGCAACGGCTGGAAGCTGACCACCGAACTGCTGCCCAAGTATGAGAACGGTGCGCTGATCAACTACTACTTCACTGAAATCATTCCCGCTGGCTACACCAACGGCGTATCGGTTTCCGGAAGCACGTACGTATTCACCAATACCCATACGCCCGAGGAGACCGAAATCACGGTCGCCAAGGAATGGGTCGACAATGAGAACCAGGATGGCATCCGTCCTGAAAAGGTGACGGTGCTGCTGCTGGCAGACGGCAAGCCTGTGGAGAAGGCGGAATTCATCGGCGAATACACTTTCCAGCATCTGGCCAAGTACAACAAGGGCACGGAAATCCAGTACACCGTTGAGGAAATCAACGTGCCCGAAGGGTACAAGGCTGCGGTGGACGGCCTGACCATCACCAACACCCACGCGCCTGAAAAGATCGACATCCCCGTGACCAAGACCTGGGACGACGCGGACGATCAGGACGGCGCACGGCCCGAATCCGTGACTGTGCGGCTGCTGGCCGACGGCGTTGAAGTTGACAGCGCCGAAATCACCGGCTCCGCCTGGACCTACACCTTCACCGGCCTGGACAAGAGCAAGGACGGCAAGGAAATCAAGTACACCATCACCGAAGATGAAGTGACCGGCTACACCGCCACCATCGACGGTTACGACATCACCAATACCCACACGCCCGAAACCACCGAAACCACGGTGAAGAAGGTTTGGGACGACGCGGAGAACCAGGACGGCATCCGTCCCGCCCACGTTGACCTGAAGCTGCTGGCCAATGACAAGCTGATCAAGGTCGTGCGCGTGGAAGGCACGGGCAGCGAATGGACCTACACCGAGTCCGGCCTGCCCAAGTACGAAGGCGGCAAGGAAATCACCTACACCTGGGATGAGTACGCGGTGGATGGCTACGAAAAGGCCATCGACGGCAATACCATCACCAACAGCCACGAACCCGAACTGACCGAGATTCCCGTGACCAAGACCTGGAACGATAACGACGATCAGGACGGCAAGCGGCCCGACAGCGTGACGGTGAACCTGCTGGCCAACGGCAAGAAGAAGGACAGCTACGAGCTGACCGAGGCCGAAGGCTGGGCGCACACCTTCGAGAACCTGCCCAAGTACGAGAACGGCAAGGAAATCGTCTACACCGTGACCGAAGACAAGGTGGAGGGCTACGAAGCTTCCATCAACGGCTTCGATATCACCAACACTCACCAGCCTGAACTGACCTCCACCAAGGTCACCAAGGTTTGGAAGGATAATGGCAACAACGACGGCAAGCGTCCTGACACCATCGTGCTGACGCTGACCAAGACCGCGGGCGATTGGACTGAGACCGAAGAATTCACCCTGAGCGCCGCCAACAAGGCCGACGCCAACACCTGGGAGCTGACGGTAGAGAACCTGCCCAAGTACCGCGAGGGTGCGGAGATCGAGTACACCTGGAGCGAAGAGAACGTGCCCGAAGGGTACGACATGACCGCCGAAGGCAACAAGATCACCAACACCAAGGAAAGCGAACTGACCGAATCCACCGTCATCAAGATCTGGGTGGACAGCGAGAACCAGAAGACGGTTCGTCCCGCCACGGTCAAGATGCACCTGATGGCCAACAACCTGCCCTTCCTCCGGGACGGTCAGCCCGTGGTGGTTGAGCTCAGCGGCGAGGGCGACACCTGGACGCATACCGAAAAGGATCTGCCCAAGTACAAAGACCAGGGCGATGAAATCATCTACACCTGGTTGGAGGAACTGACGGACAGCAAGGCCATGGACGGCTACACCATCGCGGATATCAAGACGGAAACCGTGGATGGCGTGACCACCACCACCATCACCAACACCTACGACGAGGAGCGCTACTGCCTGACGGTCATGAAGGTCTGGGAAGACAGCAATGACCAGGACGGCCTGCGGCCCGAAGAAATCACCGCGCAGCTGTACGCCAACGGCGAACCCGCCAAGGACGATGAAGGCAACGATATCATCGCTCACCTGAACGCGGGCAACCACTGGACCGAAATGGTCAAGGGCGTGCCGCGGTACCTGAACGGCGAAGTCATTGACTACAGCTGGAAGGAAACCGTGCCCGAAGGCTACACGCTGACCAACGCCAACGAGGAAGGCTTCGTGCCCGCGGATGACTGCACCTGCGGCAGCCGCACCGCGATCCTCATCAACGAGCATATCCCCGCCACCACCACCATTAGCGCCGAAAAGGCCTGGAACGATGACAGCAACCGCGACGGCAAACGTGAAGACGTGACGCTGCACGTGGTGGGCACCTACACCGATCCTGCCACCGGCAAGGAAGTGGAAGTGGAAATCGCCGAGTCCAACAAGGTGATCGCCTTCAACGCTGCCGACAGCAAGGCGACCTGGACGAAGCTGCCTGTGTACCATGACGGCCAGCAGATCACCTACAAGGTGGTGGAGGTTGGCGCGGTCAGCACCGCTGACGGCACCACCATCGACATGCAGGGCGCCAAGTACACCGTGACCTACGAGCCCGCCGAGTACCAGGCCGAGGCGGACGGCGAAGGCACCTTCACCGTCACCAACGCCTACGAGCCCGAACTGATCGATATCCCCGTCACCAAGACCTGGGATGATAACGACGATCAGGACGGCCTGCGGCCCGAATCCGTGACTGTGAACCTGCTGGCCAACGGCAAGAAGGTTCAGGAGACTGAACTGACCGCGCCTGACTGGGCGTTCACCTTCGAGGGCCTGAACAAGTACGAGAACGGCGAAGAAATCAAGTACACCGTCGAAGAAATTGAGATCGAGGGCTACACCACCTCCATCAACGGCTTCGACATCACCAACACCCGCGCGCCCGAGGAGACGGAAACCACCGTCACCAAGGTGTGGGTGGACAATAACAACAACGATGGCAAGCGTCCCGAAACTATCGAGCTGACGCTGACCAAGACCGCGGGCGATTGGACCGAGACCGAAGCGTACACCCTGAGCGCCGCCAACAAGACCGACGGCAATACCTGGACGCTGACGATCAAGAACCTGCCCAAGTATCACGAGGGTGAGGAAATCACCTACACCTGGAGCGAAGAGAATGTGCCTGAAGGCTATGACATGACTGCCGACGGCGACACCATCACCAACACCAGGGAGCAGGATGATACCACTCAGGCCATCATCGTGAAGGTCTGGAACGACAGCGAGAACCAGAAGACCATGCGGCCCGCCACGGTCCGGATGCGTCTGATGGCCAACAACGTGCCCTTCCTCCGCGACGGCCAGCCCGTGGTGGTTGAGCTCAGCGGCGAAGGCGACACCTGGACGCACATCGAAGAGAACCTGCCCAAGTATAAGGACCAGGGCGATGAAATCATCTACACCTGGCTGGAAGAAAAGGTGGACGGCTACACCATCTCCGACCTGACCATCGACACCAAGGACGGCGTGACTACCACCACCATCACCAACACCTACGACGAAGAACGCTTCTGCCTGACGATCATGAAGGTCTGGAGAGACAACAATGATCAGGACGGCATCCGGCCCGACGGCATTGACGCCATGCTCTTCGCCGACGGCTCTCCCGCCAAGGATGCGGATGGCAACAAGATCATCCTCCACCTGGCGGCGAGCAACAACTGGACCGGTACCGCGAAAGACATGCCGCGGTACAGGAACGGCAAGCTCATCAAATACACCTGGCACGAAGTGGTCAATGAAGGCGGCCTGTGGGTCGACGGCGCGCCCGAAGGCTACACCCTGGTGAACGCGGCCGGCGAGCCCGTCACCGAGGTCGGCTTCAACGAGTGCGAATGCGACTGCGAATGCGACGGCCTTGCCACGCTGATCAACGTCCATGAGCCTGAAACCGTGAAGAAGATCACGGCGGCCAAGGTTTGGGACGATCAGAACAACCAGGCCGGCATGCGCCAGGATGTGACCCTGCGGCTGATTGGCACCTACACCGATCCTGCCTCCGGCAAGGAAGTGGAAGTGGAAATCGCCGAATCCACCAAGACCATCGCGGCCAACGCCGCTGTGAGCAGCGTCGAATGGACCAACCTGCCTGTGAACCGCAACGGCCAGAAGATCACCTACAAGGTGGTCGAGGTCGGCGCTGTGAGCACGGCGGACGGCACCACCATCGATATGCTGCAGGTGAAGTACGCTGTCACCATCGAGCCCGCTTCCTACGAAGCCGCGGCCGACGGCGAAGCCGCCTTCACCGTCACCAACAGCTACACGCCTGAAACCATCAGCGTCCAGGCCACCAAGAAGTGGTCCGACGCCAGCAACAAGGATGGCAAGCGCCAGCCTGTGGAACTGCAGCTGCAGGTCAACGGCGAGCCTTACGGCACCGAAGCCACCAAGGTCATCGGCATCGAAGAGAACGAAACCACCGTCACCTGGCAGAACCTGCCCAAGTACAAGGAGGGCAAGGAAGTCGAGTACAAGGTGGTGGAAATCACCGACCTGACCGACGCGGGCTACAAGAGCTACACCGAAGGCAACAAGCAGGATGGCTTCACCGTCATCAACGAATATGTGCCTGAACGCTATTGCCTGGTGGTGACCAAGAACTGGTCCGACGGCAATAACCGCGACGGCCTGCGGCCCGACGCTGTTACCGTGACCCTGACCGGCACGGCGGATGGCAAGACCGTGTTTGAACGCAGAATCACCCTGAACGAAACCAACGACTGGACCGCCCTGGTCCGCGGCGTGGAGAAGTACGCCGAAGGCAAGGAAATCACCTACGTCTGGACTGAGGACGAGGTGGAGGGCTATGAAACCCGGATCACCCAGGGCAAGACCCTGGAAGCCTTCGCCGACGCGGAACGCAACGACACCGTGGAAGCCTTCATCACCGTTGTGACCAACACCCATGAGCCTGAAAAGACTTCCGTGGAAGCCGAAAAGGTCTGGGAGGATAACGACAACCAGGACGGCAAGCGCGCCTCCGCCATCTTCCAGCTCAAGGGAAGCTACACGGATAAGTACGCTGTGCGCCATGAAGTAACGGTTCCCAACGCGATCAAGATCATCGCGCCCAACGCTACCGGCAGCGCGCTGAAGGTCAAGTGGGAGAACCTGTTCGTCAAGGAGAACGGCTACACCGTCACCTACACCGTGGCTGAAATGGGCGAGAACGACGGCAAGATCAACATGAACGGCGCGGACTACACCGTGACTTACGAACCCGCCGAGGGCTTGGTGGCCCAGAGCGGCGAGAGCGGCAAGATCACCGTGACCAACGCCCATACGCCTGAAACCACCGAGCTGACCGTGAAGAAGGTTTGGGACGACGAGGAGAACCAGGACGGCAAGCGGCCTGAGAACCTCACCGTGACCCTCAAGGGCAGCGACGGCAGCGCCGCCGACTTCACCCTGACCGCTCCCGACTGGACGGCCACCGCTTCCGACCTGCCGGTGTACGCCAACGGCGCGAAGATCACCTACACCTGGATCGAAGGCGCGATGCCCGAGGGCTACAGCCTCACCGACACCAGGACCGAAGACGGCGTGACCACGCTGACCAATACCTATAACCCCGAAGTGACCAGCGTACAGGTCACCAAGGTTTGGGACGACGAAAACAACAGAGACAACACCCGTCCCGCCTCCATCGACGTGCGCCTGATCCAGAAAGCGGAGGAAGAAAAGATTCTGGATACCCAGACTCTGAGCCCCGCCAACGGATGGACGTACAACTGGATCAACCTGGATAAGATGGTGAACGGCGTTGAGGCCGAATACCGGGTGGAAGAAGTGAACGTGCCCATGGGCTACGTGGCGGAAACCACCGAGGAAGCCAATAACCAGTTCATCATCACCAACAAGCGCGACAGCGAACTGGTCGACGTGACCGTGACCAAGGTTTGGGCGGACGAAGACGACCGCGACGGTATCCGTCCCGAAACCATCACGGTGCAGCTGCTGGCTGACGGCGTGGTAATTGAAGAAATCACCCTGCCCGGCGAGGACGGCAAGTGGACGGCCACCAAGACCGGCCTGCCCAAGTACGCCTTCGACAGCGCCACCGGCGTGGGCGGCAAGGAGATCGAATACACCTGGAATGAAGCCGAAGTGCCCGAAGGGTACAGGGTCTCCATTGAAGGCGATGTGATCACCAATACCCACACGCCCGGCACCACCACCATCAGCGTGGAAAAGGTCTGGAACGACAACGACGATCAGGACGGCAAGCGGAAAGACGTGAAGGCGCAGTTCCAGCTGATAGCCATCGTGGAAGGCTTCAAGACCATCTATCCTGAAACCGTGGCTGTGGGCGAAGAGGACGGCTTTGCCTGGACCTGGTATGACCTGCCCACGCACGATCCGAACGGCAACGAGATCCAGTACGCCGTGACCGAAATCCTGCCCGATGGCTGCGAGTATACCTCCGATACCGACGACAGCAAGAAGGAATACAAACCTGTTGAAAACGAAGGTACCGTGACCATCACCAACAGCTATACGCCTGAACAGACCAAGATCACCGTGAAGAAGGTCTGGGACGATAACAACGACGCCGACAAGCAGCGCGGGAACGCGCAGGCTGTGGCGCAGCTGTACAAGACCGTTGGCGAAACCACTTCTCCCGTGGGCATGCCCGCCGAAGTGGATATCACCGACGATTGGTCCTTCACCTGGACTGACCTGCCCGTGTACGAAGGCGGCGTAAAGATCATTTACTCCGTCAAGGAAACCTGGACGGCTGGCAGCGGCTACAACTGCACCGGCATCGAGCCCGCGCAGGTGGAAGCTCAGAAGGACGACAGCGGCGTGATCGTTGTGACTAACACCTACAACGCCAAGACCGATGCCACTGTGACCAAGCTCTGGGCGCACAACAATAACCCCGAAGAGAACTGGCCCACCGAGCTGACCGTGACCCTGCTCATGAATGATGAGCCCGCCACGGACGCCGAGGGCAACGCCATCACCGCGGTGCTCACCGCTGAAACCGGCTGGACCTACACGGCCACCGGACTGGATAAGTTCGACGCCGAGGGCAAGGAAATCAAGTACTCCTGGACCGAGACTGAGGTGCCTGAAGGCTATGTAATGGATCTGCCCAAGATCGACGGAACCGTGACAACCCTGATGAACACCTTTACCACCGAGACTTCTGCCACTGTTGTGAAGAAGTGGGCCGACGGCAACGAAGCTCACGCCGAAGAGACCGTCACCGTGAAGCTGCTGCAGAACGGTAATGAACTCGAAAGCTATGAGCTCAGCGCCGCCAACGACTGGACCGTGACCGTTGAACATCTGCCGCTCACGGACGAAAGCGGAAACGCGATCTACTACACTTGGCAGGAAGTCAAGGTGCCCGGTTACATGGTGAGGACAGAAGTCAATGGCGCTGTAACCACCATTACCAATACCAAGATTCCTTACTCTCCCGGCGCCTTCTCCGCCAGCAAGACCTGGACCGGCACTGCTGGCACCGCAACCCTGACCCTGATCGGTAAGGTCAGAAATAAAGATACCGGCGAGCTGGAGGTTCACTTCAGCGAAAGCAAGACGGTTTCCGGAAACAGCGAAGCCTCTTGGGGCAGCATGCCGCTGTTCACCGAGGAAGGCCAGCCCATCTTCTACACCCTGGTCGAAGAAGGCGTTGCGGCTGACGGCACCATTGGCGAGCTGATCAGCACCATCACTGGCGATGAGGACGGCGGCTGGATCGTGACTAACCACGCAGCGCGTGTTGTACCCGGCCCGCAGCCCACGCCGCAGATCATCTACCGCGGCGGCGGCACCACCATCGTGTACGTAACGCCTAATCCCACTACGGTGCCCGTGCCCACGGTTGAGCCTCCCACGCCTGAACCTCCTGTCACAGAGCCTCCCATGACGCCTCCGCCCACGGAGCCGCCCAAGACTTCTGCGTCCGTGATGAAGGTCTGGGACGATGACAACAACGCCGCCGGATTGCGGCCTGCCAACATCCGTGTGACCCTGTCCAACGGCCAGGTCTTCTACCTGAACGCCGCCAACGGCTGGAGCGTGACGGTGAACGATCTGCCCGCCATGAAGAATGGACAGCCCATCACCTACACCTGGAGCGAACAGAGCGTGCCCGGTTACGTCCAGACTGGCGTGACGAGAGTGGGCAACACCACAATCATGACCAACAGATTCGAGCCTCCCTTCAACCCGGATGAAATGGTCGAAATCTTCGAAGGCTATGATACGCCTTTGGGCCTCGATGTGATCATCAACCACGTGGGCGACTGCTTCGACTAAGCATCAGTTTTATCCCTCTCCCCGAAAGCCGCCTGAGCGGCGAGTAGGGGAGGGGCGGTAACTTAAGTAAAGGAGATAGTGAAGATGAAAAAGTACCTGTCCCTTCTGCTGGCGCTGGTGCTGTGCCTGACCGGCACACTGTCCACAGCTTTCGCGGAAGACGTGGAATTGAACGATGAATTCGTGGTGGAAGAGGAGCGCACCCCTCTGTTGGACGAGAACGGCAACCCTGTCTACGACGAAAACGGCAACCCCGTCTATGTGGAGGAAGAGGATATTTACCCCCACGAGCTGCGGGTAGGCCATCCCACCATAACCAAGGGCGATTTCTTCACCGAGATGTTCGGCAACGATACCGCCGACATTGACGTGCGCGCCCTGATCCATGGCTACAACCTGGTGAACTGGGATCAGAACCAGGGCGTATACCTGATCGACAAATCCGTGGTGGAAAGCGTCTTGACCACCGAGGATATTCTCGGCAACAAGACCTATTACCTGGCGCTGTACGACGATCTGTTCTACAGCGACGGCACCCCCATCACCGCCTGGGACTACGCCTTCTCCCTGCTGCTCATGATGAGCCATGAAGTGGAAGAAATCGGCGGCAAGATTTACCGGTCAGAGCATATTTTAGGTTCTAATGCGTACCTCACCGGCGAAGTGCCTTACCTCCCCGGTGTGGGCGTCATTGACGACCATCAGCTGGCCATCACCCTGGATCATGAATTCCTGCCTTACTTCTTTGAAACCGGCCTGCTGCTGTGCGTGCCTTATCCCATCAGCGTCATTGCTCCCGGCTGCAAGGTCTACGCAGGCCAGCTCAATGACCTGGGCAACGGCTACGGCTTCGGCATCCGCATCGGCAACGAGGATGAAACCATCGAGGAGCCCATCTTCACGGCGGAGCTGCTCCAGGAAACCATCCTGAACCCCGAAACGGGCTACAACAGCCATCCCGCCGTCAGCTCCGGCCCCTATGTCCTCACGGATTACGACTATGAAACCGCTCACTTCAAGATCAACGAATACTATAAGGGTGCGTGGATGTACAGCACCCTGCCGGATCATTTCGATTTTGAGGTGCTGGATTACGACGGCATCGGCGTGGGCCGCTATGTGTACAACCATCACAACGGCCCCGTGGTGTACCGCTATATCCGGTATAACGAGCTGAACGAGGAAGAAGAGGTCTATCTGGTGCGGCCCACCATCGAGCGCATCAGCTTTACCGTGGCGGACAACGACACCATGGCCCGGGACCTGGCCACCGGCAAATTCCATCTGGTGAACAAGGTGGTCTATGGCCCCACGATCCTGCAATGCCTGGGCAACTTTGAAAACACCCTGGAGCCTGTGCCGGATCACACCCCCAGGCCCACCGAGACCCCCATGCCGGATTGGAACCCTGAATGGGATCATGATATGACCCATATCCGTTCCCAGGAATATCCCCGCATCGGCCTGTCCTTCCTGACGTTTACCTACGATTGGCCCACCGTTCATGAAAAGGAAGTGCGTCAGGCCATGGCCTGGTGCATGGACCGGGAACAGCTGATGCAGGATTACACCTCCGGCTTTGGCTTCGTGGTGAACGGCTATTACGGCATCGAGCAATGGGAATATCTGATCTGCACGGATCAGCTGGACTTCCCCGTGAACTTCCTCAACGATCCGGAGCACCTGCCCACGGAAGAGGAGCTGGCGGAGTGGGCCAAGTACAGATACATGTACGCCACCACGGAAGAAGAATACGAGGAAATACTCCAGGCCTGGCGGGATCTGAACCTGGATCAGCTCACCAACTACAATGTGTATGACCTGGTAAACGATCCCGAACGGAAAATCAAGATCGGCATCGAGAAGGCCAACGCGCTGCTGGATTACGCCAACTGGACGCTGAACCGGGAAGGCGAAGCCTATCGGCCCGGCATTGACGACGTGCGCTGCAAGATGATCGACGACGAACTGGTGGCCCTGGATATGACCCTGATGTATCCCCGGGGGAACCACATCGTGGACACCATTCAGGAAAACTTCCTGGATAACCTGGCCCAGGTGGGCATCAAGGTGACCCTGGTGCCCGAGGACATGGAGATGCTGCTCAAGCGGTACTACCGCGAGGAAGAGCGCACCACCGATATGATCTATCTGGCCACCAACTTCCATGTGGTCGTGGATCCGGCCATTACCTATTCCACCGATACTACCGCCAATCACCTGATCTGGAACAATACCTACAGCGATGATGAAGAGCTGTGGTACCGCGCGGTGGATATGCGCAAGACCGACCCCAAGGACGTCTATGAGTATGTGAGCAAGTGGATCAGCTTCCAGGAGCGCTACAACGAGGTGCTGCCCGCGATCCCGATCTACTCCAACATTTACTTCGACTTCTATACCAGCCAGCTGCAAAATTACTTCATCACCGGCCATGTCACCTGGTCCCAGGCGATTCTGGAATCCTACTTCGGCGAGGAGCGGGAGGTCCTGGATGACGATATCGGCTTGGATGATGGGGAAATCATTCTGGATGAGTAACTGAATCATCCTGCGCCCAGAAGCACCGATTGCCTCGGCTGCTTCTGGGTTTTTTTTCATTCATGGTTTCACCCACAAACTTTTTTTTAGCAAAAATTTACGCCTGGAGCTGCCAGGAAGCGGGAAAGCGCGTATAAAAAAATGTGGGGATCGTATCGGTATCCCAAGCCCGCCCTATGGCCGCGCTTTTGGATACACTTCCCACGCTGAATATAGAGTTTAGATCTGAAAAATTAAAACAAAGAAAGGAAAGGAAAAACGAAAATGAAATTTTTGAAACGCATACTTTCGGTTCTTCTGGTGTTGGCGCTGCTGTGTTGCTCCGCTTTCGCGGAAGCCCCTAAAGCAGCGCTGCCGGACGTCCAGCTGACCTTGCAGGACATCCAGCTCGCCAACGGCGGCAATGCCAAGGTGTACACCCAGGACGGCCGCGTCACCTTTGTGGAGGGCGCCTGCGGCGGGAAACCAGTGAAAAATGAAGCGGACGCCACAGCGGTGGTCTCTTCCATGATCACCCTGCTGGGGGGCGATGAAAAGACCCATCTGGAGCCCTGGCGGGTACTGCACGATTCCGCAGGGAACGTGTATTACGTGTATCAGCAGACCTATGCCGACCAGATCGTGCTGGGCGGCGCGGTGAAGGTGATCACCGATAAAGAAGGCAATATGCTGGGTCTCACCGGCAGCCTGGTGACCGAGCTGCCTGAGGAAACGGACAGCGCCATCACCGCCCAGGAGGCGGAAGCCCTGGTGATCCAGCATGAAACCGGAATGAACCGGCCTGAGCCTGAGATCATGTCGGACCTGACCGGCCGGATCGTGCTGCCGGTGCAGCGGGAGCTGGATTTGGATTCGGAAGAGGATTCGGAACAGACCCGGTTCGTCTGGGCAGTGTACACCACCAACCCCGTTGCCAGCGTTTCCCGCGGCACGGATTTGCCCTACCTGGCCCATTATGTGACCCTGAACGGGGAGTATCTCTATAATCTGCCCACCATCCTGCCCGGCGACGCCGCGGCCAAGGCGGGCTATGACGCCGATTACGTGTTCCAGTTCATGGAGCCCGTGCCCTATACCGGCTATGTGGATATGGCCGACGGCTCTGAACAGGAAATCACCGTGGATGTGATGCGGGATACCCGTACCGGTATGTATTACCTGGGCAACATCGAACACAAGATCGTGGTGGCGGACTGCTGGGAATTCCTGTATAACCATGGCAACGTGCAGGCGGAATTCAGCCCGGACAACCTGGAATGGGATCAGGTGGGCCTGAAATCCCTGTACAATTACTGCCGCGCCTATGACTATTACAAGGCCCTGGGCTGGATCGGCGGCGACGGGGAAGGCACTCCCATCATCATTCTCAAGGACTTCTGCGATAAATACCACAATCCCATGGACAACGCTGCTTACGTGGGCAAATACTATGGCTGGCAGGCGTTCCTGTCCAGCGCTGTGAACCGGTTTTCCGAAGCCCTGGACGTGATCGCCCATGAATTCACCCACTGCGTGACCAACTCCGTGATGACCTATAACGGATACATGAACGATTATGGCGCCATCAACGAGGCCATGAGCGATATTCAGGGCAACCTGTGCGAATTGATGTACGGGGCCACGGCGGACGAAAGCTGGCTGGTGGGCGAAAACGCCACCAAGGTACGCAGCATGAGCGATCCCCATCTGTATCAGCAGCCGGCCTACAGCTGGGATATCTATTATCAGCCCCAGGTGAAGAACCCCACTGATGTGAACGACCGGGGCGGCGTGCATACCAATTC
>ODAI013416172.1_pt1 | contig 13253 bp, 7 predicted proteins | sample 1539321 | NCBI WGS metagenome assembly ODAI01 (sample SAMN02144231, study PRJEB22623) | gut metagenome | biome: sheep rumen | host: Ovis aries | place: New Zealand | reverse complement strand
TCTTCAGCAGCAAGCGCGAGATTCGCGAGTTCCTCAAGAGCGGCGCACTCAGCCTGAACAAGGAGAAGCTCAGCGACGACCGTGCCATCACTGCCGACGCCCTCATCGAGGAGCATAGGGCAGATCCCGGTCGCCGAGTGCTGCAGAAGCGACTGGCCGAAGAGGTCACCGTCATGGTGCACTCACGCGAGGCACTCGACATGGCCATCGAGGCATCCAGCATCCTCTTTGGCAAAGCCACGAAGGAAGCACTCGAGAAACTCGACGAGCAGACCTTCCTCGACGTCTTCGACGGCGTGCCGCAGTTCGACATCCAGAAAGACCAGCTGGGACAGGTGGCATCCGAGCTCTTCACCACCGTGGCCAACGTCTTCCAGTCGAAACGCGAGATTCGCGAGTTCCTCAAGAGCGGCGCTCTCTCGCTGAACAAGGAGAAGCTCGCCGACGACCGCACCATCACCACCGACGACCTCATCGACGGCAAGTACCTGCTGGTGCAGCGCGGCAAGAAGAACTACTATCTGGTGACGGTGAAGTAGCATTTCCGACAAATTAACACGCTAACCGCAAGAAAAGTGGCAGATTATTACGATTTTCGCCACTTTTCTTGCGGTTTATTTATTTTTTTTGTATATTTGCAGCCCAAAAAGTGTCAACAATGAAAAAATATTCGCTACTACTACTGCTGGTCTTTCTCATGACCGCTATTACTGGCTCGGCCCAAAACCGCCGGCTGGTGCTTATAGAAGAGTTCACCAACACCGGATGCGGGCCCTGCGCCTCGTGGTCGCCCCTGCTCGACTCCTGCATCAACTACCGGTTGGGCGACGTCATCGCCATCAAGTACCATTCGGTCTACCCCGAAAACACCGACCCGTTCTATCTGGAGAACAAGGAAGCCCAGCAAGCAAAGGTCGACTACTACAACGTCACTGGCGTGCCTACCACCTTCGTCAACGGCATAGAGCTGACCAACAGGTCGTATGCAGCATTGAGCAGTGCCATCACCTACTGCTTGACCGATCAACCCACCTCCTTCAATCTGACGATTGAGAAGAGCCTGGTCGGACAGCAACTCACAGCCAAGGCTACGCTGACAACAGAGATTGCCGATTTCGGAACGCGCGACCTCCGACTGCATGTCGTAGCCATCGAAGAGCACTTGGAGAGAGTCTGCTCGAACGGCGAGACCGAGCTGAACTACACCATGCGCAGCATGCTCACCAGCCCAGAGGGCGTGAAAGTGGTGGAACAACTGTCGCCCCAGCAGCCCTTCGTATTCTCAGGCGAGTGCAACATCAGCCATTTCTACAGCGAGAACCAGCTGGGCGTAGTGGCTTTCCTGCAAGACCACAACACCCACGAGGTGCTGGCCACAGCCTATATCGGACCCCATGCCGAGGGCGAGAACCGACTGGCACTCATGGACCTCATCGACACACCCGACCTCATCTGTACGCCCAACTACTACGGCAAGGTCATCTTCCGCAACGATGGTGCCAACACGCTCACCTCAGCCACACTCAACGTGAAGGTGAACGGCATCGTAAAGCAATATCCCTGGACGGGCAGCCTGGACTATCTGGATCACGACACGCTCGCGTTCGACCAGTTCACCGCGTTCGACCTTGTAGACTCAGGCCGCAATGCCGTCGAGGTATGGTTCTCCGACATCAACGGCTCCGACGCCCTCAGCAACACCCGCACATCGGCCTTCAGCAATTCTGTGCAGGCCACCTACGACGTGCAGCTGAAGATCTACACCGACAAGAAACCCGAGGAAATTTCCTGGAAACTCTACGACTCGGCTGGCGACGTCGTTCGTCAGGGCGGCCCCTACGACGGACAGGTCCGTAAGTTCATCACCGAGAACCTGGCACTGACCCGCAACGACTGCTATCTGCTGGAGTTCCTCGATGCGGGAGGCAACGGCATCAAGGGAGCCAATGGCAACGGCTACTATCAGCTGTTACAGCTCGACGAGGCCGGCAAGACCAAGCGCATAGCACAAGGCGACTACGACGGAGCGGTCTACGACGTGTTCTTCAACCTGACGAGCGCCCCTCAGCCAGAGAGTCGGCTGGTACTCTTCGAGGAGTTCACCAACACCAGCTGCGACCCCTGCGCCGAATTCTCACCCGCCCTTGACCAGACCATCAGCGACCGCATGGGCGACATGGTGGCCATCACATACCACTATAACTTCCCGTCGCCGCAAGACCCCTTCTACCTGGCCAGCTCAACCGACGTCATGGCCCGTGCGGGCTACTACGACGTGTCGGGAGTGCCAGCGTTGCGAGTGAACGGCGAACGCGTTGGATCCTGGGGCTACGAGCAGTATCTGGACGGCTATGTCACAGGCGCCTCGGAGATTCCCGCAAAGGTCAACATCGATGCCGAAGCGAAGCTCGACAACGGACTGCTCACGGTCAGCGTCAGCCTGTTGCCTAAGGGTCTCACCGACGGTTCCAGCCTGCGGCTGCATGTAGCTGCCGTCGAGGAGCGCGTAGAGTGGAGCCAGCCCGCAGAGAATGGCGAGCGCTCGTGGAACTACGTCTTGCGCAAGTTGCTCACGGGACCCAACGGACAGCCGCTCGAAACAGAGCTCACACAGGTAACTCCCTATCACTACGAATATAGCTGGCAGGTGCAGAACTACGACGACGAGAACGAGCTCGGCATCGTGGCCTTCGTACAGGACAACAACACTAAAGAGGTCATTGGAGCCGTCTACACCCCACGCCCCACTGGCAGTCAGCGCGCGCTGAAGATTCTTCAGGTGCTGAATACGCCCAACCGCATCTGTGCACCGATGTTCTCGTCCGACCTGAAGGTGCGCAACACCGGACGTGAGACGCTGAACAGCGCCAACATCAACGTCAGCATCAACGGACAGGTGCAGACCACACCATGGACCGGCCGACTGGACTATCTCGACATCGCCACGCTCCACACACCGCTGTTCAACAGCTTCACACTGAACGACAATGGTGCTAACCAAGTGGAGATATGGCTGTCCGACCTGAACGGACAGACGGAAGAGAGCGTGCATAAGTCCTTCACCATCGTCAATGCCCACAAGGCGCAGAACGCCGTCCGGCTGACGCTGATGACCGACCAGATGCCGCAGGAGATTACGTGGAAGGTCTATAACTCAGCAGGCGACGTAGTGTGCGAGGGAGGTCCCTACACCGAAGCCCGCAAGAAGCAGGTCGTCGACCTGCCACTAAGCATTGACGACTGCTATACACTCGCTTTTGAAGACGCTGGTGGCGACGGCATCACTGGCGATAACGGCCGCGGCTACTACATGCTCCACGAGGTCAGTGCCGAGGGCAAGACCCGCCTGCTGGTACAGGCCGACTACACCACTGCCCACCACGAAGTCTACTTCAGCCTGGAGAATGCCAGTGATGCATCCGTCCACTCTGTTGCAACGCCATCGCAGACCGATACACCAGCCTACGACCTGCAGGGCCGTCCGGCCACTGAGCGCACACAGCTCGTCGTCAGGGAAGGTAAGATGACCGTCAACAAATAGCAGAACAACATCTTTTATGACCTTCAACAAATAGCAGAACAACATCTTTTAAAATAAATAAAGCCAACAACAATGAAAAAACTTTACGCATTATTAGCTCTGGCTCTGGCAAGCACCGCATCGGCCTTTGCCCAGTGGAACACCAATGCCACGCCTGCCTGCGTCTACAGCACCAAGGACAACAACAGCGACTATCATGCCACCACGCTGATGGCAGCACGTACACCCGACAAGAAAACATGGCTCGCCTGGAAAACATGGGAGGGACAGATGGTGAACGGCAAGCGCTGCCTCGGCGTGCACACCTATCTGCAGCTGCTCGACATCGACGGCAAGCCGCAGTTTGATGAGCCGCTGCTGGTCAACAACCATGTGACGGCCTCCTGGTGGTCCACCTACGGCCTCTGTGTAGCTGCCGACGGCTCGGCCATCGTCACCGTTTCCGACGGACGACTGGAGGAGAGCGGCATCACCGACGACGGTCTGACAGAGTCCTACTCGGCTCAAGGATTCTGCCCCGCCATCTACAAGGTCGACCAGGAAGGCAACTTCCTCTGGGGCCTCGACGGCATCGAGTTTACCGACTACACCGACTCACCCTTCACCAATGCCTATGTAGTGGGCAACGACACCTATTTCATCTTCGACAGCACATCCAATGGCGAGAACGACCACCTCAACATCATCCGCATCGACGACGATGGCACGCTCGGATGGGAGGCCCCACGGTCTCTTGACGGCGTACGCGCACAGATAGTGCCCTCGACCGACAACGAGTTCCTGCTGTTCGACGACTGCCCCGATGGCGCACGCGTGCAGCGCTACGACCGTGATTTCAAGTCAGTATGGGGCGACCCCGTCATCTACGATGAGCACAAGTACGACGGCTACGAGCTAAACCCCTACAAGCTGACACCCGACGGACAGGGCGGAGCTGCCGTTGCCTTTGTGCGCACCATGGGACAGTTTGCACACAACGTCCGCGTGCAGCACATCAACGCCGACGGCTCGTTAGGCTTCGGACTGACGGGCATCGACTGCGCCAACACCGAGGACAACGACTACGACTACTGCGGCATTGCCGTCAACCCCGAGACAGAAGAGATTCTCGTAGACTTCGAGTCGCAGCTCGAGAGAACCTACGACGTCATGCTTCAGAAGTTTAGCTACGACGGCGACTACCTGCTCGACGAGCTGGCCATCTCAATAGCCAGCAAAGACCGCAGCACCAATAGCTACGCCTTCGGACGCGTAGGCATCGGCGCCGTGCCCGGCACCTCCGACTGGATCGTGGCCTACCGCGACGTGCAGGCCTACGGGGCCAACACATCATTTATTATACGCCGCTACGACAAGGACGGCAACCGCGTGTGGACACGCACCATCGGCCGACAGCTCGACACCGAGGGCGTGAAGTTCATCGTTGAGAAAGAAGCCTCCTACTTGTTCTACCGAGAGTTTTCTACCAGCAAGGAGCCCGGCGTGAAAGTGTTCCGCATCAGCCACAACGATGACTACACCGTCGACTACTTCAACGGCATTGCCGATGCCACGACTGCTACCGCCACGGCCGCCACACGCTACTACTCGCTCGACGGCAAGCAGCTGCAGCAGCCACAGCGCGGACTGAACATCGTCAGAAACAGCGATGGCACCGTCACCAAGCAGATACGATAAGCAGCTACGGTTATCGAACGACCGCGATAAATAATCAACATACACAAACTAAAAACAAATGCTTATGAAAAAGAGTTTTTCTTTACTGCTGATGGCTTTGTTGACCACCGTGGGCATGCGTGCGCAAATGATTGCCTACGACGTGACAACAGCCACATCCGAACTCACTGAGCTTACGGGTGCCACAATCGTCGACCTGCAGGGCACGACGGGCACCGACCTCTCTGGTCTTGCTCTTGATGCCGACGGAAACATGGAGTTCAACACTGCCGACGAACTCAAGGGCTTCCCCATCGGTTTCAACTTCAATTACAATGGTCAGATGATGACCCACTTCCTCATCAACACTGACCTGAAGCTACAGCTCTCGCCAAAGGAGACCATCACCACCGATTTCCATAAGAACATGGTGGCCTACTACACCACCGAAGGCATCCACGATGTCATCGGCATCTCGCCCCGCGAGGGTGTCTATGGTCTGGACGACACCCAGATCAGCTATATCACCACTGGCAACGAGGGCAACCGCGTGCTGACCGTCGAGTATAAGAATATCGACTTCGGCAATGGTGGCGGCTGGGGAACAGAAAACGAATATTGCGGCACCAAGGCCACCATTCAGTTCCGTCTTTACGAGCAGAGCGGCAACATCGAGATGCAGGTCAGCGGCATGAAGCCCACCGACCCCGGCCGCTACAACTTCATGCGCGTCGGCATTCTGGGCAGCAGCAAGGACTTTGTGCAGGTGCAGGCTTGGGACGGCAGCGTCGTCTCGGCCAAGGACAACAGCATCAGCTACAATGCCGATAACTATCCGCAGGACGGCACCGTCTACACCTTCGTGGCACCGGAGCCCTGCCAGACTCCTACGACGGCTCCTGCCGACCTGGTACTGTCGTCGACGACAACACAGATCAGCGGCACGTTCACCATCGGCAATGGCGACCACTACATCGTGCTGGCTACTACCGAGGCTGCACTGTCGGCTAAGCCTGCCGACGGCACAAAGTACAGCGTGGGCGACGCCATCGGCAACGCCAAGGTTATCGCTATCACCGAGAATGGTGAGTTCACCGGTACCGACAATATGGAGCAAGGCACATGGAACGTCTTCGTCTTCGCCTACAACTCAATGTGCATGAATGGTCCGCTCTATGGCAGCGATGCTGCTACGGCTGCCATCGCCATGAAGCCCGGTGCACCCGCAGCTCTCAGCGTCGCCAGCACCGACAAGAACGTCATCAACCTGACGGCACAGGACTGCGGTGCACAGATGGTCATCGCCATGACCGAGCAGCAGCACTTCAACGAAATCCAGCAGGGCTACCCCTACGGTGAGTTCGGCACGCCCACAGGCGCATACACTGTAGGCCAGGAGATTGAAGGCGGCGGCAAGGTGGTGTACATCGGCACAACCGGCCAGATAGAACTGAAGGACCTCGAGCCCGGCAAGACCTACTTCTTCCGTGCATGGAGCACCGACGGTAAGGGCGGCTATTCGTCGCAGTGGCTCGACCTCAGCGCCGTCACCGCAGCCGAGCTGCCCTGGCAGCCCGCTCTCGAACAGGCTCCGGCAAGCGAGATGCCCTTCGGTTGGACCATCAACAGCGAGGACTATCAATGGTATGTCAACGACTATCTTAGCTACTATCTTGTCAACAAGGTGAACTTCCTGCCCGATGCAGGCACAGCCGAGACGTGGACCGAGAGTCCTTACATCTATCTGAACGAGGGTAGCAACTGGCTGAGCGTCGACATTGCCGCCAACAGCATACCCGTGCGCTGGGCTTCCGACTGGGAGATGAACGACGGCGACAAGATTGCCGTGCAGCTCACCACCGACGGTGTGAATTACAAAGACCTTATCGTGTTGAACAAGGACAACATGCCCGCCTACACCGACGAGGAAGGCACAGTGAACATCTGGAAGAACGGCGAGTTCAGCACGTTCCGCGTGAACTTCAGCGACTATGCTGCCCAGAAGGTGAAGGTACGCCTCTATGTCAAACGTGCCTCGAAGGGCGAGGTCGACTTCCGCAACCTGAAGATTGAAGGCACCCTCTACGGCATCGTAGGCGACATCCCCGGTCTGACCTGGGACAACGATCTGTTCATGACTCAGAGTGCCGACAACAAGAACATCTACACCACTGAACTCGACGTCGACGTAGCCGAGGTGCCTGCCGAGCCCTATAAGTACAAGCTACGCGCCAACCAGAACTGGGACGGCTATCAGATTCCTACTCAGGGCGACCAGTACTGGCAGCCCACTGAGGCCGGCACATACCATCTGGTGTTCACTGCCGACGTCGCTCAGAACAACCTCACACTGGCCGTCGAGCGTCCCTTCTCGGTGAGCTTCGACAACAAGGGCAGCTGGGGCGAGGTCTACGCCTACACCTGGACATACGACTCAGAGACACAAACCCTCACGGAGTACAGCGGAGCATGGCCTGGCACGCTGGTTGAGGTCAGCGGAGGATTCTTCAACCGCTCGTGGACCTACAGTTTCACCGCCGACCAGCAGCCCCAGAACATCATCTGGAACAACGGCATGTCGGGCGAAGATCTTGAGCAGACCGACGACCTCATCTTCGTCAACGGCAAGAAGTACAGCTACTTCCCCGAGATTACCAGCGTGAAGATCAGCGGTTCGTGGAACAACTGGGACGGCCCCGAGATGGAGGTCACCGAGTATAACCCCAGCGCCTTCCAGACCACCGTCAACCTCACCGGCTACACCACCGACCAGGAGTTCAAGCTCGTCGTCAATGGCCAGTGGATTGGTTCGGGCGAGCTGGTTGCCATCGAGGGAGATGCTGCAAGCTGCATCACGCAGGGCGATGCCGGTTCTAACCTCAAGCTGCAAGGCGGCAAGGCCTACGACATCGTAGCCTTCTGGAGCGAGCAGAGCGCCAACGTGAAGAACGGCTGGCTTCTCGAAATCACCGAGAACACCACCGTCAGCATCACTGCCATCAAGAGCGTCAATGCCGAGCAGCAACCCGTCTACAACCTCAATGGCCAGCGCATCGTCAAGATGCAGCGCGGCGTGAACATCGTGGGTGGCAAGAAAGTAGTAGTTAAGTAAGCGAAGCTCTATCGATCATCAACAAACTTGAGCTTTAGCTCCACCCTATTTTACTTACAATCAAGTGGATGTGCCCCTGTAGGCACATCCACTTGTTGCTTTATATATGCATCTCTGCTCGTAAAACTACATTGCTTCAAGGAGATGCGACTATGCATTGTTGTCGGCCCTGCCAAGCGTTACATGCGGACACATGTTAGCGCACGGACTCACCGTAGCTGATGCGCTTGGCCTGTATCTCGTCAGCACGGCGCTGAGATGCCTCGGAAAGCTCTCCCTTTATGAACTGTTCCATGATAAGGCCACCAATGGGCACGCCGTAGGTGGCACCCCAGCCACCGTTCTCAACGTAGACAGCAACGGCTATCTGCGGATCGTCCATCGGCGCAAAGCCCATGAAGACGGAGTGGTCGTGCCCACGGTTCTGGGCGGTACCAGTCTTGCCGCATGGCATGAAGTCGCAGCCAGCCAAAGCATGGCAGGTGCCGCCAAGCACTGCAGAGCGCATGCCCTGTACCACCGTCTCGTAATTCTCGCGTGCGGCCATGGTGTAGCGGCGGGTGGTATAGAGGCTGTCCAGGGGCTCGTCTTGTATTTCCTTCACCACGTGCGGTGTGATGAAGTAGCCACGGTTGGCAATGGTGGCTCCGAGATTGGCTATCTGCAAGGGGGTAGCGTTGACCTCACCCTGACCAATGGCGATGCTGATGATGGTCAACCCGTTCCACGAGCTGTTGTACCGCTTGTCGTAGAACTCGGCGTTAGGGATCAGACCGCGCATCTCGCCTGGCAGGTCGACACCCAGCTGATAGCCAAAGCCCATCGACACCATGTAGTCGCGCCAGCGGTTGATGGCCATCTGCGGCGTGGCATATTTCTGGCGATTGCCCACCATATAGTAGAGTCCCCAACAGAAATAGCCATTGCAAGAGGTGGAGATGGCAGGCACAAGGGGCAGCGGCGAGCCGTGGCCGTGACAGCCTACGCGCAATCCTTTATATACGAAACCGTGATAGCAAGGGTAAGGGGTCTGCGGCGTGATGATGCCCTCGTTGAGGAAAGTCAGCGCCTGAGTGGTCTTGAAGGTCGAGCCTGGCGGATACTGCCCCATGATGCTGCGGTTGTACAGCGGCTTCCAAGGGTCGCGACTCAGCTCGCGATGGGTCTTAGCGCGCTGGCGGCCTGCCATAGAGCGGGGGTCGTAGCTGGGCGAGCTCACCATGCAGAGCACCTCGCCCGTCTTGGGCTCTATGGCGACGATGCTGCCTATCTTCCCCTCCAGCAGCCGCTCACCCAGAGCCTGCAGCTGCAGGTCGAGCGCCAGGGTGAGATTCTTGCCTGGCACAGGCTTGCGGTCGAGGGCACCGTTCTGGTAGCTGCCCTGTATGCGGCCGTGGGCATCGCGCAGCAATATCTGCACGCCCTTCTCGCCCCGCAGCTGGCGCTCGTAGGAACGCTCCACACCCATCTTGCCGATGTAGTCGCCTGGCTGATAGTAGTCATCGTTCTCAATGTCGGCTGGCGACACCTCAGCCACATCGCCCAACACGTGGGCGGCGTATGGATATTCGTACTGGCGGATACTGCGCCGCTGTACGTAGAAGCCTGGGAAACGGAAGAGCTTTTCCTGGAAGATGCTGAAGTCTTGCTCGCTGAGCTGGCTCATGAACATCTGCTGGGTGAAGCGCGAGTAGCCACGGGTGTTCTTCACACGGGCCATGCGCTCGTCGAACTCCCGACGTGTGATACCGAGCGACTGGCAGAAGTCGAGCGTGTCTATATGGTCCTTAGCTTCATTCATGACCACCATGACGTCGTACGACGGTTGGTTGTACACCAACAGCTCCCCGTTGCGGTCGGTGATGACGCCGCGCGAAGGGAAGTCCACCTTCTTCATGAAGGCGTTTGAGTCGGCGTTTTTTTTGTAGTCATCACTCATCAGCTGAAGGGTGAACAAGCGCACAATGTAGACGACTACGATGACTGTGGCCACCGCACCAATGACGTACTTTCTGTAGTCCAGACTATAGTCTTTCATCCTTCACCCCTCTTTCACTTATCACTTATCACTCCTCACTTATCACTTCTCAGCTTCTCAGCTTCTCCAGCGCCTGGATAATAACCCATGTAAACACAGTGCTGCCACCCACGCAGGCCAGCCAATAGCTGATGTTTGCAAATTGGAATGTCTCGAGCGTGAAGAACGTCAGGCAAAAGATAGCTGTGAGCATCAGCGACAGCAACGCAAAATTTCCCTTTCCAAGTGTGCCAGTCGACACCTTCAGTTCCTTCTCGGCATCGCGTGGCAGACAGATCTCCAACAGCCAAGGCTGGAGAAACGCGGCCAGCGTGAGCGAGGCGGCTGCCACACCAGGGGTGTTGGCAAACATGTCGTTGCACATGCCCAAGACGAAGCCCCACAGCAGGAGAGCCCAACGAGGGTAGCTGCGCGGAAAAATGATGATAAAGTAGATGTAAAGTAAGGGCGTGGCGCAACCGAACAGTTGCACACTGTTCAGCACAAGCACCTGAATGAGCAGCAGAGCCACAAAGGTGAGTATCCGCTGTAGGGCATCTATCTTCATCGCAATTTCTAAAAAATATCGTCTTAATTCCTTACTTTACACTCATCACCCAACACCTAACGCCCAACACCCCTCAGTTCGGGGCCTTCATCATCTCAAGCGAGTCGTGAGCCGCCAACTGCAGTTGCATTCGCTCGGCCAGGCCATTGCCTTTTACCACGTAGACATTGCGCAGTCGGGCATAGTCGGTAGACATCTGCACGCTAAGGCGATAGGATAGCCCGTCAGCGGAGTTGTTGATGGCCAGCACTCGCCCTACGGAGATGCCTGCAGGGAAGATGGAACTATAGCCACTGGTTTCTACCCAGTCACCCACCTCCACCTTAGCATGACGGGGCACATCGTCGACGTAGGCCACCAACGGATTGCCGCCGTCCCACGACAGATAGCCGAAGTACTCCTTGCCGCGAATGGCGCAGCTGATGTGCGAGCGGCGGTTCAGCACTGGAATGACCACACTATAGTGTTGGCTCGCCATGTAAACCACGCCCACCACACCGGTGCCACAGACCACACCCATATCGGGTGCCACGCCATCGACAAGCCCACTGTTGATGGTGAGCAGATTGTTGCGGTCCTTCACCGAATTGGAGACGACGGTGGCGGGAATGAGGTCGTAGGGTGCAAGAGCCTGCAATCGGGCCGTCACGGCAGCCGACGTGTCGACACCCGCATCGGCCAGTTGTCGCTGCAGCTGCTGCAACTGTTGTTCCAGCTCGGTATTATGCTGTTCAAGTTGAGCGTTACGCTCAGTAAGCGAAAAGAACTGTGTGACGGCCGACCGCCATTCGTACACCTTGCCAGTGACGGCATTGGCCGACGACAGCCACACACTGCCCTGATAGCTGTTGTAGCTGAACAGCATAAAACCACTGATAGTCTCCAACAGTATGAAAAGCAACCAATGGTAGTGCTTGCTAAGAAATGACCAGAGATTGTTCACCTCATCAGGAACGTCAGTCTATCCACATTCTTCAAGGCGATGCCGGCGCCCTTTGCCACCGAGTGGAGAGGATCGTCGGGCACATGGAACGGGATGTTGATCTTGTCGGCCAGACGCTTGTCGAGACCGCGCAACAGTGCGCCGCCACCACTGAGGTAGATGCCGTTCTTCACAATGTCGGCATAGAGCTCGGGCGGCGTGTTCTCCAAGGCTGACAGCACGGCGTTCTCAATCTTCGCGATGGTCTTGTCCAGACAGTGGGCTATCTCCTGATAGCACACGGGCACCTCCATAGGCAGGGCCGTGATGCGGTTCGGGCCATGCACCACATAGTCGTCGGGAGCTTCGTCGCCAAGGTCGGTAAGTGCCGAACCCACATTGATTTTGATTCGCTCAGCCATACGCTCAGACACCTTCACGTTGTGCTGGCGCGACATGTACTCCTGGATGTCGGCCGTCAGATCGTCGCCTGCCGTGCGGATGGAGTTATTGCTCACGATGCCACCCAGAGAGATGACGGCAATCTCTGTGCTGCCGCCACCGATGTCAACTACCATGTTACCTTCGGGTGCCTCAACATCGATGCCCATGCCAATGGCAGCGGCCATCGGCTCGAAAATCAAGTAAACATCGCGACCGTCTGCATGCTCTGCTGAGTCGCGCACAGCACGCAGCTCTACCTCGGTAGAGCCACTAGGCACGCCGATGACCATGCGCAGCGAAGGCGAGAAGAAGCGCCGTCCGGTATGCACCATCTTGATAAGCCCGCGCATCATCTGTTCACAGGCCGAGAAGTCGGCAATCACACCATTGCTCAACGGACGTATGGTGCGTATGTTGTCGTGCGTCTTTTCATACATCATCTTTGCCCTTTCGCCCACGGCAATCATCTTGTCGGTGCGGCGGTCGAGTGCAACGACCGAGGGCTCGTCTACCACAATCTTATCATCGCTGATAATGATGGTATTAGCTGTGCCAAGATCCATGGCCAGCTCTTGTCGGAAACTGAAAAATCCCATGTCTATTTACGATTTGACGATTGACTGTTGATTATTTCGCAAACCACTCATGTATCGCAGTGTCGTAGTGCGAGCTCACGCCGAAGGCCCGTTCAGCAAACATCTTACGCTGCTCCTTCGTGGTCTGGGCACCCTGCTGGTTCAAAATGTCGAGCAGCACGCCGTATTCGGCTTTCGAAGGTACGATGACCACATCGTTAAAATTCTTTGCAGCAGCACGGATGAGCGAGATGCCGCCAATGTCGATCTTCTCGATGATATCTTCTGCCGAAGCGCCACTGGCCACGGTCTGCTCGAAAGGATAGAGGTCTACGATGACCAGGTCGATTTCGGGAATCTCGTACTGCTCCATCTGCTGGCGGTCGTCGGCATTGTCGCGACGGGCCAGGATGCCTCC
>ODAI012904190.1_pt1 | contig 13254 bp, 12 predicted proteins | sample 1539321 | NCBI WGS metagenome assembly ODAI01 (sample SAMN02144231, study PRJEB22623) | gut metagenome | biome: sheep rumen | host: Ovis aries | place: New Zealand | reverse complement strand
CGCCGCTTTCTCCGCCGCCCCCGGGGGGTTGTTTGGGGGTGGGCCCGGGGGGGGCCCCCCCCCCGGAGCAGTTACTACCGCCCAGTCTATGAAAGCCCCGCCATTAGTCGGGATTTGTATAGCCAGCGGTGCTACCTGCCTATCGCTTCTGACCGCCGTAAATTTATTTGTTTGGCTATACTCGGCGGTCAGAGGCGATCAAAATAGCGGGCGCTGCCAATTTTCCGCAGATTTGGTATCACCGCGATACCAATTTCTGCGCCGATTGATATATACTTTTTTCGGCGCAGAAAACCAGTATCAAATCTTAGCGAATTTGCTATAAGTCGCGGATAAGTTGGCATTGCTTCGGGTGCTTTTTGCTATCCTCCGATGAAGTCGAGATCAACGTCCGAAATGTCGGTTTTTTCGACTTTTTCGGGGTCCGCAAAATTCTGTGCGGAAACTGCAAAGTTTTCTCCGCTGTTCAGAATTTTTGCGATGCAGGCGGCAAGGAAGGACGGAAGCGCTTTTTCTGCAGAACGCTCGACTGCCGAAACGATATCCGTGACGAATTTTTCTTCGCGCTCGCGCGTTTCGAGATACGGATCGTCTTTACTCCGAAAATATCTGCCGAAGTAGTCATTTACCGCTGTGACTATCGCGGAAGTGTATGACTTAAACTCTGTTTCGTCGAGCCGCTGTAAATATTCCCACGCCTGCTTGTGCTCCGGCTTTTCAATATTCAGTCGGAGACTGGTCGCTCTGATCGTCGGCATTGTCGGTCACCCCCTGCGTTTTATTCTCGGAAACATCATCTTTGACAGCGGGTTTCGGCTTTGCGGGCTTTTTCGGCTGCTCCTGTTCTCTGACAAGCGCATTGTACGCGAGAATTTCATAGCCTTTCGCCGCCGCGCAGATGTCCTCGATGATCGTGACACGGTTTTCGTCGTATTCTCCGAAATGCTTGATGAGAGTTGCGCCGCCGCCCGTGATGTACAGGCGCATAAGCTCGCTGTCGTATTCGTACTTGCGGAGCGTTTCAAAAATGTAGCTGCTGTACTCCTTGATCGCGTCAGTGATGCAGTCGAGATACTTTTCCCCGATGTCTGCCGTTCCTGTACGAATCATCTGCTCGATTATCGTTTCGTCGAGAATTGTCCCGAACCTGTCGAGCACCATTCCCGCCGCTTTGATGACGCACTGGTTTACGCCGAGCTTTTCCGTGAAGCACTTGCTCTCAACGGGCTTCTTGTTGTTGATGTACATGACGTTCATTGTGCCATTCCCGATGTCCGCGAGCATATTCACGCCCGTCATTTCCGACAGACGGTCGATGACCGCCGTGTAGCCTTGCGGGTAAACGGAAGCGCCCACGATTTTGATGTTGTACTGCTTGTCCCGAAAAGTGAATTTGACCTTGCTGTTCTTTGTGAGATACTTGCGGAATTTCTCGCGCTGGGTTTTCACCCATGTCAGCGGAAGCCCCGCCGCGATGTGTACATCTGCTGTTGTTATGCCCTCAAAGTCAATCTCTTTCGCTATCGCGGCAAGGTTGAGAACATAGAAGTCCTCGTCCATTGTCTTGTCGGACAAGAACGGCTTGTGTCCCTCTCCAATGCGGTAGAATTTGCCGTCGTACTGCAAGATGTCTCCCGTAAAGGTAGGCTCCGTGTCGTATGCGGTAATGCCCGTCGGCGTTACCGTGTTGACCGTCTTGATGTTCCCGTAGCCGTGATCTACGGCTATGACCATTGTGTTGTTGAGTTTTCTCATACTGATTTCCTCCTGTTTTTATACTTGTTTTGTTTTTTCGGCAAATCGGTATCGAAGTCCGGACAATTCGTACCAACTTGCTCTAATTCTATTATACCTCCATTTTTTGTAAAAACCTATGACTGTTATTTGACTGTAAATTGACTAAAAACGCGTAAATTTTTATACTATTATATATAACAAACCCGTCCCTTGAACAACCGTTTGTTCAAAGGACGGGAATAATACTTCTATATTACGGACAATCGGCATTTGCTATTGCTTTTCGGCTTAAAATGTGGTAAAATATATGTTGAAAAGACTATTATTTTGGTGATGATGCTATGGAAAGGACAAATGAAGAATTATGCCTGCTGATACAGTCCGGAGACCAACAGGCGAAGCAGGATCTGTGCATAAAAAATCAGAGGCTTGTAAGTAAAGTCGCCGCTAAATACGTTGGAGCCTATGGAAATTCACTTGACATCGAAGATCTGGAACAGGTAGGGTATCTCGGATTACTTACTGCTGCAGATAAGTTTAGCGTCGATAGAGATGTGAAATTCAGTACATACGCAGTTCATTGGATAAAACGTGAAATGATGCGTGAGATATCCGATCATGGATTTGCTGTAAAAATACCGGCGCGCACAATGGACAAGATTGCTAAGTGTATAAATCTTGAAACGTCATTTATGCAGGATGGCTTGACCGGCAAAGAACGTGTGCAGGCTATCGCAGATACGCTGGATATGACGATATCAGAAGTAGAGAAATATCTCGCAATGCGCGAAAAATACTTTCAGAACATATCTCTCAATATTTACACCGATGAGGATAATACAACAATGCTCTCGGACGAGATTGCCGATGAGAGTCTGCCGCTGCCGGGTAAAGAAATGGAATGCAGCGATTGTCGAAAAATGCTGCTCTCGGCTATTTCAGAACTTAATCCCCAAGAACAGAAGATAATAAAGTATCGCTACGGATTTATCGGCGACAAACCTTATTCTATAGCGGAATTGAGCGCGAAGCTGAATTTAGGAGAAGAGAGAATAAGGCAGGTAGAGGAACTGGCATTGAGAAAATTGAAATATATGATGAAGAATAATAGGTTAGGAGCTGTGTAAGATGAATAGATTAGAAAACAGGCATGAAATATTTAATAGAATTATTGAAGATATTTTTAGGCTTTCTGGATATACAATATCACCAGAAACGAACTCAAGCCTTAGTCGAGTTGACATAATTGCAAAGAAAGAAGAACATAATTATTATATTGAAGTAAAATCACCAACTAAAGAATACATTGGTAATTTGGCTCAATATGAAAGATCAATTGAAATAATATATGATATTTCAAAAGATAATGAAGCTACTCCTGTATTAGTTGTTTTGTCAAAAATTGATGAAACCAATAAAAAAGTGTTTTGTGAAAAATATCAAGGATTGATTATCCTTGATATATCAAATTTATTGTATGCAATAAAAGGCACAGATTATTATGAAGATTTAAAATTATATTTGCCTTACACAACAGACAACATTATAGAAGAGAAAAGCGAAATAGATCTCGGGTGGATTGAACACAAAGACACATCAAAAGAATTGCTTATAAGACTGGACAATTGTACAGCCGGGCGAGAAGATGCAGATAAATTTGAAAATGTTTGTTGCGACCTTTTGAAATATATATTTTCAGATGATCTTGCTCTATGGAAGATACAGGAAACATCGAATACCGGTTTATATAGATTCGATCTACTGTGCCGAATTAAAGACAATAACTCTAAAACCTTTTGGTCTATGATGGAACAGCATTTTCATTCTAAATACATAATTTTTGAATTTAAAAACTATAGCAGTCAAATAACGCAAAAAGAGATTTATACAACGGAAAGATATCTTTATTCTAAGGCATTACGCAATGTCGCCATTATAATTGCCAAAAACGGTTTTGACGAGAATTCCATTTGGGCAGCAAAAGGCAGTTTAAGGGAGAATGGAAAGTTGATTCTTCCAATAACTACTGATGATCTGAAAAAAATGTGTGAATTAAAAACAAATCAAGATGACCCTTCTGAGTGTTTGCTTGAAAAAATAGATAGTTTTCTTGCTGAATTAGAAAAATAGGCTTTTTCATGGGTTCTCTTACTGAATAAATATATTTAACAGGTGATTTGAATGAAAGCCGCAATATGCGATGATGAAAGATATAATGTCGAAAAGATCGAGAATGCCGTTGAGGAATTCTTTTCGGAAAAGGAAATGCCGACAGAACTATCATATTTCGGCAAGGGCTCCGCACTTCTGCAAAGCGTGAAGGACGGGGCAGTCTATGACGCGATATTTATGGATATAAACCTTGTGACTGAGGACGGGATAAGCATTATCGCGGAGCTACGGAGCATCGGCTGCGCCGTTCCCGTGATATTTGTAACGAGCTATGAGAACCGCGCTATCGACGGTTATGACGTGGACGCTTTTGCATTTGTAGTCAAGAAAAAAATGGAAGAAAAACTTCCGAAGGTGCTGCAAAAGCTGTATTCTCAACTGTACGAAAAACGTACTCTCGCTGTTGAAACAAAGGACGGAATACAGCTTATAAACATCGACGATATGCTTTATGTTGAATCCGATAACCGCGCAACGCTCGTTCATACATTCGGTAATACGGTCACCGATACGCGCTCGGTGACGCACTTTGCCGAGCTGCTTTCGGAGGACGATTTCGTGGAAGTTCACAAGTCCGTCTATGTCAGCATACCCCGCATAAAGCGCATAAACTCCGACACTGTGGAGCTTGAGGAAGGAACTGTCCTGCCGCTCAGCCGCCGAAGCAGAAAACCCGTCATGTACGCGGTGATGAAAAGGGTGGGCGGCAGATGAAGCACGGGGTATCAAAGCTCTTGCCCGCGTTATTCGCGGCAGCCGCCGTCATAGCGCTAAACGCGGTGCTTTTCTGGTATGCGGGCTGCACCGGAGAATATTTGCAGACGTCCGATATTTACGGCAGACAGTACAGCGAAAATCGTGCCGAGACACGCCGCGTGTCAGAGCTGCTTGCTTCTTCGGACTGCGGCAAGACTGCGCTTGAAAACAGAATCGAATATTTTACGGAAGTCATAAGCGCCGCCGAGACAATGGCGAGGAACCGGACTGCCGGACGCGAGGAAGCGCAGGCGATAACCGACGAATTTTCGCGGAGATACGGTATTTACGACTATAAGGAGATGTCCGAGAGCGCGAAAACGGAAAAACAGATATATGAGACCGCGCTTTCAAAGCTTGGGTACGCCGAAAGCTACGGTGATTATGTGAGCGGCATTGCCGGGAACGCGGAAACGCTCTCCGATATCGCGATCTTCGGCAGCAGAGAATGGATTAAAAACAACATCGTCAGGACGCAGAAGGACTTTTACGGACTTGAAAACATCAGGCTCGCCGTGACTGCCGACAACGCTCCGGGAGCGCTCGTGAACTACCACATGACCGACATTTTCGCACTTCTGACGGTGTTCGCTGTGATACCTTTCTTCACGGTATTTTCTCGGAGCATAAGATCAACGCTGTCTCCGGAGCGCAGGCTGCTGATACTGCCGGTAATTATCGCCGTGCTCACCTCGGCGGCTATGTATTTCACCGACTTTGTAATGACGCAAACGCTTATCGGGGAGATAAAGCTTGACGCGGCCGTGCAGTCCTACGAGCCGTTCCGGAGCTGTCCGTTCGCGGTAAGCACGGGAATGATGCTCACGCTCTGTCTGCTTGCGAAGCTCGCCGGAGTGCTGCTTTTCTCGCTCGTTCTGCTGTTCGTTGTGAGCCGTCGGAAGCACCGGGGATTGACAGCAGCTTTGACAGGCTTGTTCACTGTTTTTGAAGCGGCGGCGCACATTTCCGGAGCCTTCGGGACGGCCTTGCAGGAAATCAACATATTTTCTCTCTTCACTTTTGAGCGTTTTTTCATTCGCTATCTCAATCTTGACATTTTCGGAGCCGCAGTGTCACGTCTGCCGGTATTCGCGGTGTTTACCACAGTTTTGGCGGCAGTTGTCTGTGTAGCCGCGCCGCTGTCGGTATCGCGATATATCCGCACCGCCCGTGAAGCCGCCGAGCACGACTACTACGACGAAATAAACCGACGCTATACCGAATCCCGCAAGATAAAGCACGATATAAACAATCATCTGCTCGCGGTGAGCCGCCTTATTGAAAGCGGAAACATCGAAGCCGCGAAGAAGTACATCAGCGAGGTCTCCGAAAAGACCGACCTTGCCGCCCAGCCTGTCAAGACCGGATCCGATGTCCTCGACGCTCTGCTCTATAAGAAAGCGGGACAAGCCGATAATGTGGGGCTTAAGCTTGAAACGGAGATAACCGCACCGGTCCCGGAGGGTGTTTCGGACTACGATCTCTGCACGATATTCGGAAATATCCTTGACAATGCCTTTGAAGCCGCTCCGCCCGACAGCGCCGTGAAGCTTACCATTTCCCACCAGCACGAAATGGTGTATATCGCCTGCGAAAATCCGTTTTCAGGCGAGATACGCCGGGAAAACGGCAGGATAATCACCGCGAAAGCCGACAGCTCCGCGCACGGATACGGGCTTGCGAGAGTGTCGGAGGTCGCCGCGAAATACGGCGGCACTGTGCGAATTTCCACCGAAAACAACATATTCAGAATAGAAATACTCATAATAAAATGACCGCTTCTGCACGATTTCTGACCGCTTCTGCAAAAGCGGTTTACTTTTTGTCCGCGGTGTGTTACAATGCAGTTAACCCGGGAAAACAACTCAAAGGAGCAGATATTATGAAAAAATATTTAAGGATAATGCTTGCGGCGGCTCTTGCCGCGATCTCACTAAGCGGGTGCAATAATTCACCCGCGCCGACGGGAGAAGTCCCTGTAACGTCCGGCAACGCCGCCGTGAGTACCACGACCGCAAGGACTACCGAGGCACCCGAAATGACGGCGGAGGAGCTGTTTCAGCCTATGACCGAGGGCGACCCGCTGCCGGGGACAGACTGCGTTCAGAGCAATATCGGCACGAATGTTTTCAATCAGATAATGGAGATCGACGAGGGTTATTACTACAATTCGATAATGTACGATCAGCTCTCGCTGCACTATCACGACAAAGCGACCGGCAAGACAATATATCTTTGTGCGAAGCCCGAATGCACGCACGACGGGAACGATTTCTGCCCCGCTACGACAAAGCGGTACGAAGCAATGTCCACGGTGCTTTACGACGACAAGATATACATTTCCGCGGTGGATAAAGTCGAAAAGGAGAAGGAGAATTTCGTCTGGAAGCTCATAGCTGCTGACTTTGACGGCACTTCGCTCTCGGAGGTAGCCGAGATCGTCAGAGCAAAGAATGATATGTCATTCACGCAGGTAGTCGGTGAAAAGAACGGTATGGTGATACACCGCGGGAAGGCTCTCGTTCCGTATGAGATGTGGGACGCGAGCACCGCCGGTACCGCGAAGCATATCGCGACATACGGGTTTGCCGTGGTGGATATCGCGACCGGAAACATCGAATACCGCGAAGAGACCGAAAATATGTTCAGTGATTTCAAGGCGGACGGAAATGCGTTCTATTACCGCGCGTTCAGTAATGAGAACAATGTTCAGACCGCCGGAAAAACAAACAGCTCATACTATGATATTTACAGGTATGATATAAAAGAGAGAAAAAGCCGGAGAATAGATATTTTCGGCGGGCTCAACTCTTTATGCGATATGCTCGGGTCTTATACGATAGCGTCGTCGTTCGCGGTCGCCGACGGGAAGATATATTACAGCTTTGTCGATAATTCCGGCAAGACGAACGGTTTTGCCGTATATGACATGACGACCGGTGAGACGAGCGAGCTGTCCGGGCTGAGAAATTCCGTTATCGAATGGAAGAATTCGGACGGTGATGTAATGCGGGGACCATTGCAGGGCTACGGCAACGATATGACCTATGACGGGAAATATCTGTATATCTCGAAATACGAGGGGTTTGCAAGTACGCACACCTCGCATGATCCGCAGTGCTATGTTATAGACACAAACGGTAAATATTACGGGAAAATCGAATATAAATTCGACGGCTATTACGGACTTTACGCTATGAATTTCCTAAACGGAAATGTATATATCCAGACCGACGAAAAAGTGGTTTACTGCGCCGTGGAAGACCTTCTCGGCGGAAATGAGGATTGGCAGGAGGCATATACCTTTGAAGACGTTGAAAACAAGAGCCGTTACTGATATGAAAAGACTTTTAATACCGCTGATAGCCTGTCTGCTGCTCTCGTCCTGCGGGACACAGCACACGGACTATATCACCTCAAACACAGGTGAAGGAGCAACGCTTACTCCGATAATACCGAGCGGCAGCGGGTATTACTACAATGATAACAGCAATTGCAGACTGGCGCTGAAATACTATGATATCGCCTCCGATAAAAGCATCTATCTCTGCTCGCGTCCGGAATGTACCCACGACGGCAATGAGTTCTGCAATGCCACAAGCAGAAAATATGTTTTTCTTGGCATGGCGGAATATGAGGGCGAGCTGTACATCGAAGCATGCGAATACAGAGAAAATGAATCAGTGTATAAGCTTCTGCGCGCCGAAAAGGACGGAACGGGTCTGTCGGAAATAAGTGCGTTTGCCAAACAGCAGACAGACGGCGATAATTCGTTTATATCTGTTGTCTCGCACTGCAACCCTGTTATCCACCGGGGAAAGGCGTATCTTACCTACAGGCTTGAACGCGACAACAGCGTATCGACTTGGGGAATAGCAGAGGTAGATATCTGTACGGGCGTAAGCAAGATCATTCTTGAGGAAAAGTCGGACGGATACATGGATCACGTCAGCGCTTGCGGCGACGACCTGTTCTTTATGCTTTTCAGCCGGGGAGATTATAATTTCGATTATATACTTTATCATTACGATATAAAAAGCGGTGAAACTAAGGAGCTTGTCAGCCCCCAGAATTATCCCCGCGAAGGCACCGCTCATGACGGAAGATACATCTATACTGCGTTTGAGAACAATAAATACGGCGTGTATTCTTACGACCCAAAGACGAACAGCACGGAGCTGCTCGATAACCCGATATCCGCTTTTTTCTCCGACTCTAAAGGCGGACTGAGACTTAAATATGACGGGAATTATTGGTACGCCTGCAAGAATATCAGACAGAATGTTGAAACATACCGCTTTGCAATATTCTCCGACAGCTTTGAAAGGCTTGCGGAGTTTGATGTTCCCGGTGAAAATACGGATATTTCTCCGGACATTCTTGACGGTATCCTGTATCTGCAATACTATTCGCGGGTGCTGAAATGTCCTGTTGATGACATACTGAAAGAAAATATCCACTGGGACGAGGCTTACCGTTTCGACAGAAAAATAGACAGGGAGCTTGAAGAAAATGCTGAAAATTAACGGTCTTACCAAGCGCTACGGTACGAACACCGCTCTCGACGGCTTCACATTCACCTTTGACACGGGAGTTTACGGACTGCTCGGAGCGAATGGCGCGGGAAAATCCACACTGCTGAATCTGATAACCGACAACATAAAGCGTACATCGGGAGAGATCTTATATAACGGCACGGATATATTGAAGCTCGGTGCTTCGTACCGTTCGCGGGTAGGCTATACGCCGCAGTTACAGGGAATGTATGAGGACTTTTCAGCACGGGCTTTTCTGCACTACATAGGCTCACTGAAAGGAATGAAGCATAAGGAGTGCAGGCGCCAGACCGAGTTCTTTCTTGAAAAGGTCGGACTGCTCCACGCGGCGCACAAGCGGCTCGGGAGCTTCTCCGGCGGTATGCGGCAGCGCGAGCTTCTGGCGGCGGCAATGCTCGGAGAACCGGAGATAATGATACTTGACGAGCCGACGGTGGGGCTCGATCCGGAAGAGCGCATCAAAATGCGCAATTACATATCGGACATTTCCCGAGACCGCACCGTTCTGCTCGCGACGCACATAGTCGGTGATATCGAAACGATCGCGCGGGATGTGATACTGATGAAGCACGGGAAAATAGTTGTGTCGGGAGCGCCCTCCGCGCTAACGGAGGAGATTTCCGCAAAGGTCGGAAAACCTGCCGGTCTCGAAGATGTTTACCTGTATTATTCAACGCCGGAGGCAGTGAAAAATGGCTGAGATAAAACGAATACTCCTGTCCCGTAAAATGCTGATACTGTTCGTGCTGGCGGTGATAATGAACTGCGTTTTCTTCGCGCTTGAATGTTCCGACGAGCGCCAGATAACCTTGCAGGGCGAGGAGCTTACTGCGTATATAGAAAGCTATCCGGACTTCCTCACGTCGGTCTCCGAGAACGCTGACGGCTTTTCCGCGATCTCGATATTGCAGAAAAAGGACAGCTTTTCCACGCGTAATATAAAGCAGACAGCGGAGGATTATTCGCGGCTTGATATCACTCCCGAATACGGCGAAAACCGCGGTACAGCCGCGTATTCCAACTATGTGACGTCCGATTTTCTGCTTGCCGCGTTCGTGCTTTTCGCAGTGACAGGCTTTACGGACGAGCGCAGGAAAGGCATTGCAGGCATCGTGAAATGCACAAGGAACGGGCGGCTCCCGCTGGGCGTTCAGCGTATCGGGATAATCGTTATCGCCGCGCTATTTGCGGGGGCGGTATTCGCTCTATCAACGATAATTACCGGCACCGTGCTGTTCGGGGATTTCGGACTTGCGCGCCCGATACAGTCAGTGCCGGAATTCAAGCTGTGTCCTTTCGGAATAACGATAGGCGGATATTTCGTGCTGTCGGCTCTGATGAAGGCTCTCGCGGCGGCAATGATCGGCGTGCTTGTGTTTGTGTTTTCCTCGCTTTTTGACACGATACCGTCGGTCGTGATCTCGTCCGTGCTGCTTGCAGGGCATTGGCTTCTGAGCGCGCTGATAATACCGACAGATTCTCTGAATTTTCTGAAATTCGTGAACATATTCGCTCTGCTGAAAAACGATGTGTTTTTCAAGAATTACTGTAATCTTAACCTGTTCGGACAGCCCGTATATTTCACGCAAACAGCGGTGATATGCGTTACTGTGGCATTTGTTTTATTCTCGGCGGCAGCGCTTTTCATATCGGCGGGACGCACTCCCGCGACCGTGACGGAGATAGGGATATTCACAAGGCTCGGCTCTAAAATAAGCTCGAAAATGCCGCAGCTCCCGCTGTTTTTGTGGGAAACAAAAAAAGCCCTGATCAACCGGAAAGGACTTGTAATTATCGCGGCGGCGGTGTACCTGTCGATCTACTCGCTTTTGCAGTACCGGTACATCGGTTTTGTAAATCAGGACTATGAAAAGATGTACAAAAAGTACAGCGGCATCGTCACAGAGAAGCTCGTCGGGCGCGTCACGGACGACTTCAACAAACTCGACAGCGAGGTCGCGAAGCTCGTTGACGAGATAAACGCGCACATCGACGCCGGCGACGAGCCCGAGCTGTATATGACGATGTACCAGCGCTGCGAAAACTTGAAGTATCAGCGGCATCTCACTGAGGATTTCATGCACCGTGCCGAGGACTGCCTCGCGTACACGCGGGAGAGCGGTTTCCCCGTTGAGATCATCCGGCAGGACACCTATGACCTGCTGCTTGCCAGCGATTCCGGGACCGCGCTTCGTAACGGATTGTATGTGCTGATAGCGCTTATCGGGACATTCGGCGGAATTATTTCTTACGAAAAGCAGAGCAATATGTCGTTCACGCTGAAATGCTCAAAGCGCGGCAGAGCACGGCTTCTCGCACACAAGGCTGTGCTGATATTAGTAGTTTCGATCATTCTTTCCGCTGTCGTCAATTTATCGCAGCTTCATGTGATCGCAGAGTCTATGGGGCTGAACAATATCGAGGCAAGCTGCCAGAGCGTCATAATGCTACGTCCGGTACGGTTTGCGCTGTCGATACGGGAGTATCTGATAATGATGTATATTGTCCGCGCACTGCTTACCGCTGTTGTCGGGCTTGCGATAATGGGCATAAGCGCGATGTGCCCTAATGATATGATCTCATTCGGCATGGGAGCGGTGTTGCTGATAGTCCCGTCAGTACTAAAAAACGCAGGTATCACATTCTTTTTCAGCTTTACGGAATTGCTTGCGGCAGTGCCGAGATAAAAAGATCCGAGTCGGAATCAGCCGACTCGGATTTATTTTATGATTTATCAATTATTTCCAACATTATGGATATTCCAAGTCTAAATCCTGTTGTAAAATCCTGCAATCCCTCGCAAGCTGCTGCAACATGAATTGCGTCAACAAGGTTTTCTATCAGATCCTTGCAATCCGGGTATTTCTTTTCCAATTCTTCACGAATACTTTCAATATCTTCCCGTGCCTTTATGTATTTTTCGGTATTGGGAGTAGGCTGGGTGCATGGGCTGAGCTCGCCATAGTAAAGTTTTTCGATAATACTATTCATATTGTGTTTCCTCCAATTAATCATTATTGTTAAATGCAATAAATCCAATTGTATCTTGTCTTTATGATCTGTTTGAAGAAAACATCTTTATTTCACTCACTCATTATGCGCACTCAGGGAATGCACTTCACGCATGAGTGGGAGAAGCCGGTCAAGGCTGTTCTTGATAACCTCGGACTTGATGACGTAACTATTGTCGGCATTTCCCTCGGCGGATACCTTGCACCGCGTGCTGCCGCATTCGACAAACGCATCTCCCGAGTCGTTGCATGGTCGGTATTTCCGTGCTTTCAGGATATAATTGTGGGAACTCAGAAGCTGGCTATGCAGAAGGCTTTCCATATAATGATGAAGCTGCACGCACGCCCGATAATAGATCTCGTATTCGGAAAGAAAGCAAAGAAAGAACCGATGATCGACTGGGGTCTGAAACACGGCTGCTACGCTTATGAAGCCAAGGACGCCTACGATTACGCAAGAAAGCTGAAACTCTACGACCTTGAGCCTGTCGCGGAAAAGATCACGCAGGATATGCTCATAATCGGCGCAGATCAGGATCACTTCATAGATTACCGCCTTATCGGACGTGAGATAAATATGCTAAAAAATGTGAAAAGTCTCACATTCCGCCTGTTCACGGACAAGGAGGACGCTCAGAACCACTGCAATGTCGGAAACGGAAAGATCGTGCTTGACACGATATGCGACTGGATCATTCAGATAAACAGACGCGATGATAAATAATATATGACCTCAACAACTGTTATAAGTCAGTTGTTGAGGTCACATTAGGGTACCTCTAAAAACCGCTTTGAACAGAGAAAATGAGATATCCGCGTCGAATACAAGGAAAGCCGACGAAGCCGGGCTGGTCTGTAGGACAGCCCCTCTGTCTCGAAAACTAGACACCTCCCCCCTACCGGGGAGACCACACCCTGTTAGGAGTTTTGACGCAGTAGACGGTCACGGCAGGAAGCCGTGGTATTGCCGCCAAAAGCGCGCAGGACGCGCGCATACAATGCGGCATAAAGTGGATAGCTCT
>ODAI010145599.1_pt1 | contig 13254 bp, 4 predicted proteins | sample 1539321 | NCBI WGS metagenome assembly ODAI01 (sample SAMN02144231, study PRJEB22623) | gut metagenome | biome: sheep rumen | host: Ovis aries | place: New Zealand | reverse complement strand
TCCATGCACTTATCATTATAAAGGCATGGATGGCATGGGGGCAACTATTTTTCTTTTCTATTACAGATGATGTGATCCATTTCTATCTATCATATCCTTGAGACAGGTAATAACAGCTTCCGCCGATCCTGCCATCACTCTTCCTCGAAATCAAAATCAAATTATATATTACTAAAACTTCCCATAGCAAAAATGGGCTTCGCACCTTGAAAACTCAATAATACAGGCAATTAGATAGGATGCTTATGCTGCCAGGGCGGCTTTGGCCAACGAATTCCGGATGTATTCCGGCAGACGGCCTACGAACATTTCAATGAACAGTTCGAGCTGTTCTTTCGTAGGCTGAAAGATGGCACAAACGCTGTTGATCAGGACAATTATAATGATCTGAAAGGATTCTCCAAAGGTGATACCCCTGCGTTCATCCGTGAAAAAGAAGAAGATCTCCCCAAGTGTACGGTCGTCCTCATTACGCCGCTGTTCCAAGGCGATCATCAGATATCTGGTGAACACAATGGCGACATGTGCTGTCAGTGCATCATATGTGAGACGGTTGCATTCGCTGATCAGATTAAGGTACGACTTACAGGTCTTGAAGAAAACTTCGATCTGCCACAGTTTTCCATAGCTTCGGTTGATCTCTTCCCTCTTTTTCTTATTGTTGCGGACACAGACTATCTTTGCCGGGATCTTTCGGTCTTTGCCGACCATTACATTTACTGAAAGCAGTTATTTGCTGCGGCTGCGGTGCTTCTTACAGATACCAAAATTTTATTGATGGATAGCCGTTCTCCCTTGTACTCATAGTATATACGAGAACTCTTCTTGATCATGGCAATGGAATCCAGCCCAAGATCTTTGACGGCAATGAGCTGTGCAGGACTGGAGAACCACGTGTCAAACAGGACATAGTACGCATGGTGACTAGCGGATCGGGCAGTCTTCAGGAGCTCGATTATGACATCCGTGCCCTTCATTTGCGCAAGTTTCCTCCGCCTGGCGGCGAGAGACCTTCCATCACGCTCATGGACAGGTCCGATTAGGTTCTCTGCTTTTCTAGAAGCCATCAGGCTGCTGTTTACCGGAAGTAGTGTATTGCCATACGGGCAGCCGAGAGTCATAAGCCAGTAGCCTTTACTGTACTTCATAGATACATGGTCGAATATCCTGGATCCGAGTTCAGTCTTTTTACAACTGGTGCGCTCGAACAGGCTGTCATCAACAACTAAAGCATTTACACGGTCATCACCGGTAAGGGGTTCTACTGACCGGGCCACCTCTTTAGACAACAATGTCGTAAACCGAAGCCAGTTTGTTTTCGGATTGTTCAGGAAACGATAGAAAGTGTTCTTGGAGAATGCCTCCCGGAAAGACCCCGGTCTTCTGCTGCATATACATACTGCGGTCAGAGAAGACATTGCAGAGCTTGTACTTGGAGATATCCAGTACAGGGACCCCTTTTTCCTTCTGTGCATTACATTTGCGAAGCAGCTTCCCGATGCTGAATGACCGAAAAAAGATGAAATTGAATTATAAAGTTCTTGACTGTCCGTATCTTATGGTAAAATTGAATTGGGCATAGAAACCTTCTTATAGTATTTTTGTTTCTGGACAATTAATTATACCAACGGCACAAGGTCTATGCCTTTTAAATTGCCTACATTATTGAATTATCAAGGTTCTGCACACCTTTTCAGTGTGGGAAGTTTTAGTAGCTCAATTATAAGCTAATCCTTTTTCGATAATGCTCGAGGTTTCTATGGATGAAAATATTGCAATACTAATCGGTTGCCATAATTATAAGAATTTATCCCCGTTACCTTTTGTAATAAACGATGTTCATTTAATGGAAAAAACCTTTGAAAAATGTTGCGATTGCAAGAAAAATATTCTTATTATTTGTAATGACGAACCGAGTAGCGATGTATTAACCGAAGAAGAAATACATAGCAAAATAAAGAGTTTTTCAGAACAAAACAGGAATAACTCATTTAAAAATTTGTATTTTTATTTTTCTGGGCACGGGTTAGAGAAATCTTCTGATGGTGTTTTTCTTTTAAGCGAAAACGCTGAGCCTCAAATGGACTACGGACTTTTACGCTTAAGTACTAGTATTGCTAACCGCCTACTGACAATTCATGCCGATAATTATTTTCTGTTTATAGATGCATGCAGGTATGAACCCTCTATTCAAAAAACATTCTCAAGCGTTCCCCCTAAAAAAATGGTGGTGTTTTATTCTTGTTCTCATTATCAAAACTCCTATCAAAAATGGGGAGATAACGTAAGTGCGTTTACACATTATTTAAGTGAAACTTTTTTTGACAACACTGTTCCAAGGGATGTGATAGGGTTTAATGAATCGCTTCAGGCAAAGATAGCAAGTAACCCATCTGATTTTCTCAATCAGACTCCTAATACTGTACAATCGGGTGATCTTTGTCTGGATCGAATAATAATAAAAAACAATGGTCCTTCTACTGGTCCCAGGGATAGTTTTGCTTTATGCTTTGATACGGAAAAATGCGCATATTGGATTAACACTCTTTTGGATGGTGAGTTACTCTATATCAATGAACTCTATAAAGTTGTTATTGTTGATTATCTCTGCCTTGTTCATAAACAAAAAATCATCATTCTTATACATCCGTATAAACATGAAGATTTACTACATACCCTTAATGAAAATGCAAAGTTTGTATCAAGTAATATAATGTGGACAGAAAAAGGCCCTTTTTCTCAGAACACTAACAGGTTTTTTATTGAAGGACACGGAGGCACTTCAGTCAAAACAGATATCGTAAACGCCGTAAAAGAATGGAAAGACGATAACCAAAATTACCAGTTAGTCATAAGCATCTCCTCAAAATCAAATCCTTATATATTAAAAAAATCAAATGAAATTGCTATTGAACTAAAAATGCTTTGGCAATCTATTAATATTGATGTCTTATCCATAGATAATACTCTGTCACTAATACAGAATAACCCTTCTAATAATTCTCAAGATTTAGTAGGGGCAATTGATTTCTTAAATCTCAGTTTTATTGAAAGAAATAATATCGTTCATAACGACTTAACATGCTATAGTTTAATCTATCATACTTGGATGAAAGGATCTGATTTACAAAAAAGCATCTTGATAGAATTAGTATCCCACTCATATTCCTTGTTAAGCGATGCTTTCCCCAAAATTGGTTGTTATGAGATACTAAAGATATTATCCTCTGATATTATTTCAGATTTTGACATCAATTGGGATAACATCGCCTTTTTTGTTTTTTGTTTTATAGAAGATAACGCTTGGACAACCGTTTTCGAAATTGCAAAAAACCGCTGCTCAGATAATCTACGATCTTTCTTTAACACTCCCTTATCACAAATATCGTGTAATACACTATGGGGAATTTCTTTTATATTACAAAGCAAAAAAAAATACCTTATGGCTGAGGACAAAATAGAAAGGGGCACAGCCCCATACTTTAAACTTCTATTCGGAACAGAATATGGAAAAACATTACGCGATAGAGAATACAGATTGAACGAAAACAAAATCCCGGAATATCAAAGTGTACTTCTCGAATTTGAAGATAATGAGCTTACAAACCTTTTATTTCCAAAATATGCGAGGTAACCAAAATGATTTTTATGGAATACTTATTTTATGGGCATAGTATATGCATGTCTAGGTCTGAAATGAAGGATTACTTAGAAACAGCTTATGACTTGGAGAGCTATGAAAGCCTTGACCGCCAACTACTTGCTGTTAGAAAGATAAAGAGTATGACTTCATTACAAAAGGTCTCATTTCTACCAATCTTGAATGAACTGTTATTACTAGACAAAAATCGAGAAGTATATAGAAATCAAAGTAGTCAAAACAAGGCACATATTTTTATTAGGGAATGTAAGAATATTATCAGATCATTATTTCCAGAAGATATTAAAGAAAATACAAGTAGATCTACGAGTTCAAATAATTCAATATTTAATGATCGAGGTTTACGTAAATGTCCCCTACCAAACATAGTAAACAACCTTGATAAGATTTCATTAGAAGATGTACCAATAAGTGTAGCATCATATTTAGAGACATATGTCCAACCAAAGTCTGGAATAAAAGACACCTATCTTGAATCAGATAGATATGCACCAGAAATACTCTTATTGTCCCTACTATATGTAGCCTTTAAACAAGAGAAGACTTTTTTGAATGAAATTGATATTGGAAAATTATTATCCCCGGCTTTAGGTGGGTGTTTTGGAATGCTTTCCTGGCAGTTAGCGCTTGAACTATATGCCAGCAGGGCAGAAAATCACCGTAGCCTGATGAAGTATTTCCCAAAATCTAATTGGAAATCTATACCTTGTTGTATCAAAACACTTTTACAACACATTATCGTCTATAAGGCTAAAAAAGAGTTGAAGGAATCTTCTTCCATATCATACGCCTTCATGCAAGAATCCTGGAATTGGACCATCTTCATGAACTACTATGATTCATGTCAATCTTCTTGGCTAATTGGTCGCGGGACACAAGAAGATCGAGAAATAATGAGTATGTATATTTGGCAAATGGTGTGCTGGGATCTTGCTTATGAATATGACAAGAATCAATGTATAGAATCTCTAGCCTCTTATTGGTATACGCCCACCTTCGCGAATAATGGAAGATATAGTCATTCTTTGCAAAGTAGCGGGCTATTAAACAAAGTCCAGCGCTTAATGATTTTAAGTTCTAATACATCCGCATCAAAACCAGATAGTATTGCAAATGCAGTCACTACTCCGTGGCTCTATTGCAATGATTATTCACATTATTCAAATTATAATCGTGATTCTTTTGATGATTTTCCTTATTTTATTAAACCATATGTTGCGCTAAGAAGCTTTTGTGCAGCATTATTGATTCGAAAAGCATTTATTAAAAACGCCTCTATAGACTTAGATCATACGATGATTATTAATCTGTGTAGGACCTTAATTAACATGGGGGATGCATACGATAGTGAAAGTGCTAAAGAACAATTAAAAGAAAGGGTATCTACAAATGTATGGTCTCCTACACTAAAGGGATTATTCAGCTTTGCATATGAGTGTGTTCAACTACTAGGGAAAGGAGTTATTAATCCTGAAGTACCTGAAAACCTCATAGAAATCCTTACAAGACAAAAGCAATACAAGAATATCGAATTGTTGAAGCTTCAGTCCGGAAGGAGCTTATTAGTAGGAGCCAAATGGGCATCGGAGTGTCTGGAGGCAACCAAAGATATTCATAAAATCGAAGAAAACGTGTGGTTCAAAAAAGATAACACTAATACATCGGGAGCAGAACAAATTTGTTCATTATTACTAAACCGTGATTATTATATGGCTACCAGCTCTAAACATATCCAATTATTAATGACGCAACTATTTAACGACTGGTTAATAAATGCTTATGATCTACGTGAAGAACACTGGATGGATTCCTTTAATAACGAGTCATTTCAATATGTCTCTGAGGAAAACCCTATCTCATTACCAGAAGTACTTTTTGCACCTGAGTTAAGTGTAGATGAATGGAATGTAGTCTGGGACTACATCTCAAAAGACGCATTTGATATAGTAACATGGATAGTCATTTTAACTAGGCACTTAAAGAGTGTAATTATTGCGTTTTGTGATGAAAGCAACAATCTTATTGATAAAAAGGTTGAACAATATGCAGAGCAATGGTGTGATGAAATATGTTCATTAAACCCAAAAACCATAGAAAATAATCATATTATTTTAGGAGAATTCTGTAATTTATTGCGTGCAGAAATGCCTACAAGCACATCGAAAAAAGCTTTTCCATGGATTGAAGATATATTTACAATTATTATTGATGTTATCTTCGATAATCTAAGTTATGACACTTATTATTATATGGGAATCCTTTTAGATGTTTTGTCTAGTATTACTGAAACTTACCCGTTTAATTCTTTAATCATACAAAAAATACTTAATTGTATAATTATTCATTTATATGAGCTTAATAGGAATACTATGTTTTCTTCTTCAACTATAGATTATTTCCTATTTTCAGTAAGTAATAGACTGAAGGATAATGCTTTTTATAATATCCGCGTATCACTTCAGAATCATATCATTAAAAACATATCTTATAAATATGATGGGGATGTTATTGAAATTACACCAAGCGAATGGAACCCCTTAACAGATCGTTTCCTTCAGAATAATCTAGATAAAATGACCATTGTCAGGCCACCTCAAAGCATGACCAAAGATAAAGGGAACAATGATGTAAACAATTCATACATTAATGATAATTACCAAAGTAATTCCAGACAGGTAGGAATTATATCTTCCGTCAAAGATATAAAAACAGCACGTAATGATTGGGGTAGACCGAAAGAAAAAGAGTACACTGTTCAAACGCCAAATAATATCTATAAAATCAGAAAGCGTTACTCAATAGTAGATAAGAAAACTGAGTTTGAACAAGGCGATATTGTCTCCGTTACATCATATGATTTAGGAAAGCATGATATTTACTCTTTGGCATGGTCTAGTGTAAATAATAATAAAACAATACTGCTTACGGATTTGTGTTATCATTCAGCTAATAGCCATTCTAATAAAAAAGCAAGAGTTGATTTCGAATTTAGAATGCCTAACGGGCAGAGAGTCATATGCCCAAATTGTTTTAATATAGATAACCATATTAATATCGAAAAGGCAGGTAATTATCTAAAATATTGGGTTCCAGATATCGTTGGTTCATTAACAGACGAAGTTATATTTAACGAGGCAAAATATGAAGCGGTATTTGATATGGCATTAAATGCCTATGTGCCAATTAAGAGAAGTTTTTTTAGGCTCCTAATAGAACACTTTTTTTTGAATGATTCTGAGAGCCGTATTATAAAGTTAGTATTTATTGAAACAGAAAAAGTTGACGATATGCTATATGATTTATTTAGCGCTTCTCCTGGTCAAAATTATCTAATAGAAAGAGAAAGATGGATTGAAAACTCTTTAGAGGAAAAACTCCAAACCTACTCCAATCCTCTCGGATTATGTGTATTAACAAAACTAATATTTACTAACGGCAAGTTGTATTTACAACCAGAATATCCTAACTCATATATTGAAGATAACATCAGTTTTTCAGAACAATTCAACTATGGAGACTCCCTTTACGCAGAATATAATAAAGAAGAACGTGATTATATTAAAAATATTATAATCGGAGAAAAAACTATACCTGTAAGAATCAACCTTAGCAATATAAAATACGCTCCATATAGAAATCCCACTTGCAATTGTGTTGTGAAAGAAAATGGATGGAACGGCTATCAGCAAAGATGTTGTGCATTATTATGCGAGGCAAAACGAGATTACTATCTGCAAAAAGATGCACATACTGCAGATTCTATTAAAGCGATTATATCATTAAAGACAGGGAGTGTAGTCCAATTAAGAAAATTACTGCTGCAAGAAACAAAAACAGGGTATTATGCGGGTATTTTAGATAACGGGCTTACTGTATTTTGTGCCGCAGACTCGGTTACGATGTCTACGAGAATACCTGCAGCATTAGGAGAAAATCGAACATGTATAATAGAAAACATACGATATCATGATTTCTCAACAAAAGAACAATATCATGAACCTGTGCCGATAAAAATTGATGAGATTAACCATTTAGACTATGTAAGCGGTGTAGTGGGAAAGTATGCGAGCCATTCCCATGACGAAGAAGTTATATGGACATTGTGGATTCTTAATGGAGAGGATGAAGTAATAGATATTTCCGTTCCGCCTAGTGCATTCTCGGTATATCCCAAAAATCAGGGAACATTTATTACGGGGAGGAAGTCCCCAGAAGGGAAATGGCAGTTTGAAGCAAGTAATAAAACTTATTATATAAGAGCACTTTGGCAAATAGAAGATCATATAAAAAATACAAATCAAAATGCCTCAGGTATATTACTTGCACAGAACATATTTGTTCCCGGGAAAGGAATGTGTATCATTACACAAGATGAAAATGCTCCGACTCTTCATTTATGGAATACTATGTCAACGATAGAAAATCCAAATATCTGTGGCTTGGAGTCAAAAGATGGGAAAGTCTGCAAAAAGGATTATCTTTATGTAGATCCGTTGGTTTTTGGTTATGCAAAAAAAAGAGATATAGTGTGCTTGAAGCAGAACGAATGCAGTCTATGGGGCATTTCCTACCAACATGATTTTGATAATGCTAGTGATGAGTGGGATATCGAAATCCAGATTAAGGTTCCATCAACTATTCAGGAATCGAATTATTATGATGTACGGCGAATTTTCTATTTATCACCAACTGTAAAAAAACATCTTAACAATGAAACCATCATTGACGATCAAAAAAGATACGATTTATGGTTGCAAGGCGACAGACATGTTTTTGGGAAAATCGAAGGACAGGGGATACGGCTAGAAGACTTAAAAGTTCCAGAACTGATATCTCATAGTTTAATTACTGATAAATACGTAGATTATATCCCATTTATTAATGAAGATGAAATTTCATTTGTAACACTGAATAAAAGATATCCTTATGCATCAGAAATAAGAGCTGTTCTTGAGATTGTTGACAACAAGTGGTATGCTTCCTGCATTAAAGTAACTCCATTTGAGCTTGATACAAACCTAATAATAGAATTCCATGCTATTGATCAGCAACTAATAAGTCAACATATTTATTTTGCTGGAGTAGATGATAAGCAAAGATTCTTGTTTGAGTGGGGTTATGGATTTATTTTTTCTGTTAGAGAAGAAGACCTCATAAATGAAAATCAAAAGCAAATAGGAAGTGATTTGTTTTTTGGAGATTTAATAAAAGAATTCTCTTTTGTTAAATCCGCAAATGGTCTTCACGGATGGAAGATACAGATTACTGAAGGCTCAATCGAAAGACATCTAGCATACTATTTATGGCACGATTCTTTTAAAAATGACGTTGTTCAAGTATTAAATATTACTATTGATCGAATAAACGAAAAGGTAGAAATACATGAAATATCCTTTGTTAATTATAATGCTAATATCGAAAGTGAGCTGAATGGCTGGACTTTTAGAAAAATGCGTCAAGTGAAACTTGATGACCAAAGTGTGCATCGATTATTACTAGAAGAAGGAGGCATTATTGAAGAGCGTATTATCCTTGCTTCATTGCACGAAGAACTAAAGGATAAGCATTTTGCAAGACCTGTGTTTAGATACATATCATTGGGTGATGCGGACTTAAATCCTGATATTTTAAAAGGAAAAACTCTTTGTATGGAGGCCCAGAGTATTCAAAGAACAGGTGGCGGCTATAATACCCCTTATCCCTCTAATGACTATAGCTTAAAATTAATACTACCGGGTAATGAAACTTTCGTATCTACAGTAATTAGGAGAAATTTCTCCTTCGATGAAAGCAAGCTTAGGACCCTAATGTCTAACAATGAGAACGACAAGTATTTCGGCAAAATGATGCTTGTTACCATTTTAAGTAAATCCAATTATAAAAACGGTCATTACTGGAATGGAAGCATTATTGGTCGAATCCGTCGTTCTGTTAGTGGACTCAAAGAATGGATTAGGAAGGAAAAATCTTGCCTTGTAGTAATTGGCAAAGTTAATGAAGAAAAGGTGCCTATAGAAATTGCTCCCGGTATTATTTGTCAAATTGACCGTTCTTCATTTCCTAGTAATCAACAGGATTCAATAGAGTATGGTGCGATAACGTCTTTGAGCTTCGATAAGAACGCTCCTGCCGAAGAAAGAATTGTCTCAAAAATAGTTTTCCCTAGCGATTATGATTATTTTAGCGAACAAGGGCGTGCTGTTGAGTTGTTGCCAATGGATGGCGCAATAAAAGATTATCTACAATGGCATAATCGTCAGCATGGTTCATTGGATAATCAAACCGAACTAATACAGGTTTTAGAAAAAAACAGTCGTCATTTTTCAGTTGCCGGATTTCCACAATTAACAGTGTTCAATCCTATTGAATTGAAAGAAATACTGATGGAATCTATTCCACGAGTTCGTTTTATCAGGAGGAATGTCAAAAGATTAATAATAGACAAAAACGCTCAATTTAATGTCGCAATAATAGATATTGACGAGACTACAAACCAACCAGTGATAAAATATTTATCTCCTTCGCAAAAACTAACTAATTCTGAATGGTCTCAGATATCATTCATGGATGACACTCCTTCAAACATTAGAGTATTTGCGGAAAACGGAAAGTGGCACTATCATGACAAAGAAACAGTCGTGTTTAATGACAAAAAAAAGACATTTTACAAAGCTGCTTTACCAGAAGGAAACTATCGAAATATTGTGACATTTCCTGATAATAATGGCCGATTACGCTACTTAAACCTCCAACAGATTTTTCTGAATGGATATTCCGCACGAGAAATAAGAGAATATGGTCTACCAGACAGCAAACAATATTACCCAGTTGTAGCCGTCAAGCCTACAAGTATATGGATAGAGATAATGCCTGGAAGGATCGTTGAGCTGCCTAAAGATTATTTATTTATAGGAGAAAGTCATATTTCATTAGCAAACTTTAATCCTTATTGCTTTAGTTGCGGTGATACAATTTGTTTCGATGATAGTGTTGAAAGCTTTTCTGGCGGACAAAGGGTTCTACTTATCAAAGATTTCAGGTTTGGTCTGCGTTGCTTTTTGGGGAACAAAGATAATTATATACCCATAGTTAAAACCTCTGAGGAGACAGGCCTCGTCTTGGGTACTGACTCTTTGCAATTAACATATCCCGTTAATAAACCGGTATTGTGGTATGGAGAAACACTTGCTCTATTGGATAATATGAATAAATTGCATCATATGAGAAAAAAACCAATCTATAAAAAAGGTGACACCATCTTTCTTACAAATAAAATCGGTAATAGGATTGGAATTTGTGGAGATGATTCAAATTATTTATTAAAAGTTTCTTCTTCTGAGAATTGGAGGAATGCGGAATGGATTTACAATATTATGAAATCACGCTTTCTCCAAAAATATCTTTTAAACATTATTAATCTACCTGTAGTAGTTGATTATGTCGAAAGCTCACAAACTGGGACACAAACAATCCACTATTCTTTTTCGCAAAGAAATATTGACAATCTACCCGTGAAAACAATCATTTGCGGAGTATGCATAGGAGTACTGAAAACAGAAAAAACTGACTGGAGAATTATTGTCAAATCTGGTAATGCAATAATACGTATAAAATATGAGAATTTTATACGCGGAATTAAAAACTATAAAACAATGACATTAATTGTTAATTCTTTTGTGGATTCTGGTTGCGGTATATGGCTTTACAAAAATAATAATGGCGATTGGTGTAGCGGTCTCCAACATTATGTAAACGAAGATACTCCAAAGGTAGAATTGCTATTTCCAGTAGAAAAAGCAAACGGATTTGTGTGCCAATCCGTAAATTCTAAACAAATTTTCTGGCTTCCTGCAGAAAAAGCTACGAGAGCTGGTAATTTGCGGATAAATGACATTTGGCAAGCACTTCAGAATCGTACTATTAGAAATACAAAACTTCTAGAAAATGGGAATGTTTCAATTATTGACACGACAGCAAGCATACAAAACTATTCTTCGCTCCATAAAGGAACTAACTATAAATATCACCTTATACCTTTATTATCTTTACAGAATGAAGATCAATCAAAAAAGAATACGCATCAATATCTCTCGGAGCTGTTTCCATTAGGTGATATCGTAATTCTTGAGTCGGAAATATGCATAGATATAGAAGATAGTAGAGAACCTATTGCTGTTGAATTAAGCAGGAAAAATTATCAATATGTAGTAATGGTTCCTTACGGTACCATAAGGATTAAACAGCATTTACCTACCTGGTTTAATATAACGCTTAATGATATTTGTATTTCTGACTCTTACAAATTAATAGAGTTCAAAAACAGAACAAACAAGCGTTATCTTCAGTATTGCAAACTTTATCGAAAAGGTCTTTGGGACGGTCGAAACAACACTATAGACAAAGACTATTTGAGAATAAAACAATCTGAACTGTATGATTCCTATAATAGCCGAACAGAATTAAGATTTAAAATATGCTATCTCTCCGGATTAATGAGCAATAATCTTATTCCCGAACTAACTATCGTTGTATATAAATTCGCTATAGAAATTGTTAGACAATGGTTGGCTGAAGAAGGTAAGTTTATTCTGCAAAACAGCATGAGCTCCATCGAGCAAACAGGTAATTTCATTGATTTATTACCTGTATTGTCTGTTATAAGGATATTTCACATGATAGGGTCATTAGAACCTGTCATATTCGATTCAGCTGGAATAACTGAAGACATTGTTATTTCAGCAAGAGCTCTTGCTGTTCATTTAACAAGGATAGTAGGTCTTCATGCAGATAGCAGTATGCATTTTGAAGTATTAATACGTGATTGGATTAGTAACAACAAAAATCTAACCAGATTTTGGAATTGCCTAAACTACTTATCTATGGGAGGGATACGAATTGATAAAACAGAAGACCGGTCATTTGCTGGGAACCTACTTCCATCACAAATTGAAACAATCAGAGCTGTATGCAATCATATCCAGAGACTCAGTTATCGTAACAACTTAGAGTCACTCCAATTAGTAGGCGATTGTTTGCTCTATAGTATTGGAGAATTAAAGGACTACCATAGATTCATGTCGATATTTCATTTGTCCCAAAAAGACTATCTTACTGTTAGATTAGCAAGAATAGGACATTTGCTTACACCCGCTGCTTATAGCAGAGATCCGGCGATAAAACACCTAACACCAGAAATACTCCAACAGATTTATGATATACAAAAAAATTTAGTTAGGGAAGAATGGCCTCTTGTTATTATGAATGAATTCAATCTACCGCTAAAAGATAATGAAATAGAAGCGATACAATACTCGATTTCACAGTTTCTAAGTGCATTTAATCATTGAATGATTCTTGCATTGTAAAGGCTTTGTATCGTATGACCTCCTGGCGATCATCGACGCCTGTTGTAAGAGATGTCCGATCATCTTCTGTAGTCAGTACGACACTGATGATTGGTATTACCGCATCGACAGTGATCTTGATGAGAATGAAGACAGCACAGTGACAGAAGCAATCCTGGACCGAATAGTCAACAACAAGTACAGCATCAATGTAGAAGGCAAAATATCCATGCGTAAGCGCCATAGGCT
>ODAI010657797.1_pt1 | contig 13256 bp, 9 predicted proteins | sample 1539321 | NCBI WGS metagenome assembly ODAI01 (sample SAMN02144231, study PRJEB22623) | gut metagenome | biome: sheep rumen | host: Ovis aries | place: New Zealand | reverse complement strand
TCCAGAGTATCCATTCCTGCACTCGGTCACAACTGGGGTTCTTATACAACAACTAAGAATCCGACTTGTACAGCAGCTGGTACAAAGACACGCAAGTGCTCTCGCTGCGGTGCTTCCGACTCAGCTTCTATCTCCGCAACCGGTCACAGCTTCAATGGTTCTTATACAACATCTAAGAACGCTACTTGTACAGCAGCCGGTGAGAAGGTCGGCAAGTGTACAAAGTGCGGCACAGTTGTTTCCAGAGTATCCATTCCTGCACTCGGACACAACCTCGGCGGCTGGACAAGAACAAAAAATCCTTCCTGTACATCTGCCGGTTCAGAGGTTCGTAAGTGTACACGCTGCGGTTCAGTTGGTCAGAGCAGAGCAGTTTCTGCGCTCGGTCACAGCTGGGGTTCTTACTCAACAACTAAGAATCCGACCTGTACAGCAACAGGCACAAAGGTTCGCAAGTGCACACGCTGCGGAGCTTCCGACTCAGCTTCTATCCCTGCAACAGGTCACAGCTTCAACGGCTCCTACACAACAACTAAGAACCCGACTTGTACAGCAGCCGGTGAAAAGGTAGGCAAGTGTACAAAGTGCGGCACAGTAGTTTCTAAGGTCGCTGTTCCTGCACTCGGTCACAGCTGGGGCGCTTGGACAACTACCAAGAAGCCTACTTGTACAGCAGCAGGCGCTAAGACACGCAAGTGCACACGCTGCGGCGCTGTTGAGAACGGTACTGTTCCTGCAGCAGGTCACAAGTTCAACGGCTCTTACACAACAACCAAGCAGCCTACCTGTACAGCAGCCGGCGAAAAGATCGGCAAGTGTACAGTCTGCGGCACAGTAGTTTCCAAGGTAGCTATCGCTGCTCTTGGTCACGATTATCAGTGGGTAGTAGTAAAGGATTCTACCTGCACAGCTACCGGCACAAAGCAGTATAAGTGCAAGAGATGCGGACATATCAGCAAGACTGAAACTATTGCGAAGAAGTCTCATACCTTCAACGGTTCTTACACTATCACTAAGCAGCCCACTTGTACAGCAACCGGTACAAAGGTCGGCAAGTGTACAAAGTGCGGCACAGTAGTTTCTACTGTAACTGTTCCTGCACTCGGTCACAAGTGGAGTGCTTGGACAACTACAAAGAAGCCTACCTGCACAGCAGCAGGCTCTAAGACTCACAAGTGTACACGCTGCGGAAAGACAGAAACTGCTACTATCGCAGCAACAGGACACAAGTTCAATGGTTCTTACACTATTACAAAACAGCCCACTTGTACAGCAGCCGGCGAAAAGGTCGGCAAGTGTACAGTCTGCGGCGCAGTTGTTTCAAGAGTAAAGATCCCCGCAGCTCATAAGTGGGGCGCTTGGACAGTTACAAAGAAGGCTACCTGCACAGAGAACGGCTCAAAGAAGCACACCTGCTCAGTCTGCAAGAAGGTAGAGACAGCAGTTGTTGCTAAGCTCGGCGGTTCACATCAGTTCAACGGTTCTTACACAGTTACAAAGCAGCCCACTTGTACAGCAGCCGGCGAAAAGGTCGGCAAGTGCACACGCTGCGGTACAATAATCACAAGAGTAAAGATCCCGGCAGCTCATAAGTGGGGCGCTTGGACAACAACAAAGAAGGCTACCTGCACAGCTGCCGGTACAAAGAAGCACACCTGCACAGTCTGCAAAAAGACTGCGACAGCTACTATCCCTAAGCTCGGCGGCTCACATCAGTTCAACGGTTCTTACACAGTAACTAAGCAGCCCACTTGTACAACAGCCGGTGAAAAGATCGGCAGATGCACAAGATGCGGCGATATAATCACAAGAGTAAAGATTCCGGCAACTCATAAGTGGGGCGCTTGGACAGTAACAAAGCAGCGCACCTGCACAGAGAACGGTTCAAAGAAGCGTACCTGCTCTGTATGCAAGAAGACTGAGACAGCTACTATCGCTAAGCTCGGCGGCACACACCAGTTCAACGGTTCTTACACAACAATTAAGCAGCCTACTTGTACAACAGCCGGCGAAAAGGTCGGTAAGTGCACACGCTGCGGCGCAATAATCACAAGAGTAAAGATCCCGGCAACTCATAAGTGGGGCGCTTGGACAGTTACAAAGAAGGCTACCTGCACAGCTAACGGTACCAAGAAGCGTACCTGCACAGTCTGCAAGGCAACTCAGATTGCATCAGTTCCCAAGCTCGGCGGTTCACATCAGTTCAACGGCAGCTTTGAGACAAAGCAGCCCACTTGTACAGAGAACGGATACCGCAGAGGCAGATGCACACGCTGCGGAGAGATCGTAACAAATACTGTTATACCTAAGCTCGGCGGTTCACACAACTACGGCAACTGGTACTGCGATCCTTCAAATCCTGGTGTATGCTCAAGAAAGTGCAGTAAGTGCAATTGTGTAAGCACTACTCCTCATTCGTTCAACGGTTCATTTGAAACTACAAAGCAGCCCACTTGCATTGATCCCGGTGAGAAGGTCGGCAAGTGCACAAGATGCGGCCATATCGTTACAACAGTTACTATTCCTGCAACAGGATACCGTGTTCTCGGAACAACTAACGTAAATGGCACATCAACTCAGATCATTATGGTCGATCCTGGTCAGCTCAGCGTTATGCAGAGCCGTTATCCCAATGCTGTTATCATTCAGGACGATGTTCAGTCAAACGGATATGTAAACTATCAGGTTCGTGATTCTTACAAGATCACAAGCCTCAGCGAAATGAGCGCTATCTGCGATATGATCATTGATTACAACGCAGATGCAGGCAGAACAGACAGATGGAACAGATCTAATGCCGGCTGTGTAGCTGAATGGGTAGAGCACAATGCTCTTTATCTCGTTCCCAACGGCGACATTCAGGACTGTGCCCGCCACGTTGACTTAGACGCTGACGCTTCTGGCACACCTGCCGGTTTATTCTCAGATCACTGATACGGAAGTGAATATTTATCATTATAAGAAACAGGCGTAAAATGAGGCTGCACGGCGAGAGCTGTGCAGCCTTTGCGCTGTGTAAAGATGCAGTTGTAAGAAATTAACACAATGCGGTGAACAGAGTGTTATTAAATTGTTAATAACATAAAATTGTTTGAAAAAGTGTTGACTTGAGGGTGTATACATATTATAATATAAATGAAAATGATAATCGTTTTCATATCCAAACTTATAAGAAAGGTGTGAACTGGTATGGCAAACAAGAGCAGACGCTTAGTCTCAATATTGATCGCAGCTGTTTTCGGCATTGTCGTTTTCGGTTCACTTCTTTTTATAATAGAACATTCTGCTCACGATTGTTCGGGCGAGGACTGCGCTGTTTGTATGGAGATCGCAGCTTGTCAGAATAATCTCAGCGCTTTTGGCACGACTTCTGCGGCAGCTATTGCAGTTACTGCGGCTATCGCGATTTTTGCAGTTCTTGTTATCGCTGCTGTCCGTACCATTTCAAACAATTCAACTCTGATCTCACTTAAAGTTGAACTTCTCAATTAAATACTGATCGCGTTTCCATTCAGGGCATAGCTATGCCTGAGTGTCGTCGGGCACTGCTGCGCCCGTTTGCGCGGAATCAAGGTGTACTCAGAGGCGTTTGCCCCTTTGACAGTACGCCTTGGTTTGTTACGCTTTCAATATTTGATCTTGGAGGTTCAACTTTTTATGTTTACTAAACGTATTGGTATTATTTCCCTCATTTTTGCGATGGCTGCTTCCGTTATGACCGGCTGTGGATCGGATAACAACAGCAGTTCAGAGAAAGCAGCTGTCGTTTCTTCTTCTTCAGCATCTGCCGCTTCGGAAGAGGATAACACCGCCGATACAAAAACAAATTCTGAAAAATACAGCGTAGTCTGCACCATCTTCCCCGAGTACGACTGGGTGAAGCAGATCCTCGGCGATCACGCAGACAACGTTGAACTTACATATCTTCTCGATAACGGTGTAGACCTTCACAGCTATCAGCCGACTGCTGAAGATATCGTGAAGATCTCGACCTGCGACCTGTTCATATATGTCGGCGGCGAGTCAGACGAGTGGGCTGATGACGCTCTTGCCGAAGCAACGAACAAGAATATGAAGGTCGTTGAGCTTATGGACGTTCTTGGCGACTCTGCAAAGGAAGAGGAGATCAAGGAAGGTATGCAGGCTGAGGAGGAAGAGGAAGAAGAAGGCGAAGGTGAAGAAGAGCCGGAGTACGATGAGCATGTATGGCTATCTCTGAAGAACGCAAAGGTCCTCTCGGCAGCTATCGAGTCAAAGCTCGCTGAGCTTGATCCCTCAAACGCTTCCGACTACAAGGCAAACCTCGACAGCTACACCGCTAAGCTCGATGAACTCGACAAGAGCTTCAAGGAACTTGTTGACAAGGCTCCTGTTAAGACTCTCGTTTTCGGAGACAGATTTCCGTTCCGTTATTTTGCGGACGATTACGGTCTTGACTACTATGCAGCATTCGTAGGCTGCTCCGCCGAGACCGAAGCGAGCTTCGAGACCGTCGCTTTCCTTGCTGGCAAGATCAAGGATCTCGACTGCAAGACTATCTTTACTCTTGAAAATTCAGACAAGTCCATTGCTGAGACTGTTATCAATACTTCCGGAAAGGACGTCGAGATCGCTGAGCTCAATTCGCTCCAGTCGGTTTCAAAGGACGACGTCAGCGACGGTGCAACATATCTCTCGCTTATGCAGAAGAACTATGATGTTCTGAGCGGCGTTCTTAAATAAGACTGCTGCTTCTGTTGTGCCGGGAGTCTGAATGATTGGTTAAATCGTGCAGGAGCCCGCGCTCCTGCACTTTATATGAACGGAGGAAGAAAAAATGTCTGCGCAGATGAAATGCAGAAATGCTTCTCTCGGTTATGAGGGAAACATCGTTACGGAGGATCTCAATTTCACTATCGAAAAGGGTAACTATCTTTGCATACTCGGTGAGAACGGTTCAGGTAAGAGCACTCTTATCAAAGCAATTCTCGGACTCAAGCCGCAGGTAAAAGGCGACATTGAGTGGTGCGGAGATGTTAAGAAGAACGAAGTGGGGTATCTTCCTCAGCAGACAGTGGTACAGAAGGACTTTCCAGCGTCTGTCCGTGAGATAGTACGCTCGGGCTGTCTGGCAAAGTGCGGAATTCGTCCGTTTTACAGCAAAAAGGAAAAGGAGCTTGCAGAGAGCACGATGAAGCAGCTCGATATAACCGGGCTCTCAAAGCGCTGTTACCGCGAGCTTTCAGGCGGTCAGCAGCAGAGGGTGCTTCTTGCGAGAGCTCTCTGTGCAACACGAAAAATGCTCCTTCTTGACGAGCCTGTAACAGGTCTCGATCCCAAGGCTCAGAACGAGCTTTATGAGCTCATCGCAAAGCTCAACCGCGAGGGCGTTACGATAATAATGGTCTCTCACGATCTGGCTGCGGCTGTCAAGTACGCATCGCATATCCTTCATATAGGCAGCAAAAAGCAGCTCTTCTTCGGCAAGACGAAGGACTATCTCAAAAGCAGGACAGGCAGGCTGTTCCTTGAAACGGAGGCGTCAGAAAATGAGTAATATCGACAAGCTGCAATTTTATTTCGGATTTTCATTCGTCCGTTATGCATTCGTAGTTGGACTGCTCATTGCTCTGTGCTCCTCGCTCCTCGGTGTTACGCTGGTGCTCAAGCGCTTTTCATTCATCGGCGACGGTCTTTCACACGTTGCTTTCGGAGCAATGTCGCTTTCTGCAACTCTCCCTGTAATGATAAAGAGGGCAGCTCTTTCATGGACCGGTTCAAACAAGCTCAGCCCCGATATGCAGAAGGTCGTAAAGTGGTTCACGAACCTCAACGATATGTACATAGTTCTGCCGGTGACGCTGATATGTGCGATATTGCTTCTGCGTTCCGGACAGAATACGAAGATCAAGGGTGATGCTGCCGTGGCTATGGTCTCGGTCGGTTCACTCGCACTCGGCTATCTGCTGATGAACCGTTTCCCGTCCGGCTCGAATACCTCCGGCGATGTTTGCAGCACGCTGTTTGGTTCGACCTCAATACTCACGCTTAAACGCGAAGATGTCAATATGTGTATCATTATGGCTGTTGTGGTCATACTGACATATATACTTTTCTACAACAAGATATTTGCCGTTACCTTTGACGAGAACTTCATAAAGGCTACCGGTGTCAGAGCAAACGCCTACAATCTGCTGATCGCAGTCGTTACAGCTATGATAATCGTACTTGCTATGAACCTCGTCGGCTCGCTTCTCATCTCAGCTCTTATCATATTCCCGGCACTCGCTGCGATGCGTGTGTTCAAGAGCTTCCGGAGCGTTATCGTATGTTCTGCCGTTATCTCGGTAGTATGTGCGGCATTCGGCATCATATCTTCAATTCTATTCTCAACACCTGTCGGCTCGACTATCGTTGTTGCCGATCTGGCTGTATTTCTTCTGTTTTCTCTTATTTCCGTGTTCATTGGCAGAAGTAAAGCATAAGACATACACTGAGTATTAAGATCATTTCCGGAGGTACACTATGAAAACTTCAAAAAGACTTTGGGCATTATCCTTATCGCTGGTGCTTCTTACAGGCTGCGGCGATAATTCAAAGGTAAATTCGCTTATTTCAGAGCAGGGAGCTGCGTCCGGTACTGCCGGAGAGGCCTCCAATGCCGACGAATACTACGCAACGATGACTGTTGACGAGTCAAATGGAGTCGTAACCGCGACTATGCCTGACACAAGCAACGGCGAGATCGACGTTGACCTCACACAGCTCGACTCGACTATGATATACGCTCAGGTCTGCGATATGATGAACAACAGCAGCGATTATCTCGGCAAGACTATCAAGGTCAAGGGACCTTTTTCGTATATCAAGGAGGACGACGGCAGAGAGTTCTTTGCGGTGCTGATAAGTGATGCGACTGCCTGCTGTTCACAGGGCATAGAATTCGTTCTTACCGGCGATCATAAGTATCCTGCTGATTATCCGGCAGTCGATACTGAGATAACTGTTACCGGCAAGTTCAATACATATACAGAGGAAGATATGGTGTACTGCCAGCTCACAAACGCAACTATGGAAAAGGACGGCTCACTCTCTTGGTAAGCTGCCTGCTGTAAAAATAACCGCTCATAAGTCAAGGCTTATGAGCGGTTTTATTGTTATTATCGTCAGGCAGCTGCCTGCGGAGTATGAGTCTTGCACATATACCGGTGAAGGCTCCGGCTATACAGCCAGCCGTGAGAAGTATCGGATAGAAGGGGAGTACCGCCGGCGAACGCATTACTGCCATTGCTGTGAGGAGCTGTCCGGTGTTGTGGAGGATTGCGCCGATGATACTGCAAAGCCAGATATAGCGTATCGGGATTATCCGTTTCAGGAGCAGCATTCCTGCCAGACACGCTGCTGCGCCGGCAAGGCTGTAAAGGAGCGCCGAGAAGTTGGAGCAGAATATCGAGCCGAGTATGACTCTCGTCAGCACCATCAGCAGGACTTCCTTTGCGTTGAAGCGGTAGACCGCATATACTGTGAATATGTTTGCGAGCCCGAGCTTTACGCCGGGTATCGGGATAATGTCCGGAAAACGCAGCTCGATGACGAATACTATCAGAGCGGCTGCGGTGAGCATAGAGAGCTCGGCTAATCGTTTGGTGCTCATCAGTTCCCACCTCCGTCACAGAAGCGTACTATCAGTTTGTGCGGCAGGCAGATTATCGGGAGGTATTCATACCGCAGAACGCCGTTTTTTACGCAGGTATGATCGGGGCAGTCGGCGTCGGAAACGCTTATCTGGTGGTCTTTGATAGTGATGTCGTTCCAGCCGTCTGAGCTCTCAATGCGGAACGTCCTGTCCTCCTCAGCAGCGAGGTCGAGCTTATAGAGGATCTTGTTGTCCTGAACTATCTCAACCCACACGGAGCCGTTTTCGGTATCCTTGCCGGTTTTATGGAGAAAAACAAACGAGAGAACTGCCGAAACTGCAAATATCACGCCGACAACTGCCATACATATCTTTACGCCCTTAGTCAACGCGGATCACCTCCGCCGGCATATCGCTCGTGTTGGTGAACGTCCCCTCGAGCCCCTCGGTGTAGAATATTCTTGCGTCATCGGTAACGAGTATCATATCGTATGTGCGGTCGGCGCGCCAGAGTCCGGCAGCTCCGTCGAGTCCTTTGACGAACATCGCAGTCGAGAGTGCATCGCAGTCTATGCCGCGGTCACCGATAATAGTTGCCGAAACTATGCCGTTATCAGCAGGGAAGCCGTCTGCCGGATCAATAATATGCCAGTAGCTCTTTCCGTCCTCGCCCGTAAAGCAGCGCTCGTAGTTTCCTGAGGTTATAACGGCTTTTTCGCCTATCTCGACCGTACACATATCCTTTTCCGGGGAAAACGGATCGCGCACGGCGACCTTCCACGGAGAACCGTCCGGTTTATGTCCGAAGGTCTGGACATTGCCCCCGAGGCTTATCACAGCTGCGTCTGCACCGTTTTCGCGGAGTGCAGCGATAACTTCATCGCCGGTGTAGCCCTTTGCAAGAGCACCGAGGTCGATCTGCTGATCGGCGGAGAGTGCGACTGTACTGCCGCTGATATTTATTTTTCGGTAGTCCACGCAGGGGAGAAGCTCCGAAATGCGTTCTGCTGACGGTATATTGTAATTGCCGGTCGTGAACCCCCACTCTTTAACGAGCGGATAGGCAGTTATGTCGAGAGCGCCGTCAGTAAGAGCGCCAGTCTCAATGGCATTTTTTACGATAGTGAGGGTATCGCTGCTGACCTCGACGGGTTTTCCGCTGCCGGAATTTATATGGCTGATGTCGCTGTCTGGAACAGTCACGGAGAGCTCAGCTTCGAGGTCGTGTATGCGCTTTTCGGCAGCGTCAAGTGCGGACTCGCTGCCGCCGTAGCTCCTGATGCTCATATAAGTGTCCATTGCGAAAATATCGCGGCTGTAAGAGACGCTCTGTGAGCCGGACGAACTGTTTGTGCCGCAGCCGGTCAGCAGCAGCGCAGCTGCCAGTAATGGGATAAAGTTTCTTTTCTTCAAATCATTGCTCCTGAATTGTGATATACTTAATTGTACCATAATCCTCCGGATTATGCAATATAGTTACACAAGTGCAACACAAAACGCGCCCGGCATTAATGCAGAGCGCGTTCGTGTTTTATACTATGCTTTGGCAGCACATACCAGACGTTTGAGGAGAATGAGGTCAAAGACGTTTATTGTACCGCTGCCGTCGAGGTCAGCCTTGCTGAGATCAGGGGAGGAATATCTTCCGAGGAGCCAGTTCTGCAAGGTAACAACGTCCGCGATACTGATAGTGCCGTCGCTGTTGACGTCGCCTGCGATGACCGGTCTGTCCTCAGTGAGAAGCTCCCATTTCTGGCAGGAGTTGTTTGTATTCGACCACTGCTGAACGTTCGCACCGCCGTCCTTCTTGGCAGCGTCAACCTCCACGAACTTCGTTCTGTCGGAAGCAAGAGTGTAGATGAAGTATGAGCCGTCGAGGTTCTTCGAGAAGATGAAGAGCTCATTTTTGTCGCTTTCCGAGTAGGGAGCGATCTCGATATTTCCGCCGTTTTCACTGCTTGCGGCTCTGAGGGCGAAGCTGTCGTCCTGGAGCGAACGAATGAAGTAGAAGTTCGTACCTTCACAGGGGGTGAGTATCCACTTCTGGCAGTCGTAGCCGTTCTGCTCCCACTGCTGAACGTTGGAGCCGTCCTCCATTTTGCCGTATACAATATCCATAACAAGACCTGAATTCACATTCTGGAATGTGTAGATCAGGCTTGTATCCATTTTGCAGCCGGGATCGGGTGCTTCATATAGTATCCAGCTCTGACTTCCGTCGTCTTTGAGTGTATCCTGATATACGGTACTTCCGTTGCCGGGATCGACCGCAGAAGCGTCTTCGGAAGCCTTAGTGACAATAGTATAAGTACCGTCAGAGTTTCCGAAGAACTTGAACTGCTGCTTGTCGCTCTTGCTGAACTTGCAGAGCTTGAGCAGACTGCCGTTTTCGGAGCTGGCTCCGGGAGCTTCGATGACCTCGTTATCCGAAGAAGCAAGCATTATATAATAGTATCCGTTCCCTGCACTGAAGAGCTTCCACTCATAGGGAACAGTGTCCGGTGACTCGGGAGTCTGAACGATGAACGGATCACTGCCCGTACCCATTCCGAGTCCCATATAATTGCCGGATTTTGCGCTTTTGAAGTTAAATACCGTTCCGTCAGCGAAAGTTACAGCCTTCGGCATCATAGGACCGCTCGGAGCAGACACGAAGCCTGCGCTCGGAACTCCGGCAGCCGAGAAACGGAGATAGCTTATTTTGTTCGCTGCGGACTGGCAGCCGCTGTATGATGAGCAGTAGTTCTTGACGTTATCGGCAGAAATGCTCTTGTAGTCGTAGTTTGTGTTTGGTCTCCAGTATGAGGGCTTTGAATAGGCAGGATTGTTCTGAGTGCCCTGTCCCTGAACTGTTCTCTGGCAGTTGTAGAATTTCGAGCCGCTCTCTGCGTAAGCTCCTGCGAAGGTGATAGTGTTCCAGTCGCAGATGACGTTGCCGCCGTTCTCGTAAACGCAGTTTTCAGCGAAAATATCACAGCCGCTGTGAACGGTGTAAGCCATATTGAACTTGTTCACATAGTTGTTGAGCGAGTGGAAATAGCCCCAGCGCATAAGTCCCGGACCTCTTGTGTTCGTGTCGTTGAACTTGTTGGAGATAATGGACATACGCGGGAAGTTGTCGTAGGTGTTCTTGACCTCGGCGGTATCATCAGGGTAGCCGAGGATAAGACCGTACTTGTGACCGCCGAACGAGCAGTCGGAAACTGTGCAGTAATCGGCATCGTAGCAGCAGGCGAAGAACTTGTCCTCGTCCACCTGATTGGTCTTGGGAGCGTAGCCGTAGTTGTTATGACCGGTAAAAGTAACATGGTCTACCCAGAGGTTCTCACCGGCGCTGAAATAGCATACGATAGAGTCATTGTGGTTGGACTCTGCATCGTGCTGCATATCGAGGTTTTTGATGATAATATTGTTGCTCGTTGTGGAATGGCGCTTGGTGCAGAGCTGAACGTTGAAGAGGGTATGAGCACCATAGCTTCCTACGATGGTCTTATTGCCCTGCATATATATTCTTCCGGCAGTACACATATAGCGTGTTTTGTTGAAGCTGAGCTCGGTAACGCTGATATTCTTGGTGATGAGGATAGTATAGGGATCAGAAGACTCAGCGTATTTTTTCAGCTCGTCGAAGGTCGAAGCCTCAACGATCTCACCGAACAGACCGCCGATGTCACCGGCTTTTATGCTGCCGGTGTTGTCGTCCTTGCAGTAGCCTGCAAAGCCCTGTAAGCCGTCAGAATTGAGGAGCCATAGCTGATTGTCGGCACCGGTGTAGCCTGAGAGAGTAATACCGGAGCTTCCGCTTGAGAGAGCGAGCGAGGTATCGGAGTAGTTGACTATCTTATAATAGAGACCGTTTCCGAGGCGGTCGTTCTCGACGGGGATAACGTACCAGTGCTGGCACTTTGCGGACTCGCTGCCGTACATAATAACATTTCCGCCTGCTTTGACGTTGTAGCCGTCGGGAGTGAGGAGACGTCCGGACTGAGCGTTGGTCAGCTTGAAGAAGGTTCCCTTTGAGTCGAGACCTACTCTGTCAAAGCGCCACGATGAAGCGAGGTCACCGCCAAGAGCCTTCATAGAGAGGCTGGCACCGTCGTCCGTGCCGTTTTCTGTGAGTACCTTTGAGTTGTCTTTGGAGGCGATATTTACCAGCTGAGCCGGAAAATCGGCTGAAACAGCTGAGGCTTCCCATTCTTTTACGTCGAAGCTGAAGAGAGGGAGCAGCAGGACTGAAAGAATGGAAAGGCATAATGCGATCGCCCTTCGCATTGTTTTGGATCGTTTCATAACGTACCTCCTTATAATAATGTAGATGCCTATACCAAATTCATTCTACCATATTATACAAAAAATGTCAAGAAATCCTGCTATTATTTATAAATGTAAAATAATAGTGCTGTGCAGGTTGATAAAAAAATAGCTGCGGTTTTATCCGCAGCTATCTGTGTTATTCAGCGAGATCAGTCTTTTTTTCTGCGTACTGCAAAAGCAGTTCCGGCAGCAAGTACCATCATTGCAAGTGCCACGCTTACGCCTTCAACACCTGTCGGAGGTGCATCAGTTGAAGGAGCAGTTGTTGTAGATGTTACTGTTGTTTCGCTGGTAGTTGTAGTAGTTTCAGAGGACTCCGTTGTAGTTTCTGTTGCAGTATCAATGTCAACAGTAGTAGTTGTGGTAGTCTCTGTTTCTGTGGTCGTTGTTGTGACCTCAGCGTAGTCGTCGATCATAGTGATCGAATTGTCTGTAACATATTCTGCATCACCTACGAGCTTGCCGTCTTCGATCGTGAAGATTATGTCGGTAGTAACCTCGTAGCCGTTAGGAGCAGCGACCTCGTGGAGAGTGTACTGACCGTCTCTGAGGTTCTTGACCGTTGTAGGTGTATCGCCTGAGATCCATATGAGCTCTGTGCCGCTCTCAGTTGTGATGAGTTCAGCATTTTCGCCAAGAGCAAGTCTTGAAGGCGAGAACACGATATCCTTGCCGTTCTTATCAACGCCGGTGAGTGAGAGCTGAGCGCCCTTGATCTCTTCGCCGTCGAGGTTCTTCTTGCAGATCTCAACATTTACGAACTTGCCTTCATCGTAGTCCATAGGACCGGTCGTTGTTGTGAAGGTCTCATAATCGCCGCTTACGTCCTGAGTGGTCGTTGTGGTTTCCTCTGCAGTAGTTGTCTTTGACTCGTCGCGCATTACAATTCCATCAGATATATCACCATCAGATGTAACAGAGTCGATGCTTACGAGCTTGCCGTTCTCAACTGTGAAGTTGATCTCGGTAGCAACTTCGTATCCCTCAGGAGGAGTAGTCTCAACGAGCGTATACTTACCGTCCTTAAGACCGAATGTAGTTGCAGAAGTACCGGAGATCCATACGACCTTGTTGCCGGAACCGTTCTGAACATCAACGCCTGTACCCTTGTCAATGAGAGTATCCTCATCGAAGATGATAGGATTGCCGTCCTTGTCGATGCCGGAGAGTTCGAGAGTAGCGCCGGGAACTTCATTGCCGTCAAAATCGCGCTTGTCGATCTTGACCTTAGCAAGAGCGGTTGTAGTCGTTGTGGTTGTTTCCTCTGTTGTAGTAGTAGTAGTAGTAGTTGTTGTTGTTGTTGTGGTAGTAGTAGCAGTTGTTGTTG
>ODAI013147845.1_pt1 | contig 13259 bp, 17 predicted proteins | sample 1539321 | NCBI WGS metagenome assembly ODAI01 (sample SAMN02144231, study PRJEB22623) | gut metagenome | biome: sheep rumen | host: Ovis aries | place: New Zealand | reverse complement strand
GGATTGCGGGATTACGGGTTTTTGGAATCAGGGCCGTAAGGCATTCTTCTCGGGCATGATAATCCAGGCCACGATGTAGAAGGGAATGCCGGCAAAGGCGGTAAACAACGTCAGGGCAGCATAGCCCAGCCGCACGGCTACGGGGTCGAAGTCTAAATACTCTGCAATTCCTGCGCAGACACCGCCCAACACGCGGTCGTCGCTGCGAAAAAGTCTCTTTGTCATATCTTCTTGTTTTTTGTTGAATGTTTGATGAATGGTCGTTACACGTCTGCTCGCCCGCATTCGTTATTACCGGCAAAGCGGTCGTTTTGATCGGCAAAGCGTTCGTCGCTGTCGGCATAGCGTTCGTTGCTGTCGGCAAAGCGCTCGTTGTGAGTGGCATCGCGACTGCGTACCGTCTTGGCAGCCACCACTTTACCCAGTCCGATGCAGAACACCAGGGCGCCAATGCCCAAGCCCACCGTGCCTGCGGCATAATAGAGGAATATCATCAGGCCGACACCCACGAAGCACTGGCGCAGCCCCTTCTGATACTCGTCGGTCACGTCGTTCGCCTGGTCGTCTAACAGCTGCTGCGGGATAGGCTGTCCCTGCTGCATGGCCATCTGCGCCAGTTTCATTTTCTGTCGGCGGTTCTTGTAGATGAAGTAGAAGAGGGCGGCGATGATGAGCACCGGTGCCAGCACGAAGATGATGAACAGCATGGCCAGGATGAAGAGCATGGCCACCGTGGTGTCGCCATCCAACGACTTGAACGCCTGGCTGATGACGGCATCTACCGCGTCTTCGTCGTCCTGCGGCCAGTTGTCGGGAGCCGTCGCCGGTGTGGAAGCTGCTGCCGTGCTGGTGGTGTCGGAGAACACCTCCACGCCGCCTTTACTTGTCGAGTCAACTAACTCCTGCTGCTGCGGGGTGTGCCGGTGCTTCTGTGCCATTGTCGCCTGCGGTATTCCCAAGGTAAGCACCAGCATGAGCATGAAAAATATTCTGTTCGTCATGTTTTGATGTTTTTTTAGTGTCCGTTAAAAATATTCTAATAGATTTCGTGTAGGGTCCTTACAGTCCCTACCCCTGTCTCTTGAAGAGAAGGGTGGGGCTGTGGGCGTCTATTTATTTCCTGACGACCAGCCGCTTGGTGTTGATGTCGCCCGAGCCGCGCTTCTGTTGCTTCAGCTCACGGATGTCGCCACGCAGCTCGATGTCGCCGGAGCCCACCAGTTGCGACACCACGGTACCGCTCTTGTCGAAGGCCAGCTCAACGTCGCCGGAGCCTACGAGCTCTATCTCCGTCTGCTGCGCCGTCACCTGATTGGCCTGCACGTCGCCGGAACCCGTCAGCGACACGTTGAGGCGGTCGCAGACGATGCGCCCAAACTCCACGTCGCCCGAGCCTTGCACCGCAACGTCGAGGGTGTCGGTGTCGAGCAGTCCGTGGCAGTCGAAGTCGCCGGAGCCTTTCAGCTCGATGCCGAGGAAGTCGGGCGAGGTGACATATACCGTCACGTCGTCGCCGTCGGCCATCCGCAGGTTAATCGCACGGCCGGAGCCCTTGATGCGGGCCACCAGCTTGTTGCCCTCCACCCGGGTTTCCACCAGGTCGATGACATTCTTTGGGGCCTTGACCACTACCGAGAAACTGTCGGCCTGGTGATACTTCACGTCCAACGAGCCTAACAGCTCGATACGCTCAAAACCTGTCAGCGACCGGCGTTCCTCTGCCATGCCAGACCTGTCTTTTTTCACGAAGGCTCTCGTACAGGAGCTTACAGCCACGAGTGCCAATACAGCAAATAAAAACTTCTTCATCATGATACGTCTTTTTGAATGTTTCTTATCCGTTAGACGCTAACAGTCGCCATCAAGTTGCAAAATTATGGAAAAAAACGTGCAAAACAAAGAAAAACAACACTTTTTTCGCTCAGCGAGGGGTTGTAACAAACAAAATCGTGAATTATTTTTGGTAATTTCACCGCTTATTCGTACCTTTGCGCCTAAATTAGGTGTATTACGTCTAAATGAGAATATGAGCAAGAGACGAAAAGGAGCCCGCAGCCGTCGCGGCATGCAGGTTGTTACGCTGTGTATAAGCACGTCGATGGTGCTTGTGCTATTAGGTTTGGTGGTGTTTTTCGTACTGTCGGCCCGCAACCTGTCGGCACACATGAAGGAACACCTGACGGTGACGGTGATGCTGAAAGACTCGGTGTCGGCGAACGACGCGAAGCGCTTCTGCCGCGACCTGTACCACCGGCCCTACGCCCGCAACATCGACTACATCAGCAAGGAGCAGGCGAAGCGCGAACAGATGAAGGAGCTGGGCAGCGACCCGTCGGAATTTCTGGGCTTCAACCCCTTCCCCGCCACGCTGGAGATACAGCTGAAGGCCGACTACGCCAACCGCGACTCGTTGCTGTGGATAGCCAAGGAAATCAGGCACGACAAGCGGGTGAGCGAGCTGTCGTACATGGAAGACCTGATGAACCGTGTGAACAGCAACCTGCGCCATGTGAGCATCGTGCTGCTGGTGCTGGCCGTGCTGCTGACGTTCGTGTCGTTCTCGCTCATCAGCAATACGGTACGGCTGAGCGTCTATTCACGGCGGTTCCTGATACACACCATGAAGCTGGTGGGAGCGTCGTGGAGCTTCATACGCCGTCCGTTCCTGCGGCAGGCCGTCATCGTCGGCATCATTGCGGCCATAGTAGCCATTGCCGTGCTGGCTGCCGGTGTCTATGGCCTCTACTTGTCGCAGCCCGGCGTGCTGGAGATTGTCACATGGGAGGTGATGGCCCTCACGGCAGGCAGCGTCCTGCTGTTCGGCATCGTCATCACCAGCTTCTGCGCCTGGCTGTCGGTCAACAAGTTCCTGCGCATGCCTGCCCGCGAACTGTATAAGATTTAGGCGAAAGCAGGCTCGGCAACAGACAAGAAGAGAAGCCGGCGCACCGGGCAGAGCGCAAGACGCGATAATCAGGACGGACTGGAAAAAGCGCAAGACGCGACAAACGAATGAACTGAAAAAAAAGAAACGAAACAAGCGATATTTATGGAAGACAAGAGAGACTTTGCTTTCGACAAAGTGAATTACATCCTGCTGGCAGTAGGCATGGCCGTGGTCGTCGTCGGATTCCTGCTGATGAGCGGCGGCGGTTCTACAGAGACGGCCTACGACCCCGACATCTTCAGCGCGCGCCGCATCAAGGTGGCTCCCGTGGTATGTCTGATAGGTTTTGTGTCTATGATTTATGCCGTGGTACGGCGCCCAAAAGATAAGGAGGTGGCGAAATGACGTGGCTTGAGACCATCATCATATCCATCGTCGAGGGACTGACAGAGTTTCTGCCGGTATCCTCGACAGGTCACATGATCATCACCCAGAACCTGTTAGGCATCCCGCAGGGCGACCCCTTTGTCCATGCCTTCACGTTCATCATCCAGTTCGGAGCCATCCTCTCGGTGGTGTGCCTCTATTGGAAGCGGTTCTTCCGTTTCGACAATACCCCCGCACCGGCCGGCAGCTCTGCGCTGCAGAAGCTGAAGCACCGCTTCCGTTTCTACTGGCTGCTCTTCGTCGGCGTGCTGCCCGCAGTGGTCATCGGCCTGCTGGCCAAGAAGTCGGGCCTGCTCGACTGGCTGCTCGACAGCGTCGAGGTGGTAGCCATCATGCTCGTAGTGGGCGGCATCTTCATGCTCTATTGCGACAAGCTGTTCAACAAGGGCAGCGACGCCAACGCCGTCAATGAGCGGCGAGCCTTCATGATAGGCCTGTACCAGTGCATATCGGTTATTCCCGGCGTGTCGCGGTCTATGGCCACCATCGTCGGTGGCATGACGCAAGGACTGACGCGCGAGAAGGCCGCCGAGTTCTCGTTCTTCCTGGCCGTGCCCACCATGGCCGGTGCCACCCTGCTCGACCTGCTCGACCTCGTGAAGGAAGAGGCATCGTGGGCCACGGCGCACAACATCACCATGCTCGTCTTGGGCTGCGTCGTGTCGTTTGTCGTAGCCCTGCTGGCCATGAAGTGGTTCGTGGCCTTCCTGACGAAATACGGCTTCAAGGCCTTTGGCTACTACCGCATCATCGTCGGCGGCATCATCATCGTGCTGCTGCTGACCGGACACTCACTCGCAATGGTTGACTGATGAATTTCACAGAAGGCGAATACATATACATCAACAAGCCCTACCGCATGACCTCGTTCGGCGCCCTGGCTTTCGTGCGCACACGCATATCGCGTAAGATAGGTGTGCGCCGGGTGAAGATTGGCCATGCCGGCACCCTCGACCCGCTGGCCACTGGTGTGCTCATACTCTGCACGGGCAAGAAGACCAAGGAGATAGAGCGCCTGCAGCTGGACACCAAGGAATATACCGCCACCCTGCAGTTAGGGGCCACCCCCCCCAGCCACGACATGGAGCATGAGGTAGATCAGACCTTCCCCACCGCGCACATCACCCGCGAAGGCATCGAGAAGGTGCTCGCCGGTTTCGTCGGCGACATCCAGCAGGTGCCGCCTGAATACTCCGCCTGCAAGATAGCCGGCGACCGTGCCTACGACCTGAAGCGCAAGGGCGAGTCCGTGCAGCTGGCCGCCAAGACGGTACACATCGACGAGATTGTGCTCGCCGGCTTCGACCCGTCGGCCATGCAGATGAGCATCCGCGTCACCTGCGGCAAGGGAACCTACATCCGCTCGCTGGCGCGTGACATCGGCACAGCACTCGGCAGCGGAGCCTACCTGACAGCCCTCTGCCGCACCCGCGTGGGTGATGTCCGCATCGACGACTGCATCACCATCGACGACTTCCCTGCCTGGTTAGAGCGGCAAGAGATTGAAAAGCCGGAATAGCACAATAACGATGAATCGGAATAACGGTAGAACGTAATAACGCCATAACGCAATAACGGTAGAACGCAATAACGCCATAACGTAATAACGGTAGAACGCAATAACGGCATAACGCAATACCGCCATAACCGAAAAAACGAAACTCAGTAAAGAAAGCATTATAGATGAAACTGTCACAATTCAAATTCAAGTTACCGGAGGAGCTGATAGCCTTAGAGCCGCCCCACCGCGTGTTCAAGAACGACGACGGCACCGTAGAAAAGATTTACCACCGCGACGAATGCCGCCTGATGGTGGTACACCGCCGCAGTGAGACCATCGACATGTTCGAGAAGGATGCCGACGGCCAGGCGACCGACCGCCCCATCATGTTCCGCAGCATCATAGACTATTTCGACGAGGGCGATGTCTTCATGTTCAACGACACGAAGGTGTTTCCCGCCCGTCTCTTCGGCACCAAGGAGAAGACCGATGCGAAGATTGAGGTGTTCCTCCTGCGCGAGCTGAACGAAGAACTGCGACTGTGGGACGTGCTGGTGGAGCCTGCCCGCAAGATACGCATCGGCAACAAGCTGTTCTTCGATGGCGACGGGCCGATGGTGGCAGAGGTCATCGACAACACAACCAGCCGAGGCCGCACGCTGCGGTTCCTCTACGACTGTCCGCACGACGAGTTCAAGCGCGAGCTCTTCGCCCTTGGCTCTGCACCGCTGCCGCGCTATATCATCGAGCGCCGCGAGCCTAATGCCGACGATGCCGAGAACTATCAGACCATCTATGCCCGCCACGAGGGTGCCGTGACGGCCCCCGCCACCGGTCTGCACTTCAGCCGTGAGCTGATGAAGCGCCTGGAAATTCGCGGTGTCAACTTTGCCTTCGTCACCGTACACTGCGGACTGGGCGGCTTCGACCCCATCGAGGTGGAAGACCTGACGAAGCACAAGATGAGTTCGGAGCAGATGCATATAGACAGCGAGGCATGCCGTATCGTCAACGAAGCCAAGGCCAGCGACCACCGCGTCTGCGTGGTGGGTGTCAGTTCCATGCGCGCCGCTGAGTCGGCAGTAGGCACCGACGGCAGACTGAAGGAGTTTGACGGCTGGACCAACAAGTTCATCTTCCCGCCTTACGACTTCGGCATGGCCGATGCCCTCATCACCAATTTCTACCATCCTGAGTCCACCATGCTCATGACCACGGCAGCCTTCGGCGGCTACGACCTCATCATGGAAGCCTACAACCAGGCCGTCGAGCACAAGTTCCACTTCGGTTGCTATGGCGATGCCATGCTGGTGGTAGATGACTGAGCTGAAGAAATGAGAAATGAGAAATGAGAAATGGGGAATGAGTAATGACGGAGCACGGTGCGTTCTCGAAGAATATGGAGCATGAGGTGTACTTGGGATTAGGCTCAAACCTGGGCGACAGGGAACTGCTGCTGCAGGAGTCCATTCGCCTGATTGCCGAACGGGTAGGAACGGTGGTGCGCCAGTCGTCGTTCATCGAGACCGAGCCGTGGGGCTTCCGCTCTGACCATCCGTTTCTGAATGCCGTCGTCCTCTGTGCAACAGACAAGACACCGCGCGAGGTGCTCACTCTGACGCAGCAGATAGAGCGCGATCTGGGGCGCACGAAGAAATCGACCAGCGATAAACGTCAAATGTCAAACGTCAAACATCAAACTTCAAACGTCAAACATCAAACTTCAAACTACTCCGACCGCCCCATCGACATCGACATCCTGCTCTACGACGACATCACGATAGACGAGCCCGACCTGCAGATACCTCATCCACTCATGTACGAGCGCGACTTCGTGATGACACCCCTCAGGGAAATCATGCCTTCGGAAGACGGGCAACGACATGGAACATCGGTGAATGAATAAAACATGTAAATACGATAAATAATACTAACCTACAAAAGCAAACGCTTATGAAGAAAATGTTTCTGACCCTGGTTGCTGCACTCGCCGTCAGCCTGTGCGCCCAAGCCCAAAACCCGTATAAACAATACACGGAGAAGTTGCCATTCCAGATGCCGGAAGTCAGCGCCCCCGCCATACCCGCCCGTCAGGTCAACCTGAAGAGCTACGGTGCCGTGGGCGACGGAATCACCCTGAACACCAAAGCCTTCGCCAAGGCCATCGATGCCTTGAGCAAGAAGGGCGGCGGCCGCCTGGTGGTGCCGCAGGGCGTATGGTTCACCGGTCCCATAGAACTGAAGTCGAACATTGAGCTGCACCTGGAGGTGGGTGCCGTCATCCAGTTCTCCGGCGACGACTCGCTCTACAAGATTATCACCACCTCGTTCGAGGGACTTGACACCCGCCGCTGCCAGTCGCCGCTGACGGCTAACGGCTGCGAGAACATCGCCATCACCGGCAACGGTGTCATCGACGGAAACGGGCAATACTGGCGCCCGGTGAAGCGCTCGAAGGTAACCGACAGCCAGTGGAAGGAAGTGACGTCGCGCCCCGGCGGCGTGGTGCCCAAGAAAGACTACTGGGTGCCGTCGCAGGGCTATGCCGACGCCGAGAAGAATGCCAACATGAACGTGGTGAATGCCTCGTCGGAAGCCGAATGGAACAGCTACAAGCGTTTCCTGCGCCCGGTCATGATCAGCCTCGTCAACTGCAAGAACGTGCTGCTGCAGGATGTCATCTTCCAGAACTCGCCAGCATGGAACCTCCACCCGCTGATGTGCGAGAACATCATCATTGAGCGCGTGCTGGCCCGCAATCCCGCTTACGCACAGAACGGCGATGCCCTCGACCTGGAGTCGTGCAAGAACGCGCTGATTATCAACTCCAAGTTTGATGCCGGCGACGACGGCATCTGCATCAAGAGCGGCAAGGATGCCGACGGTCGCCGCCGTGGCATACCCTGCGAGAACGTGGTGGTTGACGGTTGCACCGTCTTTGCCGGCCACGGCGGCTTCGTGGTAGGTTCTGAGATGAGTGGTGGTGTGAAGAACATCCTGGTCAAGGACTGCCAGTTCCTCGGCACCGATGTCGGCCTGCGCTTCAAGTCCACCCGTGGCCGTGGCGGCATCGTCGAAAACATCTTCATCGAGAACGTGTCGATGACCGACATCAAGACCGATGCCATCACCTTCAACATGTACTACGGCGGCAAGTCGGTAGCCGAGATGCTGGCCGACGGCGATAACCCCGACAACGTCACCAAGCAGCCCGTGACCGAGGAGACGCCTATCTTCCGCAACATCGACATCAAGAACATCGTCTGCAACGGTGCCGGCCGCGCCATGGAGTTCAACGGACTGCCCGAGATGCCCATCAACGGCATCCGCCTGCAGAACATCAACATCATCGCCAAGAGCGATGCCGTGTTCAACAACTGCCAGAACATCAAGCAGCGCAACGTACATATCAAGGTGCAGTAACAAATGCCCTTAAAATTTGGCTGTTTCAGCAGAATTGTGTAATTTTGCACTCGATTATGGCTAACAATGAAGCAAAAACCAACGCCCAGTTCGAGCAGACCATCGGCGAATGCCGCTCGCTGTTCGAGAAGAAGCTCCACGACTATGGTGCCTCGTGGCGCATCCTGCGCCCGCAGTCACTCACCGACCAGCTGTTCATCAAGGCCAAGCGCATCCGCTCGCTGGAAATCAAGAAGGAGTCGCTCGTCGGCGAGGGCATCCGCCCGGAGTTCATCGCCCTCATCAACTATGGTATCGTGGGACTGATACAGCTGGAGCGTGGCTTCTCCGACACCGTGGATATCACCCCCGACGAGGCCATGCAGCTCTACGACCGTCACGCCCGCGAAGCCTTGGAGCTGATGAAGCGCAAGAACCACGACTATGACGAGGCGTGGCGCTCCATGCGTGTCAGTTCATACACCGACTTCATACTCACCAAGATAGAACGCGTCAAGGAGATAGAAGACCTCGGGGGCGACACGCTGGTGAGCGAGGGCATTGATGCCAACTACATGGACATCATCAACTATGCCGTGTTCGGTGCCATTAAGCTGAAGGAAGCGTGAAAAGAGTGTCCGTAAATATTGCCCGCATCCTCCTGGCAGTGGTGTTCATCCTGTCAGGGTTTGTCAAGGCAGTAGATCCGTTGGGCACACAATATAAGATTGCCGACTATCTGGAGGCCATGCAGCTGTCGGTCTTTGCGCCCGACTTCCTGACGCTTGGAGCCTCCATCCTGCTGTCGGCCATAGAGTTCGGGATGGGCATCTGCCTGCTGTTCGCCATCCGGCGGCGGCTGGCATCGCGGCTGGTGCTGCTGTTCATGACCGTCATGACGCCACTCACGCTGTGGACAGCCCTTGCCGACCCCGTCAGCGACTGCGGCTGCTTCGGCGATGCCGTGGTGCTGACCAACTGGCAGACGTTCGCCAAGAACGTGGCATTGCTGTCGATGGCACTCATCGTATGGCGGTGGTCATTAGAGATGGTGCGCTTCGTGTCAAGGTCCAACCAGTGGATAGTGGTCAACTACTCGGCCCTCTTCATACTGGCAGTGTCCGGACGGGCACTCTACGACCTGCCCTACTTCGACTTCCGGCCCTACCATGTAGGCACCGACCTGCGACAGGGGTGGAACCGGATGATGAACGGCGAAGAGTCGCCCTATGCCGACTTCTTCATAGAACAGGCATCCGACGACCTCGACATCACCGAGCAGCTGCTCAACCACCGGGGCTACGCATTCCTGCTCGTGTCGCCCTATCTGGAGCAGGCCGACGACAGCCAGCTGGACCTCATCAACCAGCTGTACGAGTATGCCTTAGACTACGACTACCCGTTCTACTGTCTGACTTCGAGCGGCGAAGGGGGCATCAGCCGGTGGCGCGACATGACGGGTGCCGAATATCCGTTCTGCCACACCGACGGCACGACGCTGAAGACCGTCATCCGCAGCAATCCCGGGCTGCTGCTGCTCAAGGACGGTGTCATCATCCGCAAGTGGAGCCACAACGGGCTGCCCGACGAATATGCGCTGACCGACCGTCTGGAGAAGCTGGAGATAGGCCGCATGCCGCAGGACTCCGTGCCGCAGAAGGTGCTGTTCATCGTGCTCTGGTATGTACTGCCGCTGTTCGTGCTCACCGTGGCCGACCGCCTGTGGGCATGGTCGCGATGGGTCAAGAAGAAAGAAAAGTCTAACATTGTATATCAATTATTAAAACGTAAGAAAATGAGAAAGAAGATTGTAGCAGGCAACTGGAAGATGAACCTGAACCTGCAAGAGGGCATTGCCCTGGCAAACGAGTTGAACGAAGCACTGAAGGCCGACCAGCCCAACTGCGACGTCGTCATCTGCACACCGTTTATCCACCTGGCTTCTGTAGCCAACGTGCTCAACGGCAGCGTCATCGGCCTGGGTGCCGAGAACTGCGCTGACAAGGAGAAGGGCGCCTTCACTGGCGAGGTGAGTGCCGAGATGGTGAAATCGACCGGTGCGCAGTATGTCATCCTGGGCCACTCCGAGCGCCGCGAATACTACAAGGAGACGCCTGAGATTCTGAAGGAGAAGGTGCTGCTGGCCCTGAAGAACGGACTGAAGGTCATCTTCTGCATCGGCGAGACACTGGCCGAGCGTGAGGCTGACAAGCAGAACGAGGTGGTGAAGGCCGAACTGGAAGGCTCGGTATTCAACCTCAGCGAAGAGGACTTCAAGAAGATTATCATTGCCTACGAGCCCATCTGGGCTATCGGCACCGGCAAGACCGCCACTGCCGACCAGGCCGAGGAAATCCACGCCTACATCCGCAGCATCGTGGCCGAGAAGTACGGTCAGGCCGTAGCCGACGAGACCAGCATTCTCTACGGCGGTTCGTGCAAGGCCAGCAACGCCCCCGAGCTGTTTGCCAAGCCCGACATCGACGGCGGACTCATCGGCGGTGCTTCGCTGAAGTGTGCCGACTTCAAGGGCATCATCGACGCATGGAAGAAATGAAGAACATCATCATAGCCATATTGACTCTGTGTGCCGGCGTTCAGCTGAATGCCGGTGCACAGACTTACACGCAGCGGCTGCAGAAGCACGTGGCGGGACAAGGCAACGTGGTCATCCACCAGAGCGACAGCATCGACCAACTGGTGAACAGTGCCGTGCTCCGGCCGGTAGCACCCGTCGCCCCGTCGGCTCAGCCTGGCAAGCACAGCCAGACAGCATCGTCCGGCAGCAGCCATTCTTCCGCCAGCAGCAACGCTCCTGCCAATTCGTCGGCATCGTCCGGCACTGCATCGCATGCCAAGGAGACCGCTGCACCCGACACCATCGACACGGGTAAGAAGATGATGCGCAACGGCTACAAGGTGATGGGCTATCGCGTACAGGCCTTTGCCGGCGGCAACTCACGGAAGGACCGGCAGAAAGCCGAGCAGACCGGCAACAACATCAAGTCGAACTTTCCCGACGTGCCCGTCTATGTACACTTCTACTCGCCACGCTGGATATGCCGTGTGGGCAACTACCGCACCTACGAGGAGGCACACCAGATGCTTGTCAGCCTGCGCAAGCTCGGCTACAACCAGGCCTCCATCGTCAAGGGCAGAATCACCGTCAGCTACTGACACACACACCTTATTAACCACTTAAAGTACAGATTGTTTTGTATCCGGAAAACGAAATATTCAGAGAGGGACTCGACGAACTGGCAGCACACTACCGACAGGTGCTGACGCTCTTAGGCGAAGACCCCGACCGCGAGGGACTGGTGAAGACCCCCCTTCGCGTAGCAAAAGCCATGCAAGTGCTGACACGCGGCTACGAGATGGACGCCCACAAGGTGCTCACCGACGCGCTGTTCAAGGAAGACTATTCGCAGATGGTCATCGTCAAGGACATCGACTTCTTCTCGCTCTGCGAGCACCACATGCTGCCCTTCTACGGCAAGGTGCACGTGGCGTACATTCCTAACGGCTACATCACGGGACTGTCGAAGATAGCCCGTGTGGTCGACATCTACAGCCACCGCCTGCAGGTGCAGGAGCGTATGACGCTGCAAATCAAGGAGTGCATCCAGGAGACACTCAAGCCCCTGGGCGTGATGGTAGTCGTCGAAGCCCGACACATGTGCATGCAGATGCGTGGCGTCGAGAAGCAGAACGCCATCACCACTACCAGCGACTTCTCAGGTGCGTTCAATCAGGCTAAGACCCGTCAGGAGTTTATGAATCTTATCCACAACAAATCTTAAAGCATCAAATTATTATGGACCAGTTTAACAGGGATACCTACAAGAAAGAAACACTTTTCCAGGAGTTCTATCACAGTTGTCTGGGAAAGATAATCATTCTGGCCGTCATTCTCCTCATCCTCTTTGTCGTGGGCGTCATGACCGTTCCTTCCGACAAGATGGTCGTCCGGGAAACGATGGACAACATCCACCAGTGCCTGCAGGACAATGACAGCATCAACAACGACGAGCTGGACGAGGACTTCGCCAACATCAGCCGAACGTTCTCGGAGGCCGACACTACGCTGACGAACCCTGAGCTGCTGAAATGCTTCAGGGCCTACAACACCATTGCGGTCTACGACCACACGGCCTACAAGACCGCCTATCTGCACAATACACGCCATCCGCAGGGCGTCCGCGTGGGTATTGCCATCTTCGGAAAGGTGATTTCCACCGTCTACTACGATGATATGGTGCTTGACTTAGGTCCTGCCCGTGGCGACTTCAACGAGCGTCTGGTGCCCGTTCCTGCCCAGGACGAGTACTTCGGTGACAATCCGCACCTGAAGCCCTATCATTATAAGGGTAATCCGGAGGACTAATAACTTGCCGAGCACGGAATTCCGGCGGCAATCACACGGTCGCGAATGGCATCCAGCTGTTCGCGACTGGCTTTTTCAAGCCCCTGTGCCGGCGTCTCTCGGTCAATGGTGTACACCATCACCTGCTGGGGCTTGATCTCCTTGACGGCCTCCAGCCACGGACCGACAAACGCCTCGCCGGTGTTGTCGACGCTCTCGCCCCTGCACTGTCCGCGCATGAACATAGTCTGAATGATGACGTGACCGTGGAAGGCCTTCATGCGCTCTATGATGCGCTCGACGCTGTAGGTGCCGTTGGGGTGGTCTACCTTGTTAATGTAGGCGGGGTTGACGGTGTCCAGCTTCAGGATGTTGTCGTCCACGCGCAACAGGGCGTAGTGTACCTCCGGGCGGTGAATCATCGTCGAGTTCGAGAGCACGCACACCTTGGCCTTCGGACAGTACTGGTTGCGAAGGCGGATGGTGTCGTCGATAATCTCCGCAAAGTGCGGATGACACGTCGGTTCACCGTTGCCTGCAAACGTCAGCACGTCGGGCAGCTGCTCCTCGCGAACCATCTTCTGCAGTTGCTCCTCCAGTTTCCGTGCCACCTCCTCGCGCTGGGGCATAGGCAGCGTAGGCCGATGGTCCTCATT
>ODAI011801993.1_pt1 | contig 13259 bp, 13 predicted proteins | sample 1539321 | NCBI WGS metagenome assembly ODAI01 (sample SAMN02144231, study PRJEB22623) | gut metagenome | biome: sheep rumen | host: Ovis aries | place: New Zealand | reverse complement strand
TTAGAGCGCCGCCCTGTCACGGCGGAGGTCGTGGGTTCGATCCCCATCCGGGGCGCTTTTACTTTATTATCTGGGATCTTAGCTCAGCTGGGAGAGCATCTGCCTTACAAGCAGAGGGTCACAGGTTCGAGCCCTGTAGGTCCCACTCTTTTAGAAATAAAAGAAAACAATTTAAATCGTGCATTATGTACGATGGGTCATAAGAATTATTTATGACAATATGCCGATGTGGCTCAATTGGCAGAGCAGCTGACTTGTAATCAGCAGGTTATCGGTTCGATTCCGATCGTCGGCTTTTTTAAATTATTTAAATAATAATTTAATATAAACGCGCTGATGTGCGTACATGTCATAAGAGATCTTCCCACTTCGTGGGCCCCTTCTTATGACGAAATATGGATGGATTCCCGAGTGGCCAAAGGGGACAGACTGTAAATCTGCTGCAAATTGCTTCGGTGGTTCGAATCCACCTCCATCCATTTTATCGCGGGGTGGAGCAGTCTGGAAGCTCGCCGGGCTCATAACCCGAAGGTCACAGGTTCAAATCCTGTCCCCGCTACTATTGATATGAAGATTTCAGCCTCTGGCTGATTTAATAATTTAATAAGCCCCGATAGCTCAGTTGGTAGAGCAGAGGACTGAAAATCCTCGTGTCGCTGGTTCGATTCCGGCTCTGGGCACGAATGCAACGGTGCAGTAAGTCTTAACTTGGATTTACTGCATTTTTTTGTAAAAATACTTTCCTGTGTGTAACGTGGATATACAAAGGAATTTATATAATATAATTATTACAAGAGATATTATTATGAGAGGAAGTTTATTATGAAAGAATTCTTGAGTGCTTTAAAAGATGTCAACAGTACCATTAATGATTTTGTATGGGTTAAGGTCGGCATTATTTTATTGATTGGTACGGGTATCATTACAACATTCGCAACAAAGTTTTTTCAGGTTAGTCATATAGGACATTGGTGGAAGAATACCATAGGAGGTGTCTTTAAGAAAGAAAGTAAGGCTACCAGAAAAACCGATAAAAAATCTATTTCTCAGTTTCAGGCTCTTTGTACTGCGCTTGCCGCAACTATAGGTACGGGTAATATAGCAGGTGTATCAAGTGCTATCGTTATAGGTGGTGCCGGAGCAGTTTTTTGGATGTGGGTTGCTGCATTTTTTGGTATGATGACAAACTATTCCGAAAATATTCTGGGTATTTATTATAGAAGAAAGAACAGTAAGGGCGAATGGTGCGGAGGTGCCATGTATTATCTTAAGGATGGACTTGGCTCAAAGAAAAATTGTAAAACGCTCGGCTCTGTTCTTGCGGTTTTATTCTCGATATTTGCAATACTTGCATCATTTGGTATTGGAAATATGGGGCAGGTTAATAAGATTACACTTAACCTCAAGTCGACATTTTTCAGTGATTCAACTGCTGAAATCGGTGATACGGGTATCTCGATTCCGGCACTTGTAATAGGTATTGTAATTATGATTCTTGCAGGTCTTATCATTATCGGAGGACTTCAGAGAATTGCGGCTTTTGCTGAAAAAGTTATTCCGTTTATGGCCGTATTATATATACTTGGTTCTCTTACTATAGTTATTTATCATTTTTCTGATTTAGGAAGCATGTTTGGTGTTATTTTCAGATGTGCATTTGATTTTAAGGCTGTAGGCGGAGCTGCGGGAGGACTGCTTATTAAACAGGCTGTAGTTCAGGGATGTAAGAGAGGTGTATTTTCAAATGAAGCCGGTCTTGGTTCATCTGTTATGGTACACTCGTCATCAAATGTTAAGGAACCTGTTATTCAGGGCATGTGGGGAATTTTTGAAGTATTCTTTGACACAATAGTTGTATGTACTATGACTGCACTTGTAGTTCTTTCATCCGGTGCGATTGATTTAAACACAGGTCTTGCTGCTGAAGGAACAGATGATGCTACTCTTGTTGCTTATGCTTTTTCAAATGTATTTGGTAAATCCGGTGAAATATTTGTATCTCTTGCAATTTTGCTTTTTGCATTTACAACTATTCTTGGATGGTCCCAGTACGGAACCCGTTCATGGGAATATCTTTTCGGTGAGAAGTCATCGAAGTATTACAGAATTTTCTTCGTGCTTCTTATAGTTTCCGGTTCGATTATGACTTCTTCAATAGCCTGGGATATATCCGATACATTTAACGGACTTATGATGATTCCTAACCTTATCGGCGTTATTACTCTTATTCCGCTTGTTATGAAGCTGACTAAGAACTATGTAAATCGAAATATCAAGGGAATTGATGAAGAACCTATTCTTTCATTCCATCCGGAAATTCAGGAAGATCATAAGAATACTCTTAATGATTAATATTATATATAAGGATAAAAACGGTTGGCAGTAAAATGCCAATCGTTTTTTTGTTATAGCGGGGTTAGCTTTTATAGAAGTATGGATGGAGTTAACTTAATTTTATTTGACCGGATAATATAATTATCATCAGCCGTATGTTAAAAATTGTATTGTTCGGATAATTTAAATTTGCTTCAATAGGTTATTAAAATATATGGAAAAAATCAATAATCAATGGTATTATTTAACATGATGAATGTTAATCTGTAAAAAATATAAATTAGAATTATAATAGGAAGAAATATGGCAGACATAAGACTTGATAAGTTTCTGGCCGATGCCGGTGCCGGAACAAGAAGTACAGTAAAAATAATAATAAAAAAGGGCAGAGTGACTGTCAATGATGTGATTGTCAAAAAAAGTGATATAAAGGTTAATACTGAAAAAGACACTGTTTGCCTTGATGGAAAAAAACTAATATATAACGAGTTTGAGTTTTTTATGTTAAATAAGCCACAGGGTGTTGTTTCCGCAACAACCGATGCAAATGATAAGACTGTTATAGATCTTATTACGGAAGAAAAAAGGCGTGATTTGTTTCCTGTCGGAAGGCTTGATAAGGATACCGAGGGGCTTCTTATTATTACCAATGACGGAAAGCTTGCAAATAATCTGCTTGCTCCGGGGAAACATGTGGAAAAAAAGTACTTTGCCAGTGTTGAGGGTTCGGTAACGGCTGAAACCGTTAAGCTGTTTGCGGAAGGTCTTGATATAGGTGATGAAAAACCTACCGAACCTGCGAAGCTTACAGTTATAAAAACATATATTGAGGATTCCGGTGATGTCAATGATAACATAATAAGTGATATGACGAGAGGTGATATAAAAAGCAACATTGAAATTACGATTACGGAAGGCCGTTATCATCAAATAAAGCGAATGTTTAAAGCAGTCGGAATGAAAGTTTTATATCTTAAAAGACTCAGTATGGGAAAGCTTTATCTGGATGAAAGCCTGAAACCGGGAGAGTATAGAAGGCTTACGGAGGAAGAGGTTAAGCTTTTGTCAGAAAAATAATTAGTTAATTAAACAGATAAATATAATAGTTGTATTTGTAATAGTTGTATTTGCACCTTTTGAATTTGTGCTTATATTAAGGAAGGAAAAATATGGAAGATAATAAACTGGAAAAGGCCATGAGCATCTTGAAAAACTGGGCATATGAATTAAATAAATGTGCCCAAAAGGCTGATGATGAGGCAGAATATTTCTGGAACAGGCTGAAAAATGACAATGCGGTATTAAGAGAGTTTGCATATTATTATGATAATCAAGATTTTCTATGTGAGCTTAAGATAGGAAGATATACGATAGCAGATATTCTTGTGTGGCAAATGGACCACTTCAGGGCACACATGGACAGGAGTGACAGTGCAAACAGATATGATAAGGATAAGCTTTTACTTAGTACATTTACAACTATGCTTGATATGCATGAGAATCCCGATGCAATTATGAAAGAATTTGAAGAAGAAACAGGTATAGATATATCGGGTGGTTGGTATACACATTGAATATGTTTTTAATAATAATACAAGTCCGCAGGATAAAACCTGCGGACTTGTTTAGTATTAAGTTTTATTTATATTTAAATTTAGTTTTTTTACATTCGACTATGCATAATTGTTGTAAATCATACCGCTGTATACGGATTGGTTGTAGGAAGTTCCCTGATTATGTCTTGTATCAGGATATGTAACTATCAAGCGGTTGATATATGCCATAGGGTCGAGTGTAAGTCTGTCGGTAGCAAGAGAGATATCGTCCTTAAAAGAAGATATATCGTTGAATAATTCGGCAAATTCTCCGTTTCTTACGCTTTGAATCAAAAGTGATTCCTCTTTTACCATGTGATTATCCTCAGATATCGTAAGACCGGCTGATTCTAGCTCGCTCTTATGCTTTTCAACAATCGCTGAGATATCGTTGAAAAGATTTCTTCTTCCGATTTTACTTTCGGCAGCCGAATCGGATAAATCCACAAGATTGTTGTATGCATCAACAAATGAATCCACCTGATTCATAACCGAATCTAAATCCGGTGCAAATTGAATAGTAACAGGCTTATCGGATACGCTATGAAAATCTAAAGTTATGACCTGATTAACGGATATGTTGTTAGTAGCCGCTGCATGTGTCTCACCGTTTATAATAAATGATGAATTATCCGGTTCTGTAGCAACATTATTAAGCCCGAGATCTGAAACTATATCATAGCCACCGTCCGAAGCAAATGAGAAATATAAGCCATCGTCTGTCTTTGGTCTTCCCGTTTCCGTGGAAGCTATCTCTATAGCACTGTTATTATTTCCGTCAGATATAACGGATGCATTCACACCAAGATTTCTGCTATTGATTGAATCTGCAATTTTACTTTGAATATCAAAATTACTGTCGGAAACACTTACCATAAGGTTAAAATGAGCAGCGGTATTTATGGTATCCATAGTAAAATTATAACTGCCTGCCGAAAAGTATCTTCTGGTTGAAGGAAGAAAATCGCTTTTGTTAACCTGACCTGACGCAAGTGATTTTACCTGAATTTCAAGGGAATCAGGTAATGAACCTATATCGCCTCCTCTTACGCTTCCGCTTACCGATTCTTCGTTATCGGATATAAGCATTTTCCTGCTGTAAACTTCGCTGTTCTTGTCATTGAAGCTTGCAGCCACGTCCTTAAGTGTGAGAGCTGCTTCCTTAATATTAATTACTCTTTCCTGCTTGGCAGGAGAAAGTGAAAATTTGTATAAAGGAAGGCTCTTGTTATATTTTGCCATATTGTTGTAGACCGCACGAAGCTCGGATGAATTATGCGCAGTCGTACGCTTTTTTGTAGTTGTAGTGTTTGACAGGTAATTATAAACTTCATTATTTACCAGCATAAGACATCCTCCTTTCCTGAATGGTCTTTCGTATCTAAAAAATCGGCTACCATCCCACATTAAAGATAATGATAGTTATTATCATAATATCTCATTTTTGCAAGATATTCTATAGTAAATATGAACTATCTTTTTCCTTTTTCTTTGTGCATATTTTCGTGGTTTTACACCGATTTCAAAACAAAATGATTTATCTTGCGGTTTTTTGGTTGTTTTTTTACCGGTTTTGTTGGTTTTTTTCAAGATTTTGCTTGACTTTGTGCCTTGTATTTGTTATCTTATACTGTGCGAGATGGAAGAGGTCTTTTTTTTATGCCTTAAAATCAAAAAAATAAAATATGGAGGTGGATAGTTGTGCGTGTTAAAATAACATTGGCATGTCAGGATTGTAAACAGCGTAATTACAATATGACAAAGGATAAGAAAACGCACCCTGACAGAATGGAAACAAAGAAATATTGTAAGTTCTGCAAGGCGCATACGTTGCACAAGGAAACAAAGTAGTCGGCATTATTTAAGGTGCTTAAGCCCGTAAAGGAGTAGTATATGGCAAAAAATAATGAGACATCACCTGCCTTAAAGAGAAGCTGGTTTCAGGAGTTGAAAGCCGAGTTTGGTAAAATCACATGGCCTACTAAAAAAGATGTAGGAAAGAGATCTGCAGTGGTTATCATAGCAGCGCTTATTTTGGGATTTATTATTGCCGGAGTTGACTTCTTATTACAGTACGGCTTGACTTTTATAGTAGGTTAAGGTGGTGAGTATATGTCAGAAATGGTAGAAGTAGAAAACGAAACTACCACTGCTGAAAATACTGCCGGTGAAAAAGTTAAGAGCAGTAGTGAAGCTAAGTGGTATGTAGCTCATACCTATTCGGGTTATGAGAACAAGGTTAAAAGCGATATCGAGAAGACTATTGAAAACAGAAAGCTTCAGGACCAGATACTTGAGGTTGCCGTTCCGGTTCAGGATGTAATTGAAACAAAGAATGGTTCAAAGAAAACTGTTTCAAGAAAATTGTTTCCGGGTTATGTGCTTATCAATATGTATATGAATGATGTTACATGGTACATTGTTCGTAATACAAGAGGTGTTACAGGATTTGTAGGTCCTGAGTCAAAGCCGGTTCCACTCACCGAAGCTGAGATGAGAAACCTTGGTATCAATGTAAGCGAGGTTAAGATTGACGTTGCTGTGGGTGATACAATTAAGGTTGTTACAGGTGCCTGGGAAGGTAATACCGGTGAAATTAAATCAATCAACGAAGGTAAGCAGACTGTTACCATCGAGGTTGATATATTTGGTAGAGCAACATCTGTAGAAATAGGATTCGCAGATATTCAAAAGATGTAGATGTTTAGAAAGTGGAAGGGAAAATATTCCCGTTTGACCACGTGTTTAGGAGGTACGCTATAATGGCGAAGAAAGTAGAAGGATATATTAAATTACAGATACCTGCAGGTAAGGCAACTCCTGCACCACCTGTTGGTCCTGCACTTGGACAGCATGGTGTAAATATCGTTGCGTTCACAAAGGAATTCAATGCAAGAACTGCAGACCAGGGAGATATGATTATCCCTGTAGTTATTACAGTATATGCAGATAAGAGCTTTAGTTTTATTACAAAGACTCCACCGGCAGCAGTTTTACTTAAGAAGGCGTGCGGCCTTAAGTCAGCTTCTGCTACACCAAATAAGACTAAGGTTGCTAAAATCTCAAAGGCTAAGATCCAGGAAATAGCTGAGCTTAAGATGCCTGACTTAAATGCAGCTTCATTAGAGGCAGCAATGAGCATGATAGCAGGTACAGCCCGCTCAATGGGAATCGAAGTTGAGGATTAATCATATTGAAACAAGAGGTTGCGATTGTAAACAATCGCTTTGAACTCGCTCAAAGCCCTCATTGCCGGGTGGCTAGCCTTCGATTCGAGGACGAATCGAGGCCAATCCGCGAGGGGCAGATGCGAACGTGGGAGGGTCGCTCCCGATAATACCACAGGAGGTTTATTTAAATGAAAAAAGGTAAAAGATATACAGAAGCTGCAAAGCTTATTGAAAAGACAAGTTTATATGACTTAGAAGAGGCTGTTTCTCTTGTTAAGAAGTCAGCAAGCGCTAAGTTTGATGAGACTATTGAGGCTCACTTCAGACTTGGTGTTGATGGCCGTCATGCAGACCAGCAGGTTCGTGGTGCTGTTGTTCTTCCACATGGTACAGGTAAGTCAGTTAAGGTTTTGGTTTTCGCTAAGGGCGATAAGGTTGATGAGGCTTTAGCTGCAGGCGCTGATTACGCAGGTGGAGATGAGCTCGTACCAAAGATTCAGAATGATGGTTGGTTAGACTTCGACGTAGTTGTTGCTACACCTGATATGATGGGTGTTGTAGGTCGTTTGGGACGTGTTCTCGGACCTAAGGGCTTAATGCCAAACCCTAAGGCTGGTACAGTTACAATGGACGTTACTAAGGCAGTTAATGATATTAAAGCCGGTAAGATAGAGTACAGACTTGATAAGTCAAACATTATCCATGTGCCAATTGGAAAAGCTTCTTTCTCAGAGGAGCAGTTAACAGACAACTTCCAGACTTTAATAGATGCTATTATGAAGGCTAAGCCTTCAGCTGCAAAGGGACAGTATTTAAGAAGTGTAGTTATCGCTTCAACTATGGGTCCGGGCGTAAAGCTCAACACAGCTAAGTACTAGTACTCAGGTTAATATAAGACTTCGGTACCGGAACTTATAATAACGCAGATAAAAAATGATGTGTCCATACAAGGTATACGCATAGCACGCTAACATTTAACGCTGTGCTTAGCACCTGTATGGACACATCATTTATTTTTTCTGTTTTTTTGAAAAGCCAAAGAATAATAAAAGAATAAGAGTGAGTTGAAATGACTTTTGTGATGTATATTTATCTTGATTTTAATTGTAAATGATAGTACAATGATAATTGATTGAAAAATTAAAATTAGGGGGTATATTTAATGGACAGAACTCAGATTAATACTAAACTTGAAGAAGTAATCGGTGAAGTTATGCCTGAAATCGAAAAGGTTGATTTTGCGGCTTCTATTACACAGCAGTATGGCGTAAACTCAGTATCATTAATCAGACTTATTCTTGCAGTTGAAAGCAAATTTGATGTTTCATTTAATGATTATGAATTAGCATTATCTTCTTATGACACATTTGGGGACTTGGCAGCAACTGTTGCTGAGAAAATAGCTTAAAATTATAGATATTGGAGGAGTAAAAAAGATGGCAGATATTAAGAAATTACCCGTAACTTATCCTATGATCACATCATGGCAGTGGCATGCAACATTATTTTCAATCTTATCAGATGATGAAAATGCAAAGAAATGGATTTTCAGTAACTACATACAACTTCGTTGTTATCATATTCAGGAGATATTTACAGGAGACGATATGCTTTTTGCAGATATGATGCCGGGTAGCAGCTCACTCAAGCAGTGCCCTTATCTGGTATATTCACTTATGACAAAGGAGCAGATTGAAAGCTACTGTGGAAATATAATAGATTTTGTAATCAAGACTATTGACCTTGATGGGTATGTATATGGAGTATTTGATGAGGCAAAGATTCTTTGTGATGCAGAGGTTGATTATAAGTTCCCTCATGAGCTGTTTATCTATGGATATGACAGAGATAAAGAAGAATTCTATGTTGGTGACTTTACATTCCAGGATCATTATGGATATAATACCGTTTCTTTCTCGGATTTGGAGAGAGGCTGGGAAGTTATCAGTGCCAAGGAAGACCATATGTTCAAGGATGCTGACAATGGTAAGCGTGGTCTTTATGTTATTATGAAGAACAGTGAGATGCCTGTTTATGATGTGGATCTTGAACTTATTAAGCAGAACTTAAAAGAGTATCTTAATTCAGAAGATACCAAGGATCATTTCCGTATGCTCAGAAACAGATTTGATGATACTACATTTGGTATAAAGGTTTATGATAAGGCTTTAGCACAGGTAGAAAAACAGCTTCATGCCGAGGAACCTGATTTTGATATAAGAGCTCTTCATATCATGTATGACCACAAGGTTCTTATGTATGAGAGAATTAAATACCTTATGGATCATGGATATCTCAGATTTAATCAGGAGACACTTGATGCTTATGCAACTGTTGTTAAGAATATGCTTGCAGCAAGAAATCTTCTTGTAAGAATTTCAATTACAGATGAAATCGAGGCAGCATCAAGATTTAAAACATATTTCAATGCGGCAAAGGAAAAGGAAGTAAATGTACTTTTTGAAATCCTTGCTGAGCTTGAAGACAAGTAGGATTTTATGAGCAGGCTGTCCTTGTGTTATATGTAATATTAATATGCATATAGCTAAAAGGACAGCCTGATTTGTTTTTTTGTAAGGTTTGAAACGTATGGTTAGGATAAATATTATTGTTACAAAAATTGATGATGGATTTATAGATAATAATTTTGATATTTTATATGAAAGCCTGTATCCTGCAAGAAAAGAAGCTGTAAAAAAGCTCAAGATAAAAAAAACGGCTTATGTTTCTTTGACAGCTGGACTACTTCTTGCCAAGACCTATGAAGATATATACGAAAAGGCGGCTAAGGATATAATCATCGAAAAGGCAGAACATGGTAAACCTTATATAAAGGGAAAAGAAGAGTTTAAATATAATATATCCCATTCGGGTGATTATGTTGTTTTGGCATATACTACTGATGAAGATATTGCTTCTATAGGAATTGACATAGAAAAAATAAAAACAAGAGATGATGATATGAAAATTGCAAATCGTTTCTTTACCGGGGAAGAAATGGACTATATAAGTGAAGGACTTGAATGTTCTGATGTCGATACGCGCTTTTATAAAGTTTGGACGATGAAGGAAGCATTTTTAAAGTATACAGGTATGGGACTTGGACAAAGGCTGGACAGCTTTAGTGTTAATCCCGATGAACTTTCTATAGTTGGACAAAGCAATATTTCATATGATATGAAGGTTATCGATAAACATATAATTTCAGTTTGTGTGGGATGTGATGATGGTGTAGAATATAACTACAGTCAAATCACACTTGACAAACTTTGTTAGATGCGTTAAAATCACTACTGTTGTAAATATTTATGCGGCAGTAGCTCAGCTGGATAGAGCACATGGCTACGGACCATGGTGTCGGGGGTTCGAATCCTCTCTGCCGCGTTTTATCGAGCAGGAGAAAACCTGCTCGATTTTCAATTTAATAAAATGTGCATTTGGGGACGGTTCTCGTTTGCGCATTTTTAGTGCAAATAAGAACCGTCCCTAAATTCACATTGTACCTGTTATAAGGAGAAAACAGTAAAGTATGAAAAAGGTTGTTATTGTTAATTCTTCTTCTGTTTTTGAATATCGAGTCGATATGTTATATAAGTTTCTGAGACAAAAGGACTATGAGGTAACTGTTCTTGCGTCGGATTATATGCATGCGGAAAAGAAGAAAAGAAAGCTTGATAAGGAAAACTACATATCTGTAAAAACTGTTCCTTATAAGAAAAATATATCATTTTCAAGGCTTTATTCACATTATAATTTCACAAAGAAATGTAAAAAAATACTTGATAATATGAACTTTGACATACTTTATCTGGTTGTTCCGCCAAACTCACAGTCAGCACTTGCCAAAAGATATAAAAAGCGCGGAAATGTGAAAGTTATTATGGATATTATAGATTTGTGGCCTGAGAGTTTTCCGAGTGAACGTACGGATAAATTTCCGTTTACCTTATGGCAGCTTGTGAGAGATAAAAATCTCAGGTATGCTGATTATATTATCACAGAATGTGACTTGTATGTCAGGAGACTTAAGAAATATATAAGCAGTATAGATAATAAAACTATTTATTGGGCTCATAAGAATAATAATGAGACTGTATTGCCTGATTATGATAAAATGAGCAAAGAGGGGATTCATCTTCTTTACCTTGGCTCTATCAACAATATTATCGATATTTCGCAAATTGTAAAGATTATTGATGATTTATCAAGGAAAAACAAAGTATATCTTGACATAATTGGCGGAGGAGAAAAAAAGGATGAGTTTGCCGAGGCTGCAAAAAAGGCCGGCGCAACAATTACAGACCATGGAAAAATCTACGATTTTAGGAAAAAACAGGAAATAATCGATACCTGTCATTATGGATTAAATATAATGAAAAATACTGTCTGTATAGGACTCAGTATGAAGAGTATAGACTATCTGGAGGGCGGTCTTCCGATTATTAATAACCTGGATGAAGATATAGGCAATATAATAAAATCAAAATCCTGTGGACTTAATACATTTGATGAGGACTGGAAGGATAAAATAGATGATTATGACCATATAAGAGAAATGAAAAAGAATGCGCGGGCAGCATTTGAACAATATTTCAGTGAAAAGTGCTTTGAGTCTGCTTTTGATGAAATATTTGAATGATTGGCAGACTTTGGCATATAAGGAGTCAGATATGAAATTTTTAGCAATAATAATAACCTATAATCCTGATGTAGAAAGATTGACTGAAAATCTGAAGGCTATATCCTGCCAAACGGATAAAGTGGTGATAGTAGATAATGGCTCGGAGGATAATTCGTTTTTAGAAAGGCTTTCTTTTGTCTACAATGCAGATGTAATTACAAATGATAAAAATAAGGGCATAGCCTATGCACTTAATCAGGGTATGAAGTATGCATATGAAAACGGGTATGAATGGGCCATAACATTGGATGAGGATTCTGTTTGCCCGGATAATATCATATCTTCAGCAAGAAAGCTTATCGATGAAAAGCTTAGAAAAAATAATTCACTGTCGGTTACCTGTCTGCCGGATTGTAAACTGGAAGATATTGCTATGATTGTACCTCTTATTAAGGAAACAGCTTCAGGCGAGTTATGTGAGCTTGGAACGGCTGTTGATGATGAAGCTTATCAGGAGGTTAAAAAATGTATAACTTCTGCGGCAATTACAAATGTGAGAATATGGAAAAAACTTCGTGGCTTTGATAATAAATTATTTATTGACTATGTTGACTATGATTATGCTGTCAGATGCATTATAAATGATTATAAGATTGTTAGAATGAATAATGTATGTCTCGATCACAGAATTGGTAAGTCGGAGTATAAAAAATTCTTATGGACAAAGATACGTGTGGCGAATCATTCTCCGTACAGAAAATATTTTATTGCAAGAAACATTATAATATATATAAAAAGATATGCAAAGCATATTAGTGTTTTTGCCGAGCTTTTAAGACTTTTCAAGGTAATGCTTCTTATAGTGTTATATGAAGATAATAAGGCGGTAAAGCTGAAGGCATATTTTAAAGGAATCAGGGCAGGTCTAAAATTTAAAATGTTATAATGAGAGACGTTTTTGCACCGCAAAAAAGTGTGACGATGAGAAATGTTTCTGTGCACAAGAGTGCGACGATGAGAAACGTCCATGTGCTACATATTTGTAAGGAGTATATATGAAAATATCGGTTGTTTTGGCGTCCTATAACGGCGCAGAGTATATAACTGAACAATTGCAATCTATAGATGGTCAGAGTATGAGGCCTGACGAAATCATAATTGTGGATGATGCATCTGCTGACAATACAATAAAACTCATTGAAAATTTTTTTTATAAAACAGATATTGACTGCAGGCTGATAGAACACAAAGAAAACAAGGGTTATAGGGAGACATTTTTTGATGCACTTTCATATGCTTCGGGAGATGTTATATTTTTGTGCGATCAGGATGATGTATGGCATGAAGATAAGATTGAGAGAATGCTGAAAGTATATGAAGATAATAAAGCTATAAAGGCGTTAAATACGTCATATGAGCTTATTGACAGCGAAGGCAATGAAATATCGGAGGGGATACGTAATAAACGAAGAAAGAAAGATATAAGAAATCTTTATGACATTTCCCTTGAAGACGTCTTAAGTTATAATGTGGCTATGG
>ODAI013560065.1_pt1 | contig 13260 bp, 8 predicted proteins | sample 1539321 | NCBI WGS metagenome assembly ODAI01 (sample SAMN02144231, study PRJEB22623) | gut metagenome | biome: sheep rumen | host: Ovis aries | place: New Zealand | reverse complement strand
CATGCAGCGCTGCATATAGTAAAGGCGGAAATCGTCCTCATTGCCCTTGGCCTCGATGACCTTGCTACGGTACCAGTCGCCGCACCAGGGGCAGGTCGATTCGTCCATCAGGGACTGGATCACGATCACCTTGCCCTGGATCTGTCCGTCCTGGGGCCGGCCGGTGCCGTTGAGGCGGTAGCCCATCACGTTGGGGCGCTGGGGCAGGGCGGGGGTGCCGTCGGCCTTGCGGAACTGATCCCAGGCGTGGAAGGAGGCGTCCGGCACCTGGTGGCGGTAGTAGTGCTGGATGGCAATATAATCGGAGTTGTCCAGGCTCAGCTCGTCGCCGGGCTTGACCTTGGAGAGAGCCTCGTTCAGATCGGACATGCCAAAGCACATTCCGATGGTGAGGAAACCGCCGCCGGTGCTCTCGTCCCGCTTCATATCGCCCAGCAAGAGGGTCATGCCCCTGGCGTCACCGGTCTCGAAGGTGATGTTCACGCCCTTGAGGTAGAGATCGTTGCCCTTCGGCAGCGTCTCCAGCTCGATCCAGGCGTCCTTGCCGTCGGTGAGCATCTTCTTCCAGGCGTCGTCCACGCCGTTGCGGCTCTCGATTTCCCGTTCCTCATCGGCGCTCTCGGGCTTGCCCGGCAGGTGGACGCGCCTGACCGTACCGCGAAACTGCAGGCGGTCTTTTACAGCGCTGCTGTCCGGGTCTGCCCCCGCATAGCCGGGGACCGTCCAGAAATCCTCAAAGAAGCCGGGATCGCTGTGCTTCACGCCGGGAGAGAGCACGGGCAGAGAGCCGTCGTCAATCTTGCCGCTGGCCTCCAGATACCAGGCCATGGGAGGAAAGCCCATGTCCGTCAGCTCCTTGAGCATGGCGGCTTCCATCTCGTTCAGGCCGTCGTACATGTTGCCGCTGCCGCCGGGCTCCAGATTGTCCACGATCTTCGCAAAGCAGTTGCGCAGGACGCGCTGGCCCTGGGCGTGCATGGTGATGGTGTTGGGCAGGCTTGCCGGGGAGCCGATCACGAAGGGTACCGCGCCCTCCCAGGCGTCGGTATTTTCGATGCAGGCCATGGTCTTGTAGCCGCCGCCGCTGCCGCCGAAGACGATGCCCACCGGGCGGGAGCCGCCGTAGATCTCAAGAGCCATCTTCCGGCTGTACTCGGCCACGGCAGCGCTGGACTTCCAGCGATCGGTGTCATCTCCGTTGGGGCCGAACATGGCAACGGAACCCATGTTGCTCTCCACAAAATAGGCGCCGTTCAGGAGAGAGAAGCCGATCATGTCGTCCGCACCGGCTTTGTTCAGACTGGCCAGCTCCTCATCCGGCCCGGGGAAGGGAGAGAGGTACTGGAAGAAACGGCCCTTGTAGGCATCTCTGCGAGGGAAGCAGAAGCTGAACTTCACATTCGTGCCGGTGAAGCCGCCGTGCACATAGCGGTAGGCGAGCTCCGTCCCATCGGCGAGCACGCGAGAGCGCATCTCTTCCACATCAACAAAGGGCTCCTGATACCTGGGATCCGATAAAGCGTGATAGATTTCTTTTGCCATAATGCCGCCTCCTGTTAAGAAAGAATTCGATTTTCTGGAATAAGAATAGCAAAATCCATGGGGCGGGTATATGAAATCTCTCGCTTTTTTTGTCCATTTTTTGCTCAGAAAGAACGACCCGGGGGCCCTCCGTACTCCCCGGGATCTTCCTGTTTTGCACAAATACGATTGATGTTAAACGCTGATCGTTTTTCCCTCGGTGATGCCGCTCTCGTTAAAAGCATCCACCCGGACACAATAGCTCTTCCCGGCAATCAACGCTCCGATGCGCTTTTTCCCCGCCGTGAATACCATATAGCTGTGATACAATTTGTCCGGGGAAGCGCCAAAGAGGATGTTATAGCCCATGGCATCGGACTGCGGTGCAATCTCCACTTCCATGTCCAGTGTCCTCGTTCGGACGGCAGTAAAGTCCGGCTCGGCCGGTTGATCGCCATTGCCAATGCCGAAAACACGCAGGCCAGAAACACAGGGAGCCTGGCCGTAGGGCAGCGCCATATCGCTCAGCCGCAGCCAGCGCGCCGCGAAGCCGGATTCCCTTACGACCAGGTCGTGAGAGAGATCGGTCTCTGCTGAGGTTTTATCCTCGATCATAAACCAGTTTTCCCCGTCACAGGATGCTTCCAGCTTCCACTGGGTGTGCAAATCGTTTTCTTCAATATAGCGTGCCTGGGAGCCGGAACGAATCTCGCCCGGGCAGGGAATGTCGATCTTATCATCGGCAAAATTGATCTGCACAGCATGCACATCATATATATCGCCAAGATCTACCTGCAGCCACTCGTCCCGGCTGTTGGAGGCGGCGCGCCACCAGGTCTGCACGTTTTCTTCGGTCGCGCGGCAGGCCTCATGGCCCTCGGCTTGAGAAGAGGCCGCGGCGGATTTACCAGCGCTGAGCAGCATCCATTCCGGCTCCTGCCAGGGATCGTCAAAGGTCTCACCGACAGCCATGGGCCAATCGCCGTATCGCTGATTGCAAAACAGTTCGCCGGCTTCGTCAAAGCCTGCCGGCCACAGACCGACGCGGCGCTCAAAGGGATGGTTCACGCTGATACGCATGGTGGAAGTGTGCCACCAGCGGTTTTGCCGGTCCTGCATGGTGGAGCCGTGACCGGCTCCGGGCATAAAGCCGCCGGGATGATAGGAATAAGGGTTGTTTTCCGCCAGGACAAAAGGCCCGAGTGGGTGTTCGCTGATATAAACGCCGTCGGAATAGACGTTGTACTCCGCCCCCGGGCAGGCGTATTGCAGGTAATAGATGCCATTGTGCTTGTCCATCCATGCGCCCTCAATAAAAGGCGCATGGGACAGCATACCGCGAATCATGGGCTTCATATCCGCCGGAATCTGTTCGTCGCACATCCCGCGGCCGGCCAGGAATGTCTGATATTCCTGCTCAAGCTCCTGACCGAAAATCGGCGGAATCGAGTTGTCCTCGCCCACACGCTCATAGCCTATTTCACCGGGCCGGCTTTCGATCAGCGCCTTGGGTTTCCCCAGCGGCAGCATGGTGGCAGGATCCAGCTCAACGCCCCAAATCGGTGTGGAATTGGAGGAGCCCCAGTAGAAGTAGACCCGTCCGTCCTCGTCTGCAAACAGATTGGGATCCCAGAAAGGGAAATTGCCTGGGACTCTCTCATAAGGCCCGTTCAAAATATCCTTCGTGCGATAGCGGTCACAGATCGTATCCCGTCGTGATGCGCAGAAATACACCCACCCGTCTACGACGCGCACATCGGGTGCGTAGTCGTACAGCGGAAGTGTGTCAGGCAGACGATGGTTTTCCCAGTTTACAAGATCGTCTGAAACCCACACGCCCAGTGTCATGGAAGCAAAGATGTAATACCGTCCCTGAAAGCAAATCATCGAAGGGTCGGCCGCCTCGCGGCAGATTTGCATCCCGCTGCCTCTGCGTGGATCGGCATTGAACTGGTAGCGGTAGTTGACATTCAATGGATTGCAGTAGTATTTCATAGCGATGTTGCCTGCCTTTCCCTCAAAGAAATCCCCGGTTGACAAAGCAGCCGTACTCAATCATCCCGGCGCAGCTGGCCCAGCGCGTAGAGGCTGGGCTTGGCTGTGCGGACCTGGGTCGCACGGTTGACACCGATGAGGCCGAAGGTCATGCTGTAACCCTTCTGCCATTCGTAGTTATCGAGCAGACTCCAATAGCAGTAACCCTTAACCGGCAGGCCTTCTTCGATGCACGACTTCACGCCCTGCGTAGCGCGGTCAAGAAATGCGATGCGGCGCTTATCGTCGGATGTAGCAATGCCGTTCTCTGTCACGATCAGATCGCCGTGAAAATCCTTCGCCACCCGCCGCAGCACGTTTTCCAGTCCCTGAGGATAGTATTCGTACTCCATCTGTGTCAGCTCCGCCCCCTCTGGATTGGGCAGCGGGCCGTCAGGGCCGATGATCGTACGGGAATAGTTCTGCACACCGAGGAAGTCGTCATCTGCCATGACGGGCAGGTAATGGGTGAACTCCTCCGCCCATTCCGCCTGTGCCTTTTCTTCTCCGCCGGGCACACACTGTACATCGTGCAGACTCAAGGTCCAGCCAATCTTGATGTGCGGCGCGGCCTTGCGCAGGGCCGCCCTGGCTGCAGTGTGAGCCTTCATGACAATCTCGTCGCCGTGGGTGGTGCGGGCAGAGACAAACACGGCAGGGCGGTCCGTGCCGAAAGCTTCCAGGTTTTCCCGCGCAAGTTCGGGGCTCCCGCGCATCAGATCTTCCATGTTTACTCCCACCTGTACTTTGCCGACAGCTACCATCTGCTGGAAGATCTGCCGCGCTACGGTGGAAATCTGAATGCCCATGTTGGCCTCGTTGATCGTGCAGACGTAGTTCAGATCATCCCCGAACTGCTCCGCAATATAGGCGGCGTAGCGGGCAAAATCATCTGGCGTCGTGTCCGCTTCCCAGCCGCCCTTGCGGATCAGCCACACTGGGCTTGAGAAGTGATGCAGCGTGACGATGGGCTCAACGCCGTGATCCCGGCAAAAACGAATAACGCCGCGATAGTGCTCGGTTTCTTCCTTACTGAACGCTCCTTCCTCAGGCTCAATACGCGCCCACTCGATGGAAAACCGATAAGCGTTCAGACCGGCTTCCTTCAGCAGGAGGATATCCTCCCTGTATCGATGATAATGATCCACGGCGGCCCCAGAGGGTTCGGAATAGCTGCCATGGGGCATCTGCTCCTGGGCCCAGGTATCGCTCAGCGTGTTGTTACCTTCAACCTGGTGGGCTGCCGTTGCGGCTCCCAGGAGGAATTCCTTTGAAAATCTTCTCATACTTTTCACCCCGTAAAAATGATTTTGGTTCTTCTGGGATAAGAATAGCAAAATCCGCAGGGTGGGTATATGAAATCTCTCGTTATTTTTATCCATTTTTCGTTGAGTGCTTTCCGGAGTGACTTGACGAATTATGAGCAAAATTCGCCAATTATGGAATAGACGCTTCCGGTTTGCCATGTCATACTGCAAACAGGAAAGCAAAAAATGGGAGGTATCTCAATGAATGCGGAACAAGTATTAAAGGAAATGACTCTGGAAGAGAAGGCCGCTTTCTGCTCCGGTCGGGACTTTTGGCACACGAAGGCGATCGATCGTCTGGGTGTCCCGTCCGTGATGATGTGCGACGGCCCCCACGGCCTCCGGAAACAGGAGGGCGAGGGCGACCATCTGGGCATCAACAAGAGCATTGAAACGGTCTGCTATCCCACAGCCACGGCGCTGGCCTCCTCTTTTGACCGGAATGTGATGCGCCGTCTGGGTGAGGCGCTGGGTCAGGAATGCCGGGCAGAGAACGTGGCCATGCTGCTGGGGCCCGGCCTCAACATCAAGCGTAGCCCTCTCTGCGGACGTAACTTCGAGTATTTCTCTGAGGATCCCTACCTAGCCGGGGAGATGGGCGCCGCCTACGTGCAGGCACTGCAGTCCAAGGGCGTCGCCGCTTGCGCCAAGCACTTTGCCTGCAACGACCAGGAGACCCGGCGCATGTCCGGCTCCTCGAATCTGGATGAGCGGACGCTGCATGAGATCTATCTGCCTGCTTTCGAAGCTGTCGTAAAGAAGGGCAAAACGCGCAGCATCATGTGCGCCTACAACGCCGTCAACGGCGAATTCTGCGCGGAAAACAAGCTGCTGCTGACGGATATCCTCCGCGAGAACTGGGGCTTTGACGGCTTCGTGGTCACCGACTGGGGCGCTGTCAAGGGCCGTGCCAAGGGCGTGGCCGCGGGTCTCGACCTGGAGATGCCCGGCGGTCCCACCGCCACTGGGGAGGAGCTCCTGGAAGCTGTGCAAAACGGAGAACTCTCCGAAGCGGAGCTGAACAAGGCCGTGCTGAATCTGCTGCGCTTTGTGGAAACCGCCCTCAACGAGCGCGATGAGAACGCCTTCATCGACCGGGACGCCTGCCGGAAGCTGGCAAAAGAGCTTTCCGACGAGTGCGCGGTGCTGATGAAAAACGAGGGCGTGCTGCCGCTGAAAGAGGGGCAAAAGGTCGCCTTTATCGGTGAGTTTGCAGATAAGCCCCGCTATCAAGGCGCAGGCTCCAGCCATATCAACGTGCCCCACCCTGTGAGTTCGCTGGAGGTCGCCGGAGATGCCGTCGTCTACGCTAGAGGCTACGACGCCCACAGCGACAAGACCGACGAGGCGCTGCTCGCCGAGGCCGTAGAGACTGCAAAGAATGCCGAGGTCGCCGTAATCTTTGCCGGTCTCCCCGACGCCTTTGAGTCTGAGGGTGCCGACCGGGAGCACATGCGTCTGCCGGACAATCAGAACGAGCTGATCGCAACGGTGGCGGCGGTCAATCCCAAGACCGTAGTCGTGCTCCACGGCGGCTCTCCGGTGGAGCTTCCCTGGCTGGATCGGGTTCCCGCTATTCTCTGCATGTATCTGGGCGGCGAACAGGTGGGCGCGGCGGCGGTCGATCTGCTGTACGGCAAGGCAAATCCCTCCGGTCATCTGGCCGAGACCTGGCCTATCCGCCTGCAGGACAATCCCTCTTACCTGAACTTCCCCGGTGAGGACGGCGTGGTCACCTACGCCGAGGGTATCTTTGTGGGCTACCGCTACTATGACAAGAAAGAGCTGCCGGTAAACTTTCCCTTTGGTCATGGCCTTAGTTACACCAGTTTTGCCTATTCTAATCTGTCCGTGGACAAGGAAAAGCTGACGGATCGGGAGACCGTCACCGTAACTGTGGACGTGACCAATACCGGTTCTGTTTCGGGAAAAGCCGCCGTGCAGGTCTATGTGCGCGACGTGCAGAGCACCGTTCGCCGTCCGCTGCGCGAGCTGCGGGACTTTGCCAAAGTGGAGCTGCAGCCTGCCGAGACGAAGACGGTGAGCTTTACCCTTGATAAACGCGCCTTCGCCTACTATGAGCCAAAGGTGCACGACTTCTTCGTAGAGAGCGGCGAGTTTGTGATTGAGATCGGCGAGAGCTGCCGGGACATCCGCCTGTCAAAGTCTGTTGAGGTGGAGGGCTCCACGCTTTTGAGCTTCATGATCGACGCGAACACCACCATCGGCCAGCTGATGAAGCACCCCAAAGGCGCGGCCTTTATCCGCCAGATGATGGGCAGATCTAATGGCCCTTCCGATTCTGAGCAGGCAGAGGCCATGGGTGAGGGCAGCGAGAAGATCATGCAGCAGATGATGCTCGACATGCCCCTCGGCTCTCTGGTCAGCTATGGCCGAATGACGAGCAAGCAGCTCAAGGATCTGATCGCTTCATTGAACACATGATGCCATATCACAACAACAAAAGGAGCAGCATGCACTGCTCCTTTTGCTTTTACAACAGCTTTTTGCAGGTGCTCTGGATCCCCTCCGCGTTGAGGCCGTAGGTATCGAAGACCTCCTTGGAATTGCCGGTGATGACCGGCGCGTCGGGCAGGGCAAGGTTGATGACCTTCCTGGGGCAGTTCGCCGCTACGATCTGGGAAACCATGGAACCCAGACCGCCGAAGGGGGCGTGCTCCTCCACGGCGACAAAGCCCTTCACCCTGGGCGCCAGGGCCAGGATGGCCTCCCGGTCCAGAGGCTTGACGCAGTACATGTCCACCACGCAGGCACAGATACCCTCGGCTTCCAGCGCCCTGGCCGCCTCGATGGCGGGGCGCACCATCTCCCCGCAGGCCACGATGGCCACGTCCGGGTTCTCGGTGTTGCCGAGAACGGTCGCCCTGTTCATCTCAAAGGGGCAGTCCTCGGCGCTGTAAATGTCCTCCACGGGGTTGCGGCCCACGCGGACGTAGGCGCACTTCTGATCGTTCAGCAAAGCCTGGATCAGCTTCTTCGTCTGGTGCCGGTCGGAGGGCAGATAGACGCGCATGTTGGGGATGGCGGAAAGGGCCGCGATGTCCTGGGCGCTGTGATGGCTCATGCCCAGCGCGCCGTAGCTGACGCCGCCGGAAATGCCGACGAGCTTGACGTTGGTATCGGAGTAGGCGCAGTCGATCTTGGCCTGCTCATAGCTGCGGGTGGAGAGGAAGCAGGCGGGAGAAAAGGCGTAGGGTTTCTTGCCGCACTTGGCAAGGCCCGCGGAGATGCTCACCAGATTCTGCTCAGCAATGCCCACTTCCACCGACTGTTTCGGAAAAGCATTGAAGAATGGCGTCATGGAGGCGGAGCCTCTCGAGTCGCTGCACAGGGCGATGACGCTGCGGTCAGCGGAAGCGGCCTCCATCAGCGTGTCGCAGATGGCCTGGCGGTTAGGGATTGTGTTGCCGACAGTGTTCAGTTCAGGCAGCTTATGCATGTTCCAGCGCCTCCTTTCGAGCTGTCAGATCGCTCTCGATCTGGGTATATTCTTCCGCGTTCGGAACCTTGTGGTGCCAGGGGGCCTTGTTCTCCATCACCGGAGAGCCCTTGCCCTTGACGGTGTGGGCGATGACCACGCTGGGCTGCCCCATGGTGTTCTTTGCTTCCGTAAAGGCAGCGTCCAACTCGTCCATGTCATTGCCGTTGCACTCGATGACGTGCCAGCCAAAGCTCTCAAAGCGGGCTCGCAGTGGCTCGTGGCTCATCACGTCCTCGGTGCTGCCGGAGATCTGCAGGCCGTTGCGGTCCACCACCGCGCAGAGATTGTCCAGATGATAGTGTCCCGCGGCCATCGCGCCCTCCCAGACGCTGCCCTCGGCAAGCTCTCCGTCGCCCATGACGGTGTAGACCCGGTAGGGAGCCTGATCCATCTTCCCGGCCAGGGCCATGCCCACGCAGACGGGCAGGCCGTGACCGAGAGACCCGGAATTCATTTCCACGCCCGGCAGGCTGTTGTGCGGGTGGCCGATGAATTCGCTGCCATAGCGGGAGAAGGTATTCTTGTAAGTCTCAAAATCGAAGAAGCCCTTTTCGGCCAGCACCGTGTAGTAGCTCTCCACGCTGTGGCCCTTGGAGAGGACGAACTTGTCCCGGTCGGGATCGTCCTGGTTCTCCGGAGAAATGTTCATGTGCTTGAAGTAGAGCATGACCAGGGTATCCATCACGCTCATGTCGCCGCCGATGTGCCCGGCCTTGGCGCCGACGATCACATCCACGGTCTTTTTGCGCAGCTCGTAAGAGAGCGCAGCCAGTTCCTTGTTCGTCATTTTACACCTCGTCGAATACCACGTCTTCGCCGTGGAGATAGGCTTTTACCTTGTCCTCAATGGGATCGTAGAGGTCGGGCTTGACCCCGATGTACTTGCAGGCCTCGTAGACCACCGGCACCACGTCGCCGTGGATGGCGGCCACATGGTGAATGTAGGGGCCCTCCACCACCTTGGCCTCCAGGCGCTTGAGATTCGCCACTTCCACCCAGACGTAGGTGCCCCGGGTCCAGGGACCCTCGATGCCCCTCGCATGGCCCAGCAGGATGGAGTACTCGCCCTCGTCGCCGTCAAAGCGGACCAGGCTCATGGGGCCGTGCTTGGCCTCGGCGCTGATCGCACCGTTTTCGGGGAAGGCCACGGGCACGCAGATGGTGGGCTTTTCCTTGGCAACGGAGATGGGCCAGGGGCCGCAGTGCTGCAGCAGCTCGCCGTTGTCGTTGTCGGGGTGGCGCACCGTCCAGTCGGAGAACATGACGCGCCGTTCATTCATGCTGGCGGCCTCGGCAATCAGCTGGGAGATGGCACCGTGGATATCCGTCTCGCAGACCACGGGGATGCCCTCTTCGTTCAGGAGGGAGTTGGCCGCGCAGGGCATGATGTGGATCTCGTCCTGCAGGGCGTTCCAGCACTGGATGGCGATGGCGTTGCAGCCGTACTTCTCCGCCAGTGCCTTCATGGCGACTTTCAGCTCCGCCACATTGCGCAGATACTCTTCCGAGATGGAGCAGGTCATGTTCTCGTGGCAGTAGGCCACGACCTTGTCCACCTCGCTCTTCTCCTCGCGCCATTTGCGCATTTCCGCGTATAGCTCCGGCAGCGGGATCGGCGCCAGCTGGATGTTGAACTTCTCCAGCAGCTCGCCCTCGTTGCACATGGTGCTCCAGAAGTCGAAGGGCCGGGGGCCGATCTGCAGGATGCGGGTGTGACGGAAGACCTTCACCACGTTGCACACGGCCAGGAAGTCCTTGATGCCGCGCTCAAATTCCGGATCCTCCAGGTTGCAGTTGTTCATATAGGTGAAGGGCACCCGGAAGCGCCGCAGCACCTTGCCGGTGGCGAAAAGGCCGCACTGGCTGTCGCGCAGGCGCATGCCCTTTTCATCCGGGCGCTCGTCCCGGGGCCCCCAGAGCAGCACGGGTACGTTCAGCGCTTTGGCCAACCGCGCGCACTCATACTCGGTGCCAAAGTTGGCGTGGGGCAGGAACAGGCCGTCTACCTTTTCCTTCTGGAACTTTGCGATGATCTTCTCCAGACCTGCGTCGTCGTAGAGCAGACCCTCGTGGTTGATGTCGTCGATGTCCACGAAGTCGACGCCCAGCTCCTTGAGACGGGCGGCGGTGAGATTGCGGTATTCCACCGCGGCCGGAGCCGAGAAGATGGCCCGGCGGGTGGGGGCGAAGCCAAGCTTGATCTGTGCTTTCATGCGATTCCTCCTTATGCCTTTTCCACGGCCTGTTTCCAGTCGTCGTATTTTTGATTTCGGGCGTCGATATCCATTTTCGGCTCGTATGCTTTTTTCAGCCGGTCGGCGCTGAGGATGCTCTCATCATAGAGGCCGACGCCCATCCCGGCCATAAAGGCCGCGCCCATGGCGGAGAGTTCCTCTTCTTTCTGGACACAGATACGCGCCCGGGCCATGTCGCTCTGAAATTGCATCAAGTAGGGGTTGCCCGTCGGCCCGCCGTCCACGCGGAGCTCCCGCAGGCGCACGCCGGAGTCGGCGCTCATGGCCTCCACGATGTCCGTTACCTGATAGGCGATGGACTCCAGTCCCGCCTTGACGATCTCGTTTTTCCCGGTGGTGCGGCTCATACCCGTGAGGATGGCTCTGGCGTCGTCTTTCCAGTAGGGGGCGCCCAGGCCGGAGAAAGCCGGAACCAGATAAGCCGTGTCCTCCGGATTGGCAGCCTGAGCCATGACGGCAGTATCCTTGGCACTATCAAAAAGCCCTAAGTCCTTCTGCAGCCAGGTGATGACCGCGCCGGCGTAGTTGATGTTGCCCTCCAGCACATAGTCCACCCGGCCGCCCCGGCCCCAGGCCAGAGAGGTGACGAGGCCGCTCTTGCTCTCCTTGAAGTCCGGCCCGATGTTCATCATGATGGAAGAACCGGTGCCGTAAGTAGCTTTAGCCATCCCAGGATTGATACAGCCCTGCCCGAAGAGCGCCGCGTGGGAATCCCCCAGCACCGCCCGGATGGGTACCGGCGCGTCAAAGAAGCCGTTCAGGGTCGTGGCGCCGAAATCCCCGTCGGAGAACTCCACCTGCGGCAATGCTGTAAGCGGCACACCCAGGGCTTCGCAGATTTCCTCATCCCAGCGCAGGCTGTGGAGATTAAAGAGCTGGGTGCGGGAGGCGTTGGAATAATCGGTTTTGAACACCGCGCCTTCCGTCAGCTTGTATACCAGCCAGCTGTCGATGGTGCCGATACAGAGCCTCATTTCTTTTGTTAACTCTGCGGCGTGTTTATTGTGCCGCAGGATCCACGCCGCTTTGGCTGCCGGGAAATAGGGTGAGAGCGGGATACCCGTCTTTTCGCGGACGTTCCGGCGGAAACCCTCGTCAGTGATGGCGTCGGTGATCTCCTTGGCCCGGGCGCACTGCCAGACGATGGCGTGGTCCACCGGCTTTCCGGTCTCCCGATCCCAGGCAATGGTGGTCTCCCGCTGGTTGGAGATGCCGATGGCAGCGACGCTTGCCTTGTTGATGGCCGCGTCCTCGATCAGCTGCCGGATGACGTGTACACTGTTGCGGTAGATCTCCTCCCCATCGTGGCTGACCCATCCCTCGGCGGAAATGATTTGTTCGTGAGGCAAAAAAGCCTTTGCGGCGATCTCACCCTCTCTGTCTACCAGAATCGCCTTGGTTCCCTGGGTGCTCTGATCGAGGCCGATCACATATGGATTGCGCATAGCCTGTCCTCCCAATTTTTCATGCTTTTATATTAACTGGGAAAGAGCTTAATTGATATATGTTCTTAAGTATTTCTTGACTTAACTTACTAAATATTTTATACTCGCGTTGAGGTGATTTCCCGTGAAAGTGACCGCAAAGGATCTGGCCAAGGTTTTAGGGCTCTCCGAGGCCGCCGTGTCCATGGCGCTGAACAACAAACCCGGCGTCAGCACCGCCACGCGCCGGAGAGTTCTCAAAGAGGCAGAGCGCCGGGGTTATGATTTTTCCCGCAAAGCCGCCTTCGGCAATGAGCTTAAGGGCAGCTTCTGTCTGGCCGTATATAAAAAAAGCGGCGCTGTCGTAGGCGACACGCCGTTCTTTGCCGACCTGACCGACGGCATAAGCGCCGCCTGCAGAAAGGCCCATTATGATCTTGTGATCCGGTATCTCTATGAAGACGAGGAGCTGGATGACAGACTTTACGCACTTCAGCGTGCGGAGTTTAAAGGGATCATTCTGCTGGCCACCGAGATGGATACAGCCTCTCTCGCCCATTTCTCCCGCATCAAGACGCCCATGCTGCTGCTGGACTCCTATTTTGAAACGGCGGACTACAACTGCGTCATCATCAACAACATTCAGGGCGCTTACCTCGCCGCGAGCTATCTGATCCGGAAGCGGAAAATCCAGCCCGGTTATCTGCGCTCGGCCTACCCCATCGGCAACTTTGACGAGCGGGCGGACGGCTTTTACAAGGCGATCCGCGCAGCCGGCATGTCCACCGCCAAATCTCTGGTCCACCGGCTTACTCCCTCTCAGGAGGGGGCTTATGCGGACATGAAAGCGCTGCTGGGGGCAGGCGAAAGGCCCGCCGACTGCTACTTTGCCGACAATGACCATATTGCTATTGGGGCGATGAAAGCCTTAATTGAGGCCGGATATCGCATCCCGGAGGACGTGGCGATCGTGGGCTTTGACGATATTCCCCTCTGTGAATATCTCTCTCCCGCGCTGACCACGATCCACGTTCCCAAGCATGCCTACGGAGAAGCCGCCGTCCGCCGATTGATCGAGCTGGTGGAACAGAAGGACGCCTACACAACCAAAATTGAGATCGGGACAAAGCTGGTAAAACGAAAAAGCGTTTAATACTATTATCTGATTAAATTCTTTAATCTGCACAGCATAAACTCTCGTAAACCAAATCAAAGAT
>ODAI012286393.1_pt1 | contig 13260 bp, 15 predicted proteins | sample 1539321 | NCBI WGS metagenome assembly ODAI01 (sample SAMN02144231, study PRJEB22623) | gut metagenome | biome: sheep rumen | host: Ovis aries | place: New Zealand | reverse complement strand
GAAAGACCGCTTCGAGCAAAAATACCGCCGAAGTAACCTGCCGGAATGGCACAAGAAATGCCGGTTCCGATTAGCTTTGTCTCATGAGGTAAAATTTCCACGTTTTCGGATATGTTTGCAAACAAATCATATCCTGCAGCATAATCGCTTCCTCTTTCCGGGATCTTTGCCGTATCGTTTAACTTTTTTAATTTGATTTCCATATTTTCTCCTTATGACTGTGGGTGAAACGAGAATTTATTCTCTGTTTTTGAAAGCAAACGTTTGATATTACTCCTATGTTTCCAAACGCATAAAACGGTAGCTAATACCACTAAAACACAGGCTTCCCACTTATAGTTATAAAAATAATACAACCATCCCAAAATAGCAAACAGGATGACTTCTACCGAATACAAAACGGCAACACAAATAGAACCCAAGGACACATATCTTGTAAGATATACGATGAGTGCAAATGTTAAAATCAAAAGCGGAAGTGCTTTCGGAAAGCACACTAGCACCATAGCCGTGCTGGTGGCAACGCCTTTACCGCCTTTTTTTAACATGTAAATCGGAAAATCATGGCCCAGAATCGCTCCAAAGCACGCATATTCCATTATAAGTGCAATTCCTTCGGAGGCAAAAGATGCGTTCCGATAAATAAAGTACACAACAATTGCCGGCACCACTCCCTTTAACAAATCTCCAAGGAGTGTCAATGCTCCCAAGGGAAGTCCCAAAATACGAATGGTATTGGTGGTTCCCACATTTCCGCTTCCTTTTGTAGTTAAATCCACGTTTACGGCCTTTCCCATAATAAATCCGGTTAAAAACAAACCGCAGATATATCCGATAATTAGCGCAACTCCCCTTGCAATGAACATAATTAGTCCTCCTTACGCTGACGAACAATAAACTTTAACGATGTTCCGGAAAATCCTCCGAAAGCTTCTCGGATTCGATTTTCCAAATATCTTAAATACGAAAAATGCATTAATTCTTTATCGTTAACAAATACCACAAAAGTAGGCGGCTTTACGGAAGCCTGGGTCACATAGAAAATCTTTAATCTGCGTCCCTTATCGGAAGGCGGCTGTTGCATTACCACCGCCTCCGCCACGATTTCGTTCAACACGCCGGTGGCGATACGCATGGTCTGATTTTCAATAACCTGATCCACTGCTTCGTAAATCTTATGAATGCGCTGACCGGTCAATGCGGAGATATAAATAATCTGAGCATAAGGCATAAAGCTTAAAATCTGACGGATTTTATTCTCATGTTCCTTCATGGTCTTATCGTTTTTCTCAACCGCATCCCACTTATTTACAACTACGATGATTCCCTTACCGCGATCATGAGCAATACCCGCGATCTTTGCATCCTGCTCGGTGACACCTTCGGTAGCATCGATAACAACCAATACCACATCGGCCTTTTCCACTGCGGCTACCGCACGAATAATGGAATATCGTTCGATATCTTCCTTAATCTTACTCTTTCTGCGAAGCCCGGCGGTATCGATAAAGATATACTCCTGTCCGTGGCTTTTTACCTTTGTATCCACGGCGTCTCTGGTGGTTCCAGCGATATCGGATACGATGAGACGATCCTCGCCCAAAAGTTTATTTACAAGAGATGATTTTCCTACGTTCGGCTTTCCTACGATGGCAATCTTTGGGATATCCTCATCTGTCTCGGAAGCACTGCCGTCCGGGAAGAACTTAATCACTTCATCCAAAAGATCTCCGAATCCCAAGCGGGAAGAAGCGGAAACCGGATGCGGATCCCCGATACCCAAGTTATAAAACTCGTAGACATCCGGCATCATCTTATCGAAATTATCTACCTTATTGACACATAAAACCACAGGCTTTCCGGACCGACGAAGCATATCCGCCACCTTTGAATCCGCATCGATAAGTCCCTGCTTTACGTCTACCATAAAGACAATTACATCTGCGGTATCGATGGCGATCTGCGCCTGTTCACGCATCTGTGACAAAATAATATCTTTTGAATCCGGTTCAATACCACCGGTATCAATCATTGTAAACTCTTTATCCAACCAGGAAACATCCGCATAGATTCGATCTCTGGTTACCCCCGGGGTATCCTGAACGATGGAGATTCGCTCTCCTGCAATCGCATTAAAAAATGTGGATTTTCCAACATTGGGACGACCTACAATCGCCACAACCGGTCTTGACATAATAAAACCTCATTTCTTTTCTTAACAAAAACAACGTCTGATTTTACACGAATTTTTTATCCAAAGCAATACGGAAAGGCATTTTTAATAAGAGTCGTCTCTTCCCCCAGAATCGAAACCACATCAAAGCGCACCGCCGTATTTTCCGTTAAATGATGACTCATGATATAAAAACCTGCGGTGGCCGAGATTTTCTTTTGCTTCCGAAAATCCACCGCCTCCTGAGGAAATCCGCTTTTTGCATTTGCACGGTATTTTACTTCCACAAAAACCAAATACTCTTCGTCTTTTGCAACGATATCAATCTCCCCCACCTTACAGTGGTAGTTCATTTCCAAAATACGAAAGCCCTTTGTCTTTAAATACTCTGCCGCTTTTTGTTCGTATGCTTTTCCTTTGTTTCGTTTATCCATCCGTGATTATTTCTTATAACCTGCCGCGTCCAATTTCGCCTTAACTTTATCCATACCGTCCACAAAGACCAAAATCTGTGCCACTACTTCATACAAATCCGGTGGAATCGCTTCTCCGATTTCCAACTTTGATAAAGTCTCTGCCAGTTTATTGTCTTTATAAAAGGGAACCTTATTCTTTTTGGCTTCCTCAATAATCTTTTCCGCCACGTAGCCTTTTCCCGTAGCCAAGATCTTCGGTGCCACATCCCCCGGTTCGTAAGCTAAGGCAACCGCGGTTTTGTTTGCATCAATTTTCTTCTTGTCTGCCATGGTATTTTATGCCCTCACATCAAATGAATACCGTGAAATTTTTTCCGGTGCTTTTACGTCACGCTCCAAAAAGTCGGATACAAAGGAAATGGGATTGGCATCATTCTCACACTCAATCTCACAGGTGTACCCGAGGTTATCCAAGTTTTCCTTTAAGATATGGATGTTATTCATCACAAGTTCGTAAGACGCATCGTCCTCCAAAAAGAACTTGGTGTTTACGCTTTTATTCTTCATGCGAACGGAAACATCGGTAGAACCCAAATGCTCCAAATCAAAATGCAAAAAGGCAGTTATTTCTCCGTCCTCTTCTTTGTTTTGTTTCTTGTTTCGAAAGACATAAAGATCACCGGTTGCCTGTCCTCCGGACAACTGCAAAGGAATCTGCACGTACGTATACAAATCATTTACCTGAGAAATAAACTCCAGATTTTCATGAACAGTAGATGCCGCCGCTACGATGGGGTTTTGTTCCTTTGCTGAAATATGGCTTGCACTTTCCGCGATGCGAGTCACGGTCTCGTCCATCTTTTGATACAAATCATCCAAGCGATGAGGTTCTTTTAACTCCTCCGGTTGGATTGTAATATTCTGCGCCATAAGATGAGACAAAAGATGACCGTATCCCTCTTTGGAAAGTAACTCTTTTGCCATAGGCATTTCGGATGGATTGGATGCAAAAAAATCTGCCACCTGCTTCATCAAATCCTTTACGTTTACCTCAGGACGAAGTGCACCGTTTTCATCAAAAAACTCAGGATGAAAAGATGCAAAGGATGTCTGTCTGCTTAACACATAGGACACCTCTCCGTTTTCCTTCGGCGTCAAACCGCGACCGATGGCTTCAAAAGAGAACTCCTCCTGCTCATAATCCGTTAAAACAATTCGATCCTCGTTTGCTTCGGAAAGAAGTTCCATTACGGACTCTTGAGTGGTTTGAATAATCGGAGACTCAGGATTTATGGGTTGTCCGTCTTTTCCGATTACCGCTTCCGATTCGTTCGCAAGGGAGATAGCCTGTTTATCAGCACCCTGTGCGCCAGCCATCTCTTTTAACGCATCCGCCTGAGTCGGTGCAGAAAGAGGAATGTTAAGCCCGGGCACCTTGATATTGGGAATCACATTTCCGGTAAGCTTACTTAAACCTTCTGCCTGGGTTTTAACCGTAGCATCCATCGGTTCATCCGTAACGATGGATACCAATTTCTTTTGAAACTCCACGGCTTCTTCCAAAGGTACTTCCGGGGAAGACAAATAGGTTCTAATACTCTTTCCCAACTCTCCCACGTCCTTTAAAAGCTGACCCTCGTTGTTCTTATAGTTTTCAAACTGATGCACCATCTCCTGGGTAAGAGGAAGACCGTGTTTTGTCATGGTAACAATGGTAGACACATCCGCATTCGGCATGGATGCCACTGCATGTGCCATATCCGTGATACTCTTTGCGTCAATGGGCATATGTTCCTTCATCATGGTATTTACCATGTTTAGGTTTTCTTCGGTCACCGCCATTCCCGCAGCATCCAAAGCATTTAACAAAGTTGGATTATTCATGGAACCGATGGAAACCGGTTTGATTTGAATGACATTATCCTCGTTGGATTTTACCTGAAAAAAGACAGACTCCCCGATATTTAACGAAATACTTCCGTCCAATCGGGCAGAAATATTCTGGCCACTGGATAGACCGAGGGTCACCTGATTTCCTTTGATACTGTTTACCGTTCCCTCAAAAATCTGACCCTTTTGCAATTTGGATAAAGTGGAGACTAACTGCTCCACACCTTTTTGCTTAGTTTTTGCAGAGACTTCCCCACCGGTAGATAAATTGGATTGATATTGATTTACTAGGTCTTGAATCTGCAAGTTAACTCCCCCTAATATACTACGTAATGTGTGAATGAAATATTCATTCAACATTACTTCATTTATAATCTACTTCTTCCAACATTCATGCATGTTTTTCAAGAAAGACATGCGATGCTCCGGACATGGTCCAAACTCTGCGATACGGTCGCGGTGAAATTGGGTGCCGTAACCCTTATGATCTTTAAATCCATACATCGGATACTTTTCATCCAATTCTTCCATGATGTGGTCTCGGGTTACCTTTGCTAAAATGGATGCGGCCGCGATGGATAAGCTTCTAGCATCTCCTTTAATAATATTCTCCTGGGGAATGGAAAGTCCCGGAATTAAAAAGGCATCGGTTAACGCAAAATCCGCCTTTGGTGAAAGCTGACCGATGGCGATACGCATCGCTTCAAAATCCGCCTTTCCCACTCCGATTTCATCAATTCGTGCGGCACTTACAATTCCCACGCCATAGCTTATAGCCTTTTCTTTAATCTCCAAAAACAGTTCTTCTCTCTTTTGCTCGGAAAGCTTTTTGGAGTCATTCAAATATAAAATATCCGTATCCTTCGGCAAAATTGCCGCGCCTGCTACGATAGGTCCCGCAAACGGTCCCCGGCCCGCTTCGTCCACGCCGCAGATAAATTCATAACGGTCTTCGAATCTATGTTCAAACTCACGCATAGCTTCGATTCTAAGCTTCTCTTTTTCGAAATCCTCAATTCTCTTTTCGGCTTTTTTTACCAAGGATTTTACTCCGGCTCTCTCATCGGCCTCATGCAAAGAAATAAAATCCGGAAGGTTTTCAAACGCGCATAAACTAAGTTCGTTTTTTATATCCGAAATGGATTGTGCCATTATTTCACCTCATAATTTTTTAAAAATGTAATTTCATTAAAGGGATAAATGCGAAGCCATGCTCTGCCGGTAATTCGTTCCCGTCTTATCGTTCCTACCTCCGGAAATCGACTGTCCAAACTTGCATTTCGATTATCTCCAAGTACAAAGTACTCATTTGCGGAAAGTTTAACCGTATTCTCCGCAAGACCCGGGTTCTCGATACTGGCAATTCCGTAGTTTTCTTCCAAAGGCGATCCGTTAATATAAATGGTTCCCTCTTCGTCGATGCGTACAGTTTCTCCCGGCAACCCGATCACTCTTTTGATATAAAAAGTTTCTTTATCCATAGGGAAGATGATGATTTCAAATCTCTCCGGATCTCTGAAATGATAGCTCAGTTTATCCATAATCAGATTATCCCCATTACTTAAAGTATGCTCCATGGAAGATCCGTCCACCACAGTTCTTTGTCCCACAAAATGAAGGATAAAAAAAGTCACCGCAAATACCGCAAAAAGATACAGCAAAAGAGAAAGCAACTCCTGTTTAAAATCGATTTTTTCTTCTTCCTTTGCTTTTATGTTATTTTGAATTGAATCCTTTGTCTTTTCCATTTATCTTCTCTTTTACTCCGGTCGTTCAATGGATATCTTTCCGAGACGTCCGTTTTTAAAGTCATCCAAAAACAAGGTGGCTGCCTTTGTAAAATCGATGTCCCCACCGGGCTTCACACAGTTTCTGGATTTTGCGATTTCGTTAATCACTTCGATTTCCGCCAAATTTTCATCCACCCCATACTTTTCAAAAATCCGACCGGGATAGATGTTTCGAAGAAGTTTTACCACTTCCAATGCCATTTCATCTGTTTGAATGACTTCCGCACGAATGGCACCGATGGATGCCAAATAAAAACCTACGGTTTGATCTTCAAACTTCGGCCAAAGAATTCCCGGGGTATCCAATAGTTCCAAATCTTTTCTTAATCGAATCCACTGTTTGCCTTTTGTTACACCGGGCTTATTTCCGGTTTTTGTGGCAGCCTTTCCTGCATAGGAATTGATAAAGGTGGATTTTCCGATGTTTGGAATTCCCACCACCATAGCGCGAATCGGACGATTTTTAATTCCGCGTTTTAAGTCGCGTTCCCTTTTTTCTTTGCAGGCCTTTTCAATGGCTTCATCCACAAGACGAGCCGATTTTTTCTCTCGGGCATCAATAGCAATGGCTACATAGCCTTTGTTTTCAAAATAGGAAATCCACTGTTTTGTCACTTCATCGTCACTTAAATCCCGTTTGTTTAAAAGAATGATACGAGCCTTTCCCTGTCCTAAGGTATCGATATCGGGATTTCGCGAAGCCAAAGGGATACGGGCATCGATTAACTCGATTACCAAATCTATAATTTTTATGTCTTCCCGCATTTGGCGAATTGCCTTTGTCATATGACCGGGATACCACTGAAATTCCATAATAACTCCTAATAATTAATCAATCCGAAGTGATGGAGGCTGACGCAAAACCAAACCTTACCGATCACAGCTTTCGAAGAAATATTTCCGATGGTTTCATAACGAGAGTCTTCGGAATTGTTCCGGTTATCTCCCAAAAGAAAGTACTCATCTTCTCCAAGTACCATCTCCGTAGCCGCAAGTCCGGGATCTACGATATCCTCCGTCTCTGCAATGTTATGAAACAACACGTCATTTAAATAAACATCTCCTCCGGAAATTCGAATCTTATCTCCCGGAGTTCCGATGACACGCTTCACGGAATACTGTGCACGCAAGTTGGATGACGGTTGAAAAACCACGATATCATTGGTGGAAATCTTTCCTGTTTTGTTAAGTAAAACCACATCGCCGGAGCTTAGAGTCGGCTCCATAGACTCACCTGCAATGGTAAATCGAATACCAAATCCTCTTGTTACACCGTATGCCAATGCAATAACAAGCAGTATCTCCAATGCAAAAATTCCGATTTTCTTCGCGTGTTCTTTTTGAAATCTGTGACGACGTCTGGAAAAGTCAAGGCCGTCCTCTCTTAAAAACGGGATTCGGATTCGTTTGTAAAAAGGCAAACGTCCTCCCCGAAAACTCATCTTCATAAAATCAAACTCTTTCTATGTTAAAATCCACTTTTAATCATATCATATTTCTATATCAAAATCTCGGAAATATCCGAAATCACAGGGTGATGATAAAGATTCTTTTCTTTTAATTCCGTGGCGTTGTATCGAAAAGAGTTTAAAAAGATTCCATCGATACCACAGGCATGGGCAATGCCCATATCACTTGTAAAATCATTTCCGATCATCACCGTATCCTCTTTCCGTAATCTATATTTTTCCATAAGTTCTTTTAAAAAAATAGGATCCGGCTTCATTCGCTTATGGTCGGAAGAAATAAAAATATCATCCAAATACTCAGCCACACCGGTGAGTTCGATTTCCGGTCGTGTAAAAATACCCTGAGCGTTGGATAAAAGATATACATTGCATTCCCGTTTCTTTAGTTCTGTTAAGGTTAAAACCGTATTTGGATATGCACCGATGCTTTTTCGACTTAAAATACGAAAGGAATTGGAAATATGAAATAAAAAATCATCCTCACTATTTATAACAAACCCTGTCTTATGACAGTGTTTTGCTTCTTTTAGCAAGCGAAGAAAAACCTTTTCCAAAAGAATCTCCGGATAATCGGTATGGATTTCATTTGCCAGAATCACCTGTTCCTCTTTTACCATGGAAAGATAGGTATCGCGAAGTTCTTTCCAAGAATAGTCCGCTCCGTATACCCTATAAACTTCCGCCATTTTTTTCCAAAAGGAAGGCTTCGTTTCATCGGTTTCGATATCCACCAAGGTTCCGTAAAAATCAAATATATAATTCTTATACTGTTTCATTTTTTTATCTTTAAACTCTTCAAGTATTCTTTTTGTTCATTTGTAATGCGATAACTTTCCACGGATTTTTGAATCGACTTATTGTGTGTCCAAACATCCAACGTCCGCTTTTCTATAAAGGGTAAAACCGCATCATACTGCTTGGCAAGGGCCGTGGCAAAATACCAAGCTATCATCATATTTACATAATATTCGTCAGAGCGAATCTTTGACACCATCGTCGGATACTCCAAGGAAAAATCCTCATCAAGAAAATGATTCATCAGCATCTTAATTCCGAAGCGAAGGGTATAAGTTTCATCGGATTTTAGCCATATCGAAATCTGTTCCAATAGTTCTGTATGATGTTTCTTAAACACCTTCGGTAACATGGTATCGCATGTTGCCCAATTATCTACATATGGCAAAAACCGATTCACCTCTTCCAGGCATTTATCATAGTCTTTCATCTCGCAAAGAATGAATCCGTGCAACTGGTTTTCGTCGTAGTATTTATGTGGAAGATCATGTAAAAACTCGTCCGCATCAATTCTTTTTGCAATGACTTTTGCATACTTTTTAAGTTCCGGAGTACGGACACCGATTACCGAATCTTTTTCAACCGTAGGCATCAGTTTGCACTGAAACTCCCCATATGCTGTATCCTGCATATCGAATAATTCTTTTTTTATCTCTTCACAAATATTCTGTATCATTTTATAATTCGTTACCATTCAAATAAAAGGCTACTGCTAAGCAATAGCCTTTTTGTCATCTTATAAATAGTGTGCGCGAAGTTCCTCTGCTGAGATAGGTGAAAGATATGCCGGAGCAATATCAAATACGGTTTTTGCTCCGAAAAGTCCTTCCGTATTCATCTTATATGCCGCACGTGCGTAAGCCGCCAATACGGAACCGGTAAAGTCCGGATTGGAATCTAACTTTAAGCTGTATTCAATCACATGTTTGGTATCGCCGGTGCTTCCGGTATAAATAACGGATCCGCCGTGAGGAAGTCCTTTGTGCTTTGCATCCAGTTCTTCCTGTGAAATAAAGGTAACGGTGGTATCATAATCCGCAAAATAATTTGGCATTTCTTTGATTTCTTTTTCGATACGTGCCTTATCCGCGCCTTCCTTTGCAACCACATAGCACTCACGGGTATGCTTTTCACGTGTGGAAAGTTCCGGATTTTCACCGTTTCTCACACGATTTACCGCTTCTTCTACCGGTACGGTATACTGTCTCGCGTCCTGTACACCCTCAATACGACGGATTGCATCCGAATGTCCCTGGCTTACACCTCTGCCCCAGAAAGTATAATCCTTTCCGTTTGGCAATACGGAGTGTGAATACAAACGGTTCACGGAAAACATTCCCGGATCCCAACCGGTAGAAATCACCCCGATTTTCTTTCCTTCTTTTGCGGCAGCATCCACAGCAGCAAAATGAGTGGGGATGTTTGCGTGAGTATCAAAGGAATCAATAACGTTATAATCACGTGCGTACTTCGGTGTCATCTCCGGAAGATCCGTAGCACTTCCTCCGCAAATAATCAAAACATCGATATCCTTTTGCATATGGGAAAGTTCATCCACGTGAAGCACCTTAGCTTTTGGTGTGTTAATCTTTACGCTTTCCGGTGCACGACGGGTAAATACATATAAAAGTTCCTGGTCATCATTGGCGTTTACTGCTTTTTCCACGCCTCGTCCCAAATTTCCATATCCTAAAATTCCGATTCTCATCTTTTTTCTCCTTCCTTATCCTTAAAAATCAACTGTTTTAAATTTTAACACAAATAAAAAAGGAGGAAAATAATTTCCTCCTAAAAAATCTTTAAATTATCCGATGACTTTAGCCACTTCCGATTTGATTACATCCATGGTAATAGGTTTTAAAATGTAACCCGAAGGTCGAAGTTCAATCAGCGGTGTAATCATTTCCTTATCGGAAATGCTGGTCACGAAAATAACCGGAATACTTCGATACTTATTATCGTCACGAATCTTTTGAAGCACTTCCTTTCCGTTCATCCCCGGCATCTCGTAATCCAAAAGAATCAAATCCGGAATTTTACTGGCAAGCATCTCAAAGGTCTTTTCACCGGAGTTTGCCAGATTCACATTATACTTGTCCTCAAGCATGGTTTTTAGACTGCGAAGTGTGGTGGCATCGTCATCCACCACCAAAATCGTCTTTTTCTTGGCCGCTTCCTGCTTTACCTTTTTCTGCGAAACCTTAAGTTTCGTACATACCAAATACATGGCGGATTCTTCCTCGAAAGGAAGATTGATATTATCAAGCGGTCCGCCAACATAGAGTTTTTCGAAACGAACGAAATCCTGGACCTTTCCGAAGGTAACCACCGGAAGTTCCGGATTCTTATCCTGAAGGTTATTCAAAGCCATGGTGGGAGAAACCAAGAGTTCTTCCACACTGACAAGCAGTAAATCCGGCTTCATAACTTCAATCACGGAAGCACAGGAATCAATGGAAGATTCCATCATTTGCATGCCAAAAAACTGCTCCAAGTACTTAAAGCAGGTCTTTGCATCCTCATCCATTTTTCCGATTGCAAGTAATTGTTTCATGACTCGCCAAAAAGCTCCCCGTGAAATAACAAAAGTCTAAGTTAAATATAGCATATCTGCACTTGAAAAAATACATTTTTTCGAAAAATACAAATATTTATTTTTCGTTGATATAATTGACCAATCCGCCCAAATCAATGATTTTTTGCATAAATTCGGGAAATGCCTGACCTTGGAAGTTCTTTCCTGTGGTCACATCGGTAATAAGTCCGCTGTCAAAATCCACTTCTACCTCATCCCCTGCCGAGATTGCATTTGCTGCCTCAGGGCATTCAATGATGGGAAGTCCGATATTAATGGCATTTCGATAAAAGATTCGCGCAAATGTATCTGCGATAACGCAACTGATTCCGCTGGCTTTAATCGCAATCGGTGCATGCTCTCTGGAAGAACCGCAGCCAAAGTTTTTGGTCGCCACCATAATATCTCCGGTCTTTACCTTGCCAACAAACTCTTTATCAATATCTTCCATGCAATGCGCTGCAAGTTCCTTAGGATCGGAGGAATTTAAATAACGTGCCGGAATAATAACATCCGTATCCACATTATCGCCGTACTTAAAAACCTTTCCTTTTGCCTTTTCCATACCATTTCCTCCTTATACCTTTGCAGGGTCTGAAATATAGCCTGTAATGGCGCTGGCAGCAGCCACTGCCGGTGAAGCCAAATAGATTTCCGAATCCACAGCGCCCATTCGTCCTACAAAGTTTCTGTTGGTTGTAGATACGCATCTTTCCTTTGACGCTAAAATACCCATATATCCACCTAAACAAGGACCACAGGTCGGTGTGGAAACAACAGCGCCCGCTTCAATAAAGGTGCGAATAAATCCTGCTTCCATAGCATCCAAATAAATCTGTTGGGTTCCGGGAATAATAATACAACGGATTCCCTTAGCCACCTTTTTACCTTTTAGGATTTTTGCTGCCGTCTCTAAATCTTCAAAACGTCCATTGGTACAGCTTCCGATTACAACCTGATCTATCTTTATCTCTCCCACTTCATCAATGGTCTTAGTATTTTCCGGCAAATGCGGGAAAGCTACGGTAGACTTTAATGTAGACAAGTCGATGGTAATGGTTTCATCATATTCGGCATCCGCATCTGCCGCATATACTTTATACTCCCTTTTCGTATGTTCATCCAGATACTTTTTAGTAATCTCATCCACAGGGAAGATACCGTTCTTTGCACCGGCCTCAATCGCCATATTACAAATGCAAAGACGATCGTCCATGGTAAGTTCCTTTACCCCATCTCCGGTAAATTCCAAAGAACGATACAAAGCACCATCCACGCCGATTTTACCGATTAAGTGTAAAATCACATCTTTACCGGAAATAAACTTGTTCGGCTTTCCCACGAGTTCCACTTTAATGGCAGAGGGAACTTTAAACCAAGCCTTTCCCGTTGCCATACCTGCAGCCATATCCGTAGAGCCTACACCGGTGGAAAATGCACCAACCGCACCATAGGTACAAGTATGAGAATCCGCACCGATGATACAATCACCTGCCACCACCAATCCTTTTTCCGGCAAAAGGGCATGCTCGATTCCCATCTGTCCCACATCAAAGTAATTGGTAATCTCATTCTTTCCGGCGAACTCACGTACACATTTGCAATGTTCCGCAGATTTAATATCTTTATTGGGGACAAAATGGTCCATAACAAGAGCAATCTTGTCCTTATGAAACACACCGTCCACTTTCATCTTTTCGATTTCATGAATTGCCACCGGAGAAGTAATATCGTTTCCCAGTACCAAATCCAAATCCGCCTCAATCAGCTGTCCCGCAGAAACGCTGTCAAGGCCCGCATGTGCTGCCAATATTTTCTGTGTCATCGTCATTCCCATGCGCGCGCCCTCCGTGAAATTAAATATAGTTATAACAAATACAAATTAAGTCTGCTTGAGTAGTAATATTCTCCTCGGCACCGTCTCCGCTTCACCTCGACTAGTCGAATGTCTGTAAAGAACTAACTCCTAAAGTCGTTAGTTCAACAGACATACGACGGATTCTCGGAGCGCTTCGCGGTGACTATTCGGAGAATATTCTACATCAAAGCAGACTTATTTAAATTTAGAATTAATTATTGATTAATTTGTCGTCTTCGTTGTTCCAGCTATATAACTTACGGACTTCCTTGCCGACTTTCTCTGCCGGATGTT
>ODAI014526130.1_pt1 | contig 13261 bp, 8 predicted proteins | sample 1539321 | NCBI WGS metagenome assembly ODAI01 (sample SAMN02144231, study PRJEB22623) | gut metagenome | biome: sheep rumen | host: Ovis aries | place: New Zealand | reverse complement strand
GCAGATGATGTAACCAAAGCATTATCATCAAGTTCTTGCTTTGTAGCGTATTCTACATCACCAGTGCTATCTTCAATCGTAGATACTCTATCATTTAAGTCGTTAAGTGCTGCAGATGTAACAAAAGCGTTGTTATCAACACTTTCTTTGGTTGCGTATGTTTCATCTACGTATTGTTTAAAGCGCTGTACGCCTACTTTGTCTAAAAATTGCATAACATTAGCTGTTTATTGTAAAAGTATAACTTCTACCATTTGCATTTTGTGTAATTGAATATGTTGCATTTAAAGCATTAGCAAGTACAGTTAATATTTTTTCAATATCGTCAAGTGTTGCAAATTTTGCATCAGATTCTTGTTTAGTATAATTATCTCTATCTACATTTTCAGATACAGAGTATTCTTCAGTTGTAACAAAATCATCTGGATTAATACTTTCAACTACAATTAATCTATCATTTAAATCATTTAATGCAGCAGAAGTGACTAACGCATTATTATCAACACTTTCTTTAGTTGCATATTCAACATCATCCGATTCCTCGATGACTGATAAACGGTCATTTAGATCATTTAATGCAGCAGAAGTTACATATGCATTATCTTCAACGGTCTGCTTATTAGCAAATGTGTTGTCTACGTATTCTTTTATTTGAGCAACACCGTTTATATCTAAAAACTGCATAATATTAACTTAGATATTTAAAAGAGAGGGAGATGTTTCACTCCCTCTCATTATATATTTTATTCTCCGGAAGATGGTTCAACTACATAAGTATTATATGTAAACAATGTAGTAAGTGCACTTTCTGGAATTGCTTCAATTTTAACTTTTTCAGAACTTGTAGCAACAAGCTTACCATCAGTTTCAACAACCTTTGTAAGCACCCAAGCACCTTGTGCTTCAGTAACACCTGCACGTTCAGGAACGATTCCTTCACCACTAGCAAGATTTGCATCAACAGTGGCATCAAGTTCATTGACAGCATCTGCGATTTGGTCAGCAACAGAACCTTCACCATTGCCTTCAAGAGTCTCTAAACGGTCCTCAAGTTTACCAAGGGTGTTTCCATTTCCAGATGCATCACCAAGCAATTCAGTTTTAACAGTATTTGCTGATCCAGCAGCATCAAAAGCGGTAGAAGGTTGATAAGCAGCAGTATCAAGACCATGAACAACAACATCTGTACCATTAACAGCAATAGAACCATTGGTAGCGCTTTCAGCAATAGTAATCTTTGCAATCTTATCAGCAGTATCAACAACAGATGCATTATTTACAGTAACACCCTTAACCTTAATTGCATCTTCAAGATCGCTATTAAGACTATCAAGTTGATTCTTGTAAGCATCTGTAAAGTCATTAGTAGAAAGACCCTTTCCAGTTTCCTTATCTACTTTATTTGCTAACGCGGTATTAAGAGCTGTTTCATCAACAGTAACAATAACTTTCTTAGTATCAACTGAATCAACGCCTAGTGTAACTTTTACGTTAGATCCCTTCTGAGTATCATCTACACTCTGAAGAGCTGTATTAGCAAGACTTACAGCATCCTGAAGCTTCTGAGTAGATGCAACAACAACTTTCTTATTATCATTAGCATCAATAGACGCAGTTACAAGACCGGTAGAAGAATCTTCTCCAGAAGCCTTAACTGCAAGATCTGCGACCTTAGTATCTGCATAAGCCTTAGCATTTGCCTCAGCGGTTGTAGCAGCACCAGCCTTATCGACATCAACAGAATCAATAGCAGTAATCTTACCATCAACTTCAACTACTCCAGATACAACTGCTACAGCATTTGCATCAGTAGATTCCTTAACTGCATCAAGATCAGCATCCAAAGCCTGAATGCTATTATCAGTATAACTCTTGGCATCAGTTAATGCAGTATTAATTGCAGCTTGTACACCAGAGAGTTTAATCTTCTTAGTAGTACCATCAATTGCTAAGAATGCTTCAGAAGTAGGATCAACTACAACATTGAATTTACGATTGCTAAGTTCAAGAGAATCACCAGCCTCATAATCATTGAATACGTCATTAAGATTGACATCAATAACAGTTTCGTTAGCATCGTTAAGAGTTAACTTAAGATGAGGAACTCCTTCTACTGTTTCAATTACACCGCTCTTAAGAACAAGATCCTTAGGGATATTAATTTCACCAATTTTATGAGAAGCATCTTCACCGCCTTGATAGAAGGTATATGTCTTACCAGCATCACCAGTGCCAGTAGATTCTGTCATAGTAACTGCAGAACCAGTACCAGATTGAGCGTATAATGTATCAAGAGCAGATTTAACTGTAGTAGCAGTGAAGTTTTCATTAGAGGATGCAAATGTAACCTTATCTGCAGCAACAGCCTTACGAGAAACAGTCACAGCACCATTTTCCTGAACAGCTGCAACTACAAACTGACCATCAACTTCTGCATCATTATTGTCGAGTGCATCAAGTTTGCTGTCAGTATAAGTTTTAGCAGCAGTTTCAGCAGCTGCAGCAGCACCTGCTTTTTCAACTTCCTTAGAAGTGACTGCAACAGATGTAATCTTGCCATCAGTTTCAACTACTTGAACACCAGAAACTACAAATTCGCCAGACTTCTGAGCTGTACCTGTAGCATCAGCAGATTCGTCTGCATCAAGCGCTTCAATAGCAGTCTTAATCTTATTATCAACAGAATTAGCGCCAGAAGTAATATCGTTGATACTAGCACGAAGGGAAGTAAGAGTCTCAGTATCAGCACCAGTACCAGCACCACGGATTGCAGATTCACGAGCATCAGTATAATCCTTAGCGTTCTGTTCAGCAGTATCAGCTGCACCAGCAGGATCAACCTCAACAGAAGTTACAGAAGAATTATTTGTAAGTTTTCCGTTTTGCTGATCAATTGTAATGCCAGATACAACAAATACACCACTATTAGCAGCAGTGCCTGTAGCACTCTTTGTTACAGTTGCATCAAGTTCATTGATTGCATTTGTAATTTGTTCAGAAACTGAACCAGTACCAGAACCCTTAAGAGTTTCAACATCACTACGAACTGCAGCAAGAGTGTCAGCAGGACGAGTAGCATCTTCGCCACGAAGAGCATCAACAAGAGTCTTAGCAGTACCAGCGGGATCAACAGCTGTAGAAGTTACAGTTGAAGCATTATCGAGTTTACCATCAACCTCTTCAAGTGTAAAACCAGTGATGACTGCAACAGAACCTTCAGGAGCATTTTCAACAGAAGCAGATCTAGTGAGAGTTGCATCAAGGGAAGAAACACCTTCGCCAGTCTTCTCGTCTACGTAAGATTTAACATCAGCAGCAGTAGCAAGACCATTTGCTTCAGAAGTTGCACTAGCAACGGCTTTAGTTTTAACACCAACGGTCTGAGTTGTAGCTCCTTCGCTCTTAGCAGGAATAGTAAGAAAATCTTCAGCACCTTCTGCAACAGAAATACTTTGAAGAGCAGAATTTGCATTTGCAACAGCAGAAGTAAGAGCAGCAGTTGCACCTATAGTAACAGTATTATTATTTGCAGCAGCACTTACAAGAGTGTCACCATTAGCGGAAACATTCTTTCCAGCTACAGCAGCGTCAGCGTACTGTTTAGCACCGGCGATTGTTTCTGGAGTTGTGTCTCCAGCAGCTTTTGTTCCTTTAAGTTCACTCTTAGCAGATTCAATTGCAGCATCAATACCATCTACTTTTACGCCATTAGTAGATACAGATAGATAATTTTCAGTTGCAGTCGTATCCTTCTTAACAGAAACAACATGTTTGTTAACTTCAAGACCGTTGCCAAATTCAGATTCGCTTAAGAATGATCCAAGTGGAATAGCAGCATTTGAATCAGCACCATTAACATCAATGTATGTAAGAACGAGAGTATCTTCAGTTACTGCACTTTCGTCACTTTCATCAATTTTCTCTCCAGCAGAAACAAGTTTTGCACCTTTAAATGAAGAATCTTTATAAATAAGAATTTCATCACTACCAGTAACAACCTTATCCTGTGAATCAACAAGTTGGTATTTTTCTCTAATTGTTTCTCCAAGGCCTGTAGTAACCTTTTTTACCTTAAAGCCACCTTGAGAAAGATTTGTAATTGCATCATTGAGATTATTCTTTATAGTATCGACCTCAGTTTTAGAATAAACGTTTTTGAGTGCAGCATTATATTGGACGTGTCCATCTGTTTGTTCAACACCTGCTACAACTACACCAGCTTGACCGTTAAGACCAGCTTCTGTTTCAGCATCCCCAGTAACTGTAGATTTTGCTGCATTTGTTTTTGCTACGATTTGTTTCCAAAGGGCCTCAAGACCCACTTTATCCAAAAATTGCATAGTTTAAAATTTGTTTTAATTTCAAGGGAATTCTTCTTCAGGAATTGCTGAATCATAGAATTCCTGTTTATCTAATTTCTTATTCAAAGCTTCTGTTATGACTTTATTTTGTACTGGATATTCAGATTCTAAACTTAAAAAATCATCAACTTTAATCCTATATTCACCTAAAGCCAGCTTTCGAACAATTTCTTGCTCTGTATATTGTAACAAAGAATCAACCTCTGTTTTAGTGTATACATTCGAATCGTGATCATCGAGTTCAATCTCATGCCACTTACCGTTATATCATTCATAGATTCCAATCAGTTTCTTTTTAAGATCTGTCTTCATCCAAATGTAATTAGTAGGTGGCATGGTATTGTCTCTTCAAATTTTTTTGATTATTGGCATAGATTATTAGTCACTTGTTTCAGGTTCACAGTATAATTCTCCATTGGTATTAACACCTACAGAATATTTCTTTCCATTAGCATCAGTTAGAATAATACTACTATAAAAACTCAAATGAATATCACCGTGTTTTACATATATTGCGTCTTTTTCTGCATCTATTGCAATGCCATCTGATCCTTGATCGTCTCCAGATAAAATATTTACTAATGCGTTTTCTCCACCAGCAACATCTGGATCGTCAGTATATCCTACCTGAAAACTACCACCACGATTATGACCGGTATCTCAATGGTAAAATCCATAGCTACCAAATGCAGAATTAGTATTGCCACTTGAATAAACCAAATTGTCAGTAGTAATATTAACTGGACCAATCTTACCCTTAGTAGCGTTAATAGATCCATCATTTGTTACTGTAAATGGAGCAGTACTCAAATTACCAGAATTATCCAATTCACCAGCCCAGATACGAACATCTCCAACTTGTTCTGCTGTTTTGGCAAAAGTATCTCCACCTTCAAGAGTTGTATTAATAGCCTTACCAGAAGTCATACCACCAACAACAGTGTTGTCATTATTAGTAACAACAAGTTGTTTAGTTGTTAAATTCTTAATATAAGCATTTTGAGCAAGTAAAGTATTAAATGCAGAATCAGAAGCAATTGCAAATCTTGACCAATCAGTATTAATATTACCCTCACTATCAGTAGGAGCAGTACCTTTTACAGGACGTACACACTTATAATAGCAACCTTCATATTGAACAATATCAAGATAGGTTACTCCATCAACAGCTGTTGTTCCATCATAATATTGTGTATTTTCATCATAATCCCAAATTCTTGTAACTGATTGATCTAAGGATTGTGCTCCACTAGCACCAGAAACAATAACTGGAACAATTGCAGAATCTAATATTCTACCATTCTTGTCTCCTTCCCACCATACAATTTGAATGGAATTATTAGAAGAATTAACATTTGAAATGGTTGCACGATAAACATTATTTACATTGTCTATTCCACCACTTAAAGCTTCAGATGACGAATCAGAATAGCTACCTAAATATGCACATACATTTTTGGTACTATCTGAACCATATTGCTGATTCATTCTAAGCTCGCCATTATTGAATAGTCTGAATGTAATTTCACCACTAACACCAGCGTCTGTTCTTGTAACAGTGGTTGTTAAAGGAACAATCACATAATTATCAACTAAAGAAACACCATCTTTGCCAAAGTGTGCCCAAAGAGTAGGTCTTGAGAAAGCAGTCCATTTAGAATCTTGATATTTACGAACAGATACAAACTCATAAGGAACGTCTGCACTAACACCAGTAGGTTCATCGGTCCAAGGCTCATTTGCACCATCTTTATATGGAAGATATTCTGCTTTCTGATAATCGGTACTATTTACAATCTCTTCAGATAGATTAGATGGATCTAAGGAACTTGCAACTTGAGAAGATGCCTGAGCATGGAAAATATATTCAATTCCATTGCCGTCTACGCCATTTTCTCCTCATACAGACCATTTGAATGGTCCTTGTCAAGAGCTTCAAGTTTTTGTACGTCCATCATAAGTAGAATAAGCATAAAATTCTACAGGATGCATAGGATCAATACCAGTAGCACTATCTTTCCATCCGTTTCCTTCTACAAAATTACCGCCATTTCCATTAGGAATATTCACAGTAGCAGTTCTTGAATCAACGAGATTATAAATGAATTTAGTAGTATCTCCATCAACACCATCAGTACCGTCTTCTGGAGTCATTCTAGAAGGTTCTGACCATTGTTTATCAGTAGTACCATTTAAATCGGAGAAGATATTCCAAGAAGACCATAGATATGGTTTCTCATTAGTTGCAGCAGGAACGCCATTAGACCAACCATTAACAACATCATCGTCTCCAGCCTGTGGATCATCTTTAGAAGTATCATGTAACATATTATCTAAAGTAGAATACCACTTTCAGTCATCAATTCCTGGCTTAGAAGGAGCGGTTAATGTTGAGGTTCTTGTATAAACAGAGAACGGTCTATAAGTATTAATGGTTAATTCTCCACTAACAGCTTCTGCAATTCTTTCATTAATTGTATTGTTTACATACACCTTAGTAGCATAACCACTAAGAGCAACATTAATCATCTCTAGGATTTGGTCAGTAGTGAAACATTCTTCACAAGCACTACCACCTTCTCCAGAAGGTAAATTATATTCAGTATAATCGGAATCACCATCCTTCTTCACAAGAAGTTTTCCGTTTTCAACTTTAACATCAACAACAATATCAGAAGGAAGTTGTCCGTCACCACCAAATGTTCCAAGATTTTCCCAATTAGCACCATCATCATAAGATACACTAAGTATGTTATTGGAAACTCTTAATTTAGTTTGTGTACCACCGGCAGGAACGTTGATAGTAACATCTCCATCTAAAATGTTTTGATTATTAATTAAATGAATGTCTGAACGCTTAACATAATCAGAGAGAGATGGAATTGTAGGAATTTCCGACTTTTTAGCATATTCTGACAAATTAGGGAATGCAATATTACCTTCACCAATTAAAGACTCATTATTTACTGTTTTTAATTTGATATCACCTGCACCAACAAGAGATTCTCCAGCAATTGTTTTGAGATCATTAGCTTTTAAGAAACCTTCAGTGCTAGGAATAGTAATATCTCCATTACCAATAAGCGATCTACCATTAATTGTAACAAATTGAATATTGCCTTCACCAATTACAGGTATATTATTGATAGTCTTAAGCGGGCCTTTAATATAGCCATCTAAAGAAGGCATATCTCTTCTAAGACGGGCAATTTCATCCTCGGCATCCTTTAGTCTGAGTTTAATTTCTTCAATATCAAGTTCAAAATTAGGGAAAGGTATTGGACCAGCATCATATAAAATACCACAGTCAGACATATCCAATTCAACGTCAGTAATAATACGCCTACCTTCCTTATTTGCATCGTATTTTGCAGAAATTACTTCACGATGTCCAAAATGATACATTCCATCTTCAGAATTATACCAAATCGACACACCAGCTAAAGTAAGATTCATTAATTCGGATATAGAAATAAGATTCGTCCAATTTTCTTGGCCTTCGTATTTCCACTGAATGAATCTGGCAGGACCAGACATTTCATCAGAACGTTTTGTATTATCGGAATCAACTCTGAACAATACCGGATGTCCCTCCTTTGGACGTAACTCATCTAAATTAATTGATTTAGGTGTAGTTTTGTCCCAACTTCTTTCCCAAGACAGTACGTTATCCTCAACTTTAGGCTTTCAAGAAGGTCCAGTAAGATCAGGTGAAGTAGTTTCTCTGTACTCAGTACCATTCTGGTAAGAATAAATATGAACTTTTCCACCATCAAAACGGGCTCTGATTTCCGGCGTCTCCGGTGTGTCACCATTATCGCCCTTTGGACCCTGTTCACCAGGAGTACCTTTGCGAACTAAACATTCAAAGTCACCTACAGTTCTAGGATCATCTACTCCAAATTTTCTAGTACCGTGACCAGAATAATAGTAAAGAGATCCATCGAAACCAATAAGATCAATTTGTTCAGCATCGTTATGATACACCTGATCTTTATCATACTTAGAAAGCGTAATAACTGTTGTTTTAATACTTGAGTCAGAAGATAGTTGTGTATTTACACGTTTAATATTCTTCATAGCGTTCTAGTATTTGTTTTTGTTCTTTCGCACTTAAAGTGTTACTATCTAATAGACAATATGACTGATATGCATCTCACATGATACAAACATCTTTATCAGTCAGTACATTGCCCATCTCTAAATCTTTACATTTCTTTATAAATTTATTATATACGAAATCTAATATTCTATCCATCACATCCACAATCGTTATTTGCCTTTAACAAGTTTCCACAGATTGATCCACAAGATTGTAAACAGTTATATACATTTAGTGCTTGTTCTAGTAAACCTCTTTCTATAAACTGTTCAATCAATCAAACTCCAAGGAAAATATAATCACGCTGTGACTTGTTTTCTTGATTTTTGCATTTAGATGAACCACAATTTGCAGTTCCTTCTTTAAATGCCTTCATCTGCAAATTTAATAAACATTTTTTTAAATTACAAATACATAGAACCTCTTCTTCAATGCATTCATAATCTCGAATGGTTAAAAGTTTATTAATATGTGAACGTACTAATTGTACAGAATCAAACTCGTTAAGACCTGCTACTTTGATTTTATTATCTTCAAATGTAACATTTGGAATAGTGAAAAGATAAATCGTATACATTCCATCTTTACTAATTTCAAATTCTGAACGAGAGGTTATTTCAATGATCTCAGAATACATTTCGTCTTTATTCTTTTCTTGTTGATCATAAATAACCATATAATAGGTGCCATCTGGTACATCTACAACCAGACGACACCCATTCATATAAATTTGTTTAGACATCTCTTATTTGATCATTATAAGGGTTTCCATCACGAATCTGTGCAAGTTCTGCTTCAAGTTGTTTTTCTTTAACTTCAATAAGTCTATCGTTATAATCTTTCTTATCTCTAACTTCTTGTTCTTCGATATCCAGTTTTCTAGCATCGTTTTGAATTTTAGCTTGAGTAGAAGAATTAACTTGAGATTGAAGTCTTTTAATTTCATTTTGCAGATCTGCAATAGTCTTTTGACTTTGTTTTGCGTCAGATTCATATTGCTGTACTTGCTGCTGAAGTTGCTGAAGCATATTGTTTTCTGCTTTCTTTGCACGAATAGATTTGACAATTCTTTTCTTCATGTCAGTAAGATTCTTGGCATCTAAGATATCAATTGTCATTTCTGCATCAGATAAACCACCACGAATTAATTCTATATTTAGTTGTTGAGCAGTTTGCAACTTAGCATAAGTTTCAGCACTATCTTGAATATGAATGTCAAAATCAGTAGTTGTAAAATGTTCTGGAAGAGCAGTGAATGTTTTTACAAGTCTATCTCCCAAAACAATTGTACCAGTAAGACCATTCTTAAAAACATATTTTGCTAAATCAAGTAAGTCGTGACATACTTCTCTTTGCATCAAATCCATAGCATGGAAATATTGCTTTGTTATTAGAGAAGATTGATGAACACCAACTTTAACATTTGATGCAGCCTCTCTTTCTTGTATTTGTCCAAGTTTTTGAGCAAACACACCAGATATAGCTGATGCTTGTTGTTCTACAGAATCAATTGCAACTTGAATTGCTTGAATTGCCTGTGCTTTCAAAGTATCATCATATCCATTAAATGTTGTATTTAGAAGTTGGGCTCCTTCTTGAGAAGAATCATACAGTGCCATTCCGTTCTTTTTATATGCTTTTCATTTCATTAAACGCTCTGGCATTTCAACACCTAAGAACTCTGGAACAGATGCTAAATCAATTCAGTCTCCAATTGTACCACTAGATGCAATAAGATTATCTCTATAATATATAAGCAAATCAAATTTGTCTTGAAGAGACATTGTGGCTTGAATTAAACTAAAAGGCTGTCCATTTTTATCATTAAAGAACATTCCATTTAAGTTCAATTTACAACTACGTGGATCACTTTTACTTCTAATGTAATATTCTGGTTCATCACGATAAATATAAACCTCTCCACCTATACGAACTCCTTCTTTAAGAACAGAGCGATTCTTCTTTTTGTCAAATTCAAGTCATTGACATTCATAAACAGGAATTACTCTATTACTTAAATCTTGATATCATTCGTCTGCATCATCTGGCCAAAGAGGATGCACTTCTAATCCAGCAAGAATACCTGGAGTTGGTCTACGCTGAGTATCTCCATTTTCAAGAAGTTCATCCATAGTGGTATTAATAACTACATGATCATCTGTATAATCGTATTTTCTTGTACCAGAAAAATAATTTTCTACTTCAGAAATAGCGGCTGATGTAAGATCTTCTCCAAATTCTTCTAGAATTTCATCTTTAGTAAGCCATCTTCTAATAACAGCACGTCTTGATTTGTTTAAGAAGAAACTATTTGGATTTCTTTCAATAAAAGTATCAAGTGGATTAAGTACATCTAAGACAAGATTATCTTTTCCTCCAGACGGCCTAACCCTATAATAGCAGCAGCCTCCTATTAAAAGATCAGTTAATAGCTCTCTTAATTTATTTTTAAGGTCAATTTCACGACTATGCTTAATATACTCAATTATATTTTGAGCAGCAATCTCATAATCTGACTCAAACGAGTTCTCAATATCATCTTTAATTCTTTGTAATTCCTTTTCAATAAAAGGATCGTTTACTGGTTCTTGAGAACCCATTAAAATGTTTATAATTGCATTCTGAAGATATTTTCTAAGATAATTAAATAATTCAGAATCAATTTTTAATTTCTTATCTCTTTGAATTTTTGATATAGTTTCAGAATCCTTACATGTTACTTGCATATCTAGATCCAATTCAAGATATTCTCCTACTAAAACATCAATGTGTTTTTTCATAAGTGGAGTGAAAGTGACAGATGTAGGAACGCCTATACCGTAATTTTCTTCTAAATGTTTAAATTGTTCTGCATCACGTACTCCATGATAATAGTTGTATGCTTTACGTAAGGCAGTTTTCTGATAGATGAGTTCAGATATACATCTATCAATGTTTTCTTTATCATTAATCCTCATCTTTTTCAAATTCTTCTTCATCAAGAGGTATTATTTCTCTATTTATTTCTCAGAATTTTACCTTTTGATATTGATTTTTCTTGAATTCTTTCTTTACAAATTTCTTGAATTCATCTTCTGTTCCTTCATACGCAAGTATAGTTGGAGTATACCATCTATCAAAGTAAATATAGAGTTCATAGATATTATCTTCGTGTAATACTCGTAATTTGCCTATGTATTTTCCATCTATTACTTGATTAATAATTTCTAGTATTTCTTGTTCTAAGGTTGTCATAATGAATTATTAGGTATTACTCCAAATTGCATGTAGCCTTTATCGTTTTTATACCAGCCTATGTCTTTTCATTGTTTATTAATAATGTTTGCTTTAACCGGAGTGATTCCAGTTAGTGCTTCATCACCAATTTCACAACAGCCCATGGCTGCAATCATATCGAACTTTCTCTTATTCTCATAGGTGTACTTCAGAAGCTCTTCTAACATATCTGGATAATCTATTGTATAATAATAGTCACTAAGAAAGTTTTGTATCAATTCCAAACCATGTTTAATTACAGCTTCTGTACCAGGTACACCCAGTAGTTTCTTATTTCCTGCTCTTTTATTTTTAACTGATACGGCATATTGTGGACGTTCTAATAGGAAATGGTCTTTTTTACGTTCAACAAGAAATTGTTGAAAACCAACTTTTGTAAACTCAAACATTGCTTTACAGTTATATCAAGTAAGTAATTTAAGAGCTATCATATATGCTATACGGATGTCCCTTGGACGATCTTTGTATATTGCAACGTATTTTGGTTCATTTGTACCAAATACTCTCTTTTTAATAACAATACAAAAATCGGAAACATCATTATCTGTTGCAGAATTGTCTGTACCTATATCAATACCGTCAATTCCAGCAACATATAGATTTTTCCAAACATTTCCTTCTGGGTCTTTTAAAGGTGGTTCTACTACTAACAATTTTGATGTAGATGATTCATAAGCATTTACTTTAGAATAATCTGGAGCATTTTTATCTCATTCAAGAGCCATTGGCGTAATTTTAGCTCCAAGATTTCTAATTTTAATGTTTGTCATTTGTTCAGAAATTAATTCTGCATCAAATACATTTGCTCCAGTTTTTGCTAATGCTTCTTCTGGTACAAAACAATGTTCTGCGCATTCATCTAAGAATGCTTTTCCAGAAAGTTTAGAGCGTTGATTCTCATAATACTTTTTTAATTCTGGTCAATTTGTTACTCCACGAGAATCAAGATATTTTTTAGATAGTGCAAATTTATGTGCTGGAGCGAAAAAAGCAGTATAGTCTGGTTTTCCATCATAAGTATCATAATTCTTATATGGAAGAACATCAAATCCAATAGGATTACTAAAAATTGTACCTAGTCCACCAACTGCAACATCATCACCACCAGTTCCTAGAAATATACGAGTACCGAAGTGTACACCACCTAATTGTGTAAGAGAAGCACCTTGAATTCAGGCTTTAATTAGTTGTTTAGCAGATCCAGCCTCTTCATATACAAGTCTATCTACACGATCCCCTCTAACTTTATTTGGGTTATCTGCTACAATCGTTCTTATTTCACTCATCCAACCAAATTCCTGACCATCTCTTGTAACTTTAGATGCACGTTTTGTATCATTATTATTCATCTTTTGACGTACATGTCTAAGTCCTCCAGATGTATTCATATTAAGCCAGTCTAGTTGTAATCAGCATTTATCACGTAATGGCTGTAGTTTATCATCTGCCTCACATGTAAGAAGGACTTTGTATTCTCTGTTAGTTGTATAAAGCCTTACAGACATTGCGGCTTCCACTTCTG
>ODAI011725722.1_pt1 | contig 13261 bp, 12 predicted proteins | sample 1539321 | NCBI WGS metagenome assembly ODAI01 (sample SAMN02144231, study PRJEB22623) | gut metagenome | biome: sheep rumen | host: Ovis aries | place: New Zealand | reverse complement strand
TTTTTTTTTGCGTTAAAATTTGATTATTTTATATAAATATGTTATTATAACTAACATGAAACAGGGGTGTTTATATGTATCTGTTAAATAAAGCTGATATTACAGAGAATAGACCGGATATATTTGAATGTTATGATGTAACATTTGAAGATCAAGATTATAATAAGAGAAAATTAGATGAATTACTTTCATATTGTAATCCTGATTTAAACAATAATTTAGTATTCTCTAGTAAGATTAATCATTCTAGATTAATGACTGGTAGTCCATTATATTATCCGATAAGTACTTTATTATTGGTATACTTTTCGCGAGATAACTGGCAAGAAAATGTTGACAGTAAAATAGCAGAATATATTACAAGTTTATTTACTTTATATGATCCTACTGATTTATTTTCAATTTATAATTCTATTAAGAATGATGAAGAGTTAAAGAATATAGAATCTGAAAGTTTATTAACTTCTCATTTAGCAGAGGGTAATAAAGATATTGCGATTTTTAGAGATGTTTTTAAGCGTTTGAATTTTAGTTTATTATATTCATATAGTATTGGTAATTATAAATCATTTACTACTGCGGTTAAGAGTATGAAATTATTTAAACCGGATGTAATGGCACAATATTTTACATTAGATATAGCTTTTAAAAATACGGAGACATTAAAATTATTAAAGTTAACTCCTAATATAAAAAATCAATAAGATATTTAAATATCTTATTTTTTTTGCTATAATATCTATGGTGATTTAAATGGAATATAAAGTTATATCTAGAAATGAAAAGGAAACAATGGAGTTAGCTCAAAATATAGAATCTGAGAAATTCCCTAATATGATTATTTGTTTAGATGGTGAATTAGGATCAGGTAAAACTGTATTTACTAAAGGAATAGCTCAAGCATTGGGTATTAATGAAGTAATTACATCTCCTACTTTTACTATTATTAAGGAATATTTATATGGTGAAATGCCTTTATATCATATGGATGTATATCGTCTTGATGGTGCAGATGACACTGTTGGTATTGAAGAATACTTTACTAAAGGTGGTATTGTAGTTATTGAATGGGCGGATATTATTAGAGATATATTACCTGAAAATAGATTAGATATTAAGATTAAAGTTACAGATGAAGATAAAAGAATATTTGTAATTACTCCTCATGGTAAAGAGTATGAAGATTTATGTGAGGCGATATTATGAAATCATTATTAATTAATACGTCTACAAAAAGATTAATTATTGGTATAGTTGAAGATGATAAGGTATTATATGAGTATAATGATACTAATAGTAATGAATTATCTTCTAAAATAATGCCTATTATTGATGAGGTTTTTACTAAAACAAACTTGAAGCCTGTGGATATTGATACTATTTTTGTTACAAATGGTCCTGGTTCATTTACTGGTATTAGAATTGGTTTAACTATCGCGAAAGTAATGGCATGGAGTTTAAAAATCAAAGTAGTACCTATATCTAGTTTAGAGTTAATGTCATCTGGTAATTATAATTCGGATTATATATTACCTTTAATGGACGCGAGAAGAGATAATGTATTTGGTGCTTTATATGATAGAAATTTAAATCCAGTTATTGAGGATAGTTTTATTAGTTATGAGGAAATGATTAATAAAGCGAATGATAAAGTTAAAAACTATACTATAGTTTCTCATGATTTAAAATTTGAGGAGCCTAAATATGATATAGTAAAAATTATCAAAAAGCATATTAATGATGATGGTATTAATCCACATAGATTAAATCCTAATTATTTAAAAATGACGGAAGCAGAGGAAAATTTGATTAAAAAAGAAGGTGAATAGATGGATACTTATATATTAGCTATAGAATCTAGTTGTGATGAAACTAGTTTATCTATTATAAAAAATGGTAAAGAGGAGATTTCCACAGTAGTTTTATCACAAATGGATACACATGCCAATTATGGTGGTGTTGTACCAGAAATAGCAAGTAGAATGCATATTGAAAATATAACTATGGTTATAGAGGAGTGCTTAACTAAGGCAAATATGACTATGGATGATATAACTGCTATAGCAATTACTTATGGACCTGGTTTAATTGGTTCGTTATTAGTAGGTGTTATGGCTGCTAAAACATTGGCGTATATATATAATAAGCCATTAGTTCCAGTTCACCATATAGCAGGCCATATTTATGCAAATAATCTAGTTAAAGAGATGAAATTTCCTTTAATGGCATTAGTTGTATCTGGTGGTCATACTGAGTTAGTATATATGAAAGAACATTATTCATTTGAGGTAATAGGATCTACTCTAGATGATGCGATTGGTGAAGCATATGATAAAGTTGCGAGAGTAATTGGAGTTAAGTATCCAGGTGGACCTAATGTTGATAAATTAGCTCATGAAGGAACTGATACTTATGATTTACCATTACCTTTAGATGATGATAGTTTTAATTTCAGTTTTAGTGGAATTAAAAGTGCGGTTATTAATTTAGCTCATAATGAGGAGCAAAGAGGTAATGAGATTAATAAAGCTAATTTAGCGTGCTCATTCCAAAATAGAGTTGTTGACATTTTAGTTAAGAAAACTATGCATGCTTTGACAAAATATAATGTTAAAAACTTAATTGTTGCTGGTGGAGTTAGTGCAAATAAGGGATTGCGCGAAAAAATTACCAAAGAGTGTGAAAAACAAGGTGTTGATTTAACTATACCTGAGATTAAATATTGTACTGATAATGCGGCTATGATAGGTGCGGCAGGGTATTATGCATATAAATTAGGTAGAAGAGCAGATTTGACACTTAATGCGAAGGCAACTGATAGATTAAACTAGGTTTACCTAGTTTTTTTATTACTTATAATTAAACCCGATTCATTGTAAAAAGGGTTAGTTCGTGATAAAATATAATGTATATAATAGAGGTGGTGTGTTATGGTAGATAAACTTTATTTTAAAGCAAAATTAGTTTTTGCATTCATCATTATAGTTTTAGTTGCCTTAACTACACTAAAGCAAAATAGTACGGTTTCAGTAAATAGTAAAGTTGTTATGGAGGGTTCTTCAAATAACAATGGTGCTTACTTTTCAAATTTAGATTCTAGTTTTATAAATACTGCACTTAGTGGTGGTGGCGCGGATCCTACTATTACAAGAGGAACTGATGATTGTTTATATATATTCACAACAAATAAGCGTGCATTTAAATCATGTGATTCTAAAGTGTGGAGTGATTGGAGTTTTAATTTTGATGTGAATCTTCCAAATTACGATTATTATTGGGCTCCAGAGGTTCATAAGATAGGAAATTATTATTATATGTTTTTTACTTTAGTAACAAATGGTTCTGGATATCCTTGGTCAACTGATAGTTTTGGTTCTGTTTATTATGCGAGAAGTACTGATTTAAAGAACTTTACTTATTTAGGTGAAATGCCATATGGTTCTAATTATTTTACTGGTAAAGTTGCTAGTAAGAATCATATAGATGGTAGTTTATTAATTGATGGTAGTAATTATTATTTTTATTATAAATTAGAACATCCTAATACCGCGAAAGATTATCAAGGTCAGGAAATCTATGGTATTCAAGTTGGATTGAAAAGTGATGGTAAGTTTTATGAAATTGGTAATCCACAAATTATAATAAGGAGAAATACTGAGTCTAATCCTATCGATGATAGAAATTGGACTTGGCATTGTTGGCAAAATGGTAATTATGAATCTGATACTGAGAATATTGATGAAGGACCTTATGTAATTAAGAGGAATGGTAAGTATTATTTAACTTTCTCGGTAGGTGAATATACTAATGATTCATATCATGTTGTAGCTGCTACATCAAGTAATCCTTTAGGACCTTATATAAGAGATAAGATTGCTGGTTCATCAAATCCAGCAAATGAAGGACAAGAATATATTAGAGATTTTGTAAGTGGTACTAATTATCCTAATACTGCTAGTACCGATACTTCACGTGATTCATCAAAATATATTTATGGTACTGGACATGGTTCTATTCTTACAATAACTAATTCGGATACTTTAATAGGTGATTATACTGAATACTATTATGTATATCATTCAAATAAATATGCTAATGGCAAATGGAGTGGTAGAAAAATAACTCTAGATAGTGTCGGATTTACTAAAGATGGTGTAATGTATTTAAATGGTCCAACTACTGGTAATCAACCATTAGTATCTGGTTCTATTAAAGATGGTGTTAAGTATTATAGAATTCCAACTTCTAAATATACAATAAATGATGGAAAATTAAGTGATGGTTTAAGATATACTTCAAAAAATGTTTCATATACTACTTATAATACCAATACTATAACTATTACTTTTGGTAGTAGTTCAAGATCAAGTTTAACTGATATTTGGTTATATGGAAATGGTAATAATATTGGAACTCTTTCTGGTACTTTATATATTAATGAAGGTACACGCAAGAGCGAAACTAAAACATTTACTGCTTTAGTAAGTGGTAGTATAGCTAAAATTCAATTACCTGATGTTCTTGGTAAAGTTAAAAATGTTAGGGTTGTGTTTAATAAAACACTATCTTTATCTGAGGTTGAATTAATAAGAAATTCTCAAGATAATTTTTATCAAGTTACATTTAATCCTAATGGTGGAACAACAAATAAAAATAATAATTTTAATTCTACTAAAACATCAGCTTATTCTGTAGCGAATGGTTTACTTATGTATGATAATAATGGTATACCTTCACTTTCATTGGCTTATAATAGTGTCATATTTAACGATTTGAGTGGTGATATACCAACAAAATCAGGTTATAAGTTTAATGGTTGGTTTACTGCTGCATCTGGTGGTACAAAAGTATATGATGCAAATGGTAAAGCTATAAATGGTAATGGTTATTGGTCAAATAACTTATGGGTTAAAAAAAGTGATGTAGTTTTATATGCACAGTGGACTCAAACTACTTTACCAGTTCCTACAATAAATAATTATACTGTTAAGAGTGTAATAATTTATATCCCACCTAGCGCGCCTTCTACTGCTATGAGTGTTAGTAGTATGAATGTATCTAAGTTAGGTATTAGTAGTGGTTATACAGTTAAAGTGTATGATAAAAATAGTAGTCAAAAAACGAGTGGTAATTTAGTTACAAGTGATATTATTAAGATTTATTCTGGTAGTACTTTATTATCAACATATCAAGTTACAATTAATGGTGATACAACTGGTGATGGTAAAGTTGCACTTAACGATATAGCTAAGTTATATCAATATTATAAAGGAAAAGTAACAATGGATAATATCTATAGGATAGCAGGTAATGTTGCTGGTACAGATGATAAGATTGCACTTAATGATATAGCTAAGTTATATCAATATTATAAAGGTAAGATTAATAGTTTAAATTAAGGGGTGATTATATGAAGAAAAGTATTATATTAATAATATTATTATGTTTAATATTACCAATAAATGTTTATGCATTATCTGGTAGTGTTAGTATTAGTTGTGGAGCAACTTCTCTTAATCCAGGTGGAAGTACAAATTGTACATTATATGGTAATTCTAGTGGAAGTGTAGCTGGTGTTTCAGCAAAATTATCATGTGGAGGAAGTATATCTATATCTAATATAGTTAAATCATCAGGTTGGGTAGGTGATGATGGCGCTAGTATAGACTTTTATACTGATAGTAATAAATCTGGTAATTTTGGTATAGTAACATTTACTGTTACTGCAAATAGTGTAGGTAATGGGAATGTAAGTGTTGCAAGTATATTATTTACTGATGCATCAGATTGGAATGAGTATTCAATTGGTAATAAGAGCTTAACAATATCTGTTGTTAATCCTACACCAGCTCCAACGCCAACACCAACGCCAACTCCAACACCAACACCAACGCCAACGCCAACACCAACGCCAACTCCAGAACCAACACCAGCTCCAACTCCAGAACCACAACCAAGTCAACCTGCACCAAGTCCTTCACAACCTTCAAGTAGTACACCAATTTCTACTACTTTGAGTAGTGATAATACTTTAAAAAGTTTGACTATAGAAAATTATGATATAGAGTTTTATTCTGATGTATTGCAGTATTATATTGGTCAAGTTGATACTAAAGTATTAAATGTAGTTGCAGTTGCTAATGATTAAAAAGCAAAAGTTGAAATTATCGGTGCTGATAATATTTCTAAGGTACAAGGAGTTACTGTTAGAGTTACTGCGGAAAATGGTGATGTTAAAGAATATATAATTGATGTTACTTATGCACCAAATATAGATGTTAAATACTTCTATATAGCTGGTGGGGCGTTAGTATTATTTGTATTAATAGGTGTTATTATAAGTTCTATTCCAAAACGTAAGAAGGAAATTAAAACAGAAACTGTTGAAACTCCAATAGAACCAACACCTGTAGTTACATCAATTCCTCAAACTTCGGTTGTAGAACAATCTCAACAAGTGGTTGATACATTTACTAATTTTGTACCGGTTGAACCTACTGTTTCTGTAGGAGCACAAGAAAATATTGAAACTCCAGTAGCTGAAACGAATATTGCTACACCAGTTCAACCAGTTATAGAACCGGTATCACAAATTCCTGAGACTCCTGTAGAACCGGTAGTTGAAATGAAGGTTGAAACACAAGTTCAACCAGTTATGGAACCGGTATCACAAGTTCCTGAAACTCTTGCAGCACCAGTAGTAGAAACATCAACTAATGAAGTGGCTGGTGTATCTAATGCTGAACAGGTTATTGCAAGTGCACCTGAAGTTACATCAGTGCCAGTTACTGAACCTGCTTATGATCCAGTATATGATCAAAAACCTGTTATGAACAATGCTACAGAAACTACACAATATACTAGTTTTAATCAAACTGCTGATGCTTTTATATCACAGTCATCACCAGTTTCTGAATTACCTACTTCAGTGGTGAATAATACTCAAGTTGGTGATACAAATCAAAATATTAATAATTAGTAATAAAAAATACACTTTAAAATGAAGTGTATTTTTATTTATTTTTAATAATTTTTTTTGTTACTATGTTTGATATGTAATATAGTATTGCTGCTATTATGCATAGTAAAAGTATTCCTGTCATAACTAAATCTAGATTGAATACTTGTGAGCCATATGTGATTAGATATCCTATTCCTTCTTTAGATACTAAAAATTCTCCCATGATAACTCCTATTAAGGACATACTTATATTTACTTTAATTACATTCATTATATTAGGTATACTATTAGGTAATATTAGTTTTAAATATATATCTTTTTTAGTTGCATTAAAGGATTTTAGCATATTAATTTTTAATATATCGGTATTTATAAATCCTTCATATATATTTATAATTGCGATTATACTGGATATTAATAATGCCATTATGATAATGGAACTTGTTTTTGCACCTACCCATATGATTATAATAGGTCCTAATGCGACTTTAGGTAAACTATTTAATATTGTAAGGTATGGATCTATTATTCTAGCTAATGTGTTATTTGTCCACAGTATGGACGCAACAACTAATCCTATAATTGTTCCTAGTGAGAAGCTTATGATTGTTTCATATAAGGTAATAAATATATGTTTAAATAGATTGTTTGAATTATATAGTTCTATAATGGTATTTAAGATTCTTTTTGGACTTGATGATATAAATGTATTTATTAGGTTTTTGTCTGCTAGTATTTGCCAAATAGCAATAAATATAATAAATATTAATATTTGTGTTGTGATGATAAATATATTTTTCTTTTTAATTTTTTTTAAATAGTTTATATGTTCTATACTATGCACTTTCATCAATCTCTTTCCATATCATGTCATAATACATGTTAAAAAGCTCATCTTTTCTATTATTTATTGGTGTAGATTTATTATTTAGATTTATATCTATTATCTTTTTTATGTGGGATGGTCTATTTGATAGTATTATAACTTTATCAGCCATACTTACAGCTTCCGCTATATCATGGGTAACTATAATGGCACTTTTAGATTCTTTTTTGAGTATTTTATATACATCATCAGATACTTTTAATCTTGATTGATAATCTAGGGCAGAGAAGGGCTCATCTAATAGGATTATATCTGGTTTAGTTGCTAATGTTCTTATAAGTGCGACTCTTTGTCTCATTCCACCAGATAAGTTAGAAGGATAGTTATTTATAAAGTCTTTTAATCCATATGTTTTTAATAGGTTTTTAACATAATCTATATTTTCTTTTGATTTTTTCTTTTGTATTTCTAATCCAATAAGGCAATTATCTAATATAGTAATCCATTCGAATAATGCATCTTGTTGTAACATATAACCAAATGTGGTATTGTTATCCTTTTTTATGGTACCTTCATAATTATTATCTATTCCACTTAATATTGATAAAATAGTGCTTTTACCACATCCAGATGGACCTACTATGGCTATAAATTCTCCTTTTTTAAGTTCTAAATCAAATTTTTCCACAGCATTGATTTCGTATTTTTTAGTATGATATGTTTTTTTTAAGTTATTTATTTTTAGTATTGTATTATCCACCATAAACACCTTCCTAGGATATTTTATGCATAAATAAAAATATGACAATTTAATTCGTTTATAAAATAAAATAATCTACGTTTGTAGATTATTTTTTGTATACTAATTTATCATAAGGAACTCTTTTATCTAATTCTTTAGCTTCTTCCATGATTTCTTCTATATGGGTAAAATCATTTTCTTCAATAGTTGTAGTGTGGTACCATGCATCAATAGAACGGTATCTTTTAATGATGTTTGTAAGATCTTCTAGTGATGTATTAGGGAAGTAGTCTAATAATAATTTAGCTACATCTTCATCTGAATTATTGTGTACATAATTTAGTCCTTTTTGGATTGCTTTAGTAAATCCTTCAATTACTTTAGGATTATTTTCAATATAACTTTTTCTAGCATTATAGGCAGTGTATGGTACAACACCACCAAGTTCACCTATAGAGGCAATAACATATCCTAATCCTTCTTTTTCTACATTTGTGGCATTAGGTTCAAATAGCGTTACATAGTCACCTGTTCCGCCTATGAATGCGCCTTCCATAGATGCAAATGCGATTGATGTATCAATATTCACTTTTGATATATCTACATTATTTTGTTTTAATGCCCATTCTAATGTCATTTCTGGCATACCGCCTTTTCTACCACCAATTACATATTTACCTTCTAAATCAGTTAATTTAAAATTATCTATATTATTTCTAGATACTAGGAAGCTACCATCTTTTCTTGTAAGAGCGGCAAAGTTAACTAAATAATCTTTTTCACCACCGTTATATACATAAATGGTTGCTTCACTTCCACAGAAACCTATTTGAACATCTCCTGATAATACTGCAGCGGTTACTTTATCAGCACCTGATGTTAATATAATTTCTACATCTAAACCTTCTTCTTTAAAGTATCCTAATTTGTCAGCTACATATTGTGGTGCATAGAAAACACTGTGTGCGACTTCAGCGACTTTGATTTTATTATTAGTATTTTTACTTAATAGAATTCCTCCTATAAAGAATAGTGTAAGTAAGATAATACTAGCAATTATTTTTTTCATAAAACTCCTTTCTTTTTATTATATTCTTGTGTTATTTATTAGATACAACATTTACACTGAATTATTTAAATATTCTTTATTTAGGTTTATTAAAATGTTATAATTATATTGGTGATAATAGATGGACTTAGATAACTTAAATAAAATACAACGTGAAGCAGTAGAGTACACTGAAGGTCCTCTATTAGTATTAGCGGGCGCGGGATCTGGTAAGACTAGAGTTTTAACTACTAGGGTTGCATATTTAGTTAATGAATGTGGTATTAATCCTTCTAATATACTCGCGATTACATTTACTAATAAAGCTGCAAAAGAAATGAAAGATAGAGTATTTAGAATGTTAGGACCTGTCGCGTATAATATACAAATATCTACATTCCATTCATTGGGTGTATTATTTATAAGAGAAAATTATGATTTATTAGGATATAAAAGTAATTTCACTATTATTGATTCTGATGATTCATTAACTATTATTAAAAAAATAATTAAGGATTTAGGATATGATCCTAAGTATTATAATCCTAAAATGATAAGGAATTTAATTAGTAGTGCCAAAAACGAATTATTATCTCCTTATGATTATGAAAGATATGCGAATACTGAAGAAACTAGAATTGCTTCTGAAGTATATTTTAGATATCAAGATAAATTATCTACTTCTAATTCATTAGATTTTGATGATTTATTAATGAAACCAATAGAATTATTAAGAAAAAATCCTGATATATTAAAGATGTATCAAGAAAGATTTCAGTATATATTAATCGATGAGTATCAAGATACTAATGAGGCTCAATATATTTTATCTAAAATGTTAGCGGCTAAACATAGAAATATATGTGTAGTTGGTGATAATGATCAAAGTATATATAGTTTTAGAGGATCAAATTATAGAAATATATTGAATTTTGAAAAGGATTATAAAGATGCGAAGGTTATAATGCTTGAAGAAAACTACCGCTCTACTAAAAATATACTTAATGTAGCTAATTCAATAATTAAGAATAATCAAGAAAGAAAAGATAAGAATTTATGGACTAATAATGAAGATGGAGATAAGGTTATTTATCACACTGCATTAAATGAAAAAGATGAATCTAATTATGTTGTTAGTGAGATTAAAAAACTACTAGATGATGGAATTGAAAAGAAAGATATAGTTGTTTTATATAGAACTAACGCGCAATCGAGAACGGTTGAAGAGGCGTTTGTATCTAATAATATTCCTTATAAAGTAGTTGGAAGTTTTTATTTCTATAATAGAAAAGAAATTAAGGATTTGATTTCTTACTTAAGAATAATATATAATCATAGTGATGATGTTAGTTTATTAAGGGTAATAAATGTGCCTAAAAGAGGTATAGGTGCAAAGACTATAGAAAACTTAGTAAGTGAAGCTAACTTATCAAATAAAAGTATCTATGATTCAATAACTAGTGGTAAAGAATTAGAATTTAAGAATATAATTGAGGATATATCTAGTAAAACGAATGAACTTTCTTTAACTGGGTTGATTGATTATATTCTAGATAAAACAGGTATTAAGAATGAATTAGAAAGTGAAGCTTCAGTTGATTCTGAGATAAGGTTAGAAAACTTAGAGGAATTTAAATCAATTACTAAGAATTTTGAAGAGGCATATGGTGTTGCTTCTTTGGATGATTTCTTAGCTGAAATAAGTTTGGTTGCTGATGTAGAAGAACATAAGGATAATGATGATGTTGTTACGTTAATGACTATTCATTCAGCGAAAGGATTAGAGTTTGATTATGTATTTATTGTTGGGTTGGAAGAAGGAATATTCCCACATAGTAATTCGATATTTGAAGGCAATATAGAAGAGGAAAGAAGATTATGTTATGTTGCTGTTACTAGAGCTTCTAAAAAACTTTGGTTAGTAAATACTAAAGAAAGAATGCTATATGGTGAAAGAAAACAAAATCCAGTAAGTAGATTTATAAAAGAGATAGATTCTAAGTATTTAGAAAGTGATATTACTAATATTAGTGTATCAAGGGATAATGAGTTTACTGATGATGAATATACAGTTGGTGAACATATTATACATGATATATATGGTGAAGGTGTAGTTGTATCTATAAGTGATTCAGTTATTACTGTAGCGTTTGGATTTAAATATGGAATTAAATCATTAATGAAAGGTCATAAGAGTATAAAGAAGGTGATAGAATGATATTAGGAATAGTTGAATGGTTTACTAAATTGGCTGATGATTTTAAAGAATTTATGATTAATTTTAAACATCCGGTAATACTATATACAGGTTTATTTGCCTTAGGGTTAATTATATTTGCTTCTGTTTATAGTGCATTACATAATAAACAATAATACCTATTAATATAGGTATTTTTTTGGTATAATAATTATAGGTGATAATATGCAAGATGTTAGTAAAAGAATTGAAGAATTAATTGAATTTATAAATAAAGCAAGTTATGAATATTATGTTTTAGATGCTCCTACTATAACTGATCAAGAGTATGATGATGCATATAAGGAATTATTAACTTTAGAGGAAAAATATCCTGAATATAAAAGGGATGATTCTCCTACATCTAGAGTAGGTGGTGAAGCTTTATCTAAATTTGATAAAGTTACTCATGCAACTCCAATGTTATCTTTTGATGATATTTTTAATGAAGATGAAATAGTTGCGTTTGATGAAAGAGTTAAGAAGGTAATTAGTAATCCTACTTATTCTGTTGAACCTAAGATGGATGGTTTATCTGGTTCGTTATTATATAAAAATGGTGTACTTGTTAGGGCTGCTACTAGAGGTGATGGAGTAACAGGAGAAGATATTACTTTGAATGTTAAAACTATTAAATCTGTACCTTTGAAATTAAATGAACCTATTGATATTGAAGTACGTGGTGAAATATATATGAGTAAACGTGCTTTTGAGAAGGTTAATGTTGAACGCAAAAGAAATGGTGAAAACTTATTTGCTAATCCTAGAAATGCAGCAGCTGGATCTGTAAGACAATTAGATAGTAAGATTACTGCAAAAAGAGAATTAGATTATATGGCTTATTTTATTCCTAATCCAAGTGATTATGGTATTAAAACTCAAATGGAATCTTTAGATTATTTGAAAAAATTAGGTTTTGTAACTAACTATAAATTGAATAAAATTGCACATAACGCGACTGAAATAATTACATGTATTAATGAATTAGGTGAATTAAGAGATAGTTTACCATTTGAAATAGATGGTGCGGTATTAAAGGTAAATGATTTATCTGATGAAGAAAAATTAGGATATACTTCTAGGGTACCTAAATGGGGAATTGCTTATAAATTTCCTGCTAAGGAAGTCTTAACTACTTTAAAAGAGATTAAGTTTACTGTAGGTAGAACTGGTAAGATTACTCCTAATGCGATATTTGATCCTGTTCATGTTGCAGGTTCATTAATATCAAAGGCTACATTACATAATGAAGATTATTGTATTCAAAAAGATGTAAGAGTAGGAGATATTGTTTCTATTAGAAAAGCTGGAGATGTTATTCCAGAAGTAGTTGAAGTAAAACTAGATAGAAGAAAAGAAAATAGTGTACCATTTGAGATGATAGATACATGTCCAATATGTGGTACTGAATTAATTAAAAAAGATTCACATCATTTTTGTCCTAATGA
>ODAI013194828.1_pt1 | contig 13263 bp, 10 predicted proteins | sample 1539321 | NCBI WGS metagenome assembly ODAI01 (sample SAMN02144231, study PRJEB22623) | gut metagenome | biome: sheep rumen | host: Ovis aries | place: New Zealand | reverse complement strand
CCTCTGATCCAGTCCCGGACCAGTATCCTGATCGCCCACCGCCTGTCCACCATCCTGGCGGCGGATGAGATCCTGGTCGTCAGCGGAGGCGTAATCGTGGAAAGGGGCAGCCACGCGAAACTGGTCAAAGCCGGCGGTGTCTATACCGAGCTGTATAACACCCAGTTCAGCAAAGCGACCGCGGCAGACCCGGACCATTCCGATTACCGGGTCGAAAATCATATCTATCCGGGAGACGAATACTGATCCCTCCTCCGGACGCAGAAAAAGCCTGCGGAATCCTTTGACAGATTCCGCAGGCTTTATTGTCCTGTTCAGGTCTGTATTATGCCAGCTTTGCCTTTGCGATCTCGGCCAGAGCGGTGAAGCCTGCCGCGTCGTTGACTGCCATCTCGGAGAGCATCTTACGGTTGATGTCGATCTCAGCGAGCTTGAGGCCGTGCATAAATGTGCTGTAGGAAAGACCGTTCAGTCTTGCAGCAGCGTTGATACGTGTGATCCAGAGAGCTCTCATATCTCTCTTCTTCTGCTTTCTGCCAGCGAACTGAGAAGCCTGGGCACGCATAACGGACTGCTTGGCAATCCTGTACTGCTTGGACCTTGCGCCTCTGTATCCCTTGGCAAGCTTTAATACTCTGTTATGTTTTTTTCTGGCATTAAGAGCGCCTTTAATTCTAGCCATTTTCTATTCCTCCATTCGAATACCGTGTGTCCGCCTAAAGAATTACATGTAAGGCAGGATCTTCTTCATGTTCTTTACGTTTGTCTCGTCCAGGATTGTGTCCTTACGAAGGTTTCTCTTCCTCTTGGTGGACTTCTTGGTCAGAATGTGGCGCTTGTAAGCTTTATTCCTGACAATCTTGCCGGTGCCGGTCATTTTAAAACGTTTCGCAGCTGATCTGCTGGTCTTCATCTTAGGCATTGTAAATTCCTCCTATTCCTTTTCAAAGATCTCGAACAAGCCCTGCTCGTCCGCCGCGGGACAATCCCGCATCTATTCTAACTGTCATTGGCCCGTCCATCATGGATGACCGGGAAACCTTCACTTTTTGGCAGCTAAAAACATAGTAAGACTTCTGCCCTCTACCTTGGGCTTTTTGTCGACGACCGCGATGTCCTTGAGGGCTTCCGCGATGTCGGTCAGGATGTGGGCGCTGCTCTGCATATGAGCCATCTCACGGCCGCGGAAACGCAGAGTGACCTTGACTCTGTCGCCCTTGCTCAGGAACTTTCTGGCAGCATTGATCTTGGTGTTCAGATCGTTGGCGTCGATGTTGGGAGACATACGGATCTCCTTGATCTCTACGGTATGCTGTTTCTTCCTGGCATCCTTTTCCTTACGGGTCTTTTCGTATTTATATTTCCCGTAGTCAATGATCTTGCATACGGGCGGTCTTGCGTTGGGAGAAATCTTGACAAGGTCAAGCTCGGCCTCTTCGGCAAGCTTCCTGGCTTCCATCGCGGACATAATGCCCAGCTGTTCGCCAGTGGCGGAGATGACACGCACCTCTCTGTCCCGGATCTGTTCGTTGATAAATAAATCGTCTTTTGATCTGTTATTGGATCTGTTGTTATTAATGGTCTTACCCTCCAACATATGACTGGTCTGTAATGCAGGCCGTGTTTACAAACAAAAAACAGCGCATACATGAGTATCCACTGTCCTGAATCCTGATACGCGCAGATATAGGGATGTACAGATTCCGATTGGATCTGTGTTCTGCTTTTATCAGTGATATGAACGCCGGAAGCTGTAATGTCGCCGCCGGGTGAGAGTGGAAACTCTGCTTTCTTGTTGCGTAAAAGTATCTGTCTGTCAGACACCATGTAATAGTAGCATCGAAATACCGGCTTGTCAAGAAAAGTTTTTCAGGTCCGGTAGAGTTTTTTGATTCAATCGTATATAATGGCAGGGTGAACCGGGCGTCAGACTTCCTGGTTCAAAAGTGAACCGGGCGTCAGACTTCCGGTTCAGCCACGCCTATAACAAACGAAAGGGAATGATTATGAACACAGATCCTTCAAATACAAGTAACCATAAGACTGGCTCCGGCAAAAAGGCCCCCTGGACCCTGAAACGGGCTGCAGCCCTTTTCGCTGTGATCCTGCTGGTCACCATGTATCTGCTGGCCTTTGTCAGCGCCATCTTTCATTTCCCGGGATCCGCCGCCCTGCTGCGGATCAGCCTGGCTCTGACGGTCGTCCTGCCTCTGTTTCTCTGGATCCTGATCTGGGGAATCGGCTTCCTGACCCATAAAAAGAATTTCGCCAGCATCAATCTTTTGAATTCCAATCCGGAGGAACGCAGGAAAATGGAGGAAGCCCTGGCCAGGAGCGGTTCTCCGTCCGAAGAGGCTGCCGGACAGGACACAGAGCCGGAATCCAAATGATCTCCAAATAATCTCCAAATGATCTGCTGCGGCACTGCTGCGGCAGGCGTAGATGCAGACGTAAATAATGCACAGTTGAAAGCGGATGCCGCCGGAGCGCATCCGCTTTTTTATGTTTTGAGACAGTCCCCGGGACAGTTTCATTCGGCCAGCAGGGCGTCCAGGTCACGTTCCGCCTGTTCCGGGCTGACACAATGGATGGTATGGAACCCCAGCCTGCGGGGCGCCTCCAGATTGACCTCCGTGTCATCAATAAATACACATCTTTCAGGATCCAGATTATAACGGGCCAGAATCTCCCTGTAAATGGGTTCCTCCGGCTTGATCAGGTGGCATTCATATGAGAATACGCCGCCGTCCATCTCAGGCATGAAATAGAGGACGCCTGGACAGTCATCGGTGACTTTCTGTGACCAGTTGGAAAGGTAGAGGACCTTCCGGCCTGTCCCTTTGACCTTGCGGATCCAGCGGACCGCGTCTTCGGAAGGGACCACGATTCCTCTGATGTCCTCCATGATATGGCGGATGTCTTTTTCCAGGGCGGGATTCTCCGCCACGAAATGGTCAATGATCTCCGGGACCGGCATGACGGCCCGGTCCAGTTCTCTCCACCAGCGGGACAGGACGGTCGCCTGCATGATCTCCCGGCAGACCTCTTCACTGTAGCCAAAGCTGCGGAAGAATTTCATTCTGCCCAGAACGGACAGCACGCCGCCTATGTCAAAAATTACGGTATCGATCTTCATTATAATAATTCTCCTGAATCTGTAGAGTCTTTATAATAAACGCCGCCGGACGCATGAATACGGACAGCCGGGCCCTGAGGACCCGGCTGATTGTCAGCGGAAACAGCCGGCTTCAGGCGTGAAGCCGGGACTTTCTGTAAATAATATCATCGCGGCCGGGACCATTGGAGACCATGGTAATCGGGAAGCCGATCCGTTCCTCAATGAATTCAATGTAATTCCTGCAGTTCTCCGGCAGGTCTTCATACTTGCGGATGCCGCGGATATCACATTTCCATCCGGGCAGCATGGTATAAACAGGCTTTGCCTTGGCCAGCTCATGGGTAACAGGGAATTCTGTCGTTTCTTTGCCATCGATCTCATAGGCAGTACAGACCGGAATCTCGTCCAGATATCCCAGGACATCCAGGACGGTGAAAGCGACATCCGTGCAGCCCTGCAGCCTGCAGCCATATCTGGAAGCCACGCAGTCATACCAGCCCACTCTTCTGGGACGGCCGGTGGTAGCTCCGTACTCGCCGCCGTCACCGCCGCGCCGGCGCAGCTCCTCTGCTTCCGCGCCGAAGATCTCGGAGGTGAATTCACCCGCGCCCACTGCTGAGGAATAAGCTTTGTTAACGACTACGATCTGGCTGATGGCGTAAGGGGGCAGGCCCGCGCCGATGGCACCGTAAGCGGCCAGGGTCGAAGAAGAGGTGACCATGGGATAGATGCCGTGGTCCGGGTCCTTCATAGTGCCCAGCTGGCCTTCCAGAAGAATGGTCTTATTCTCTTTCAGGGCCTGATCCAGATATACGGAAACATTGCCCACATAAGGTTCCACCATATCTCTGTACTGATGGATGGTCTCCAGCAGTTCTTCGGGATCGATGGGATCTTTGCCGTACAGGTACTGCAGCAGGACATTCTTCTGCACGCAGACACGCTCGATCTTCTCCCGCAGGACATCGTCGTCCTGGAAGAGCTCATTGACCTGCCAGCCGATCTTGGCGTATTTATCGGAATAAAAAGGAGCGATGCCTGACTTGGTAGAGCCGAAGGACTTGCCGCCCAGGCGTTCCTCTTCATACTGGTCAAACAGGATATGATAGGGCATGACGACCTGACATCTGTCAGAGATCATCAGGTTGGGGGCCGGAACGCCCCGCTTCTCAATCTCAGAAATCTCCCTGAACAGGATGGGGATATTCAGCGCCACGCCGTTGCCGATGATATTCATGACATTCTGGTGAAAGGCACCGGAAGGAAGCGTGTGCAGGGCAAATTTACCATAATTGTTGACAATGGTATGGCCGGCATTGGCACCGCCCTGAAAACGGATGACCACATCCGCCTGCTCTGCCAGTGTATCTGTAATTTTGCCTTTTCCCTCGTCTCCCCAGTTGGCGCCTACGACTGCTTTAACCATAAGTTCCTCCTTTGTTCATATTCTCTCTGTTGTCTTCGGAACGTAATCCGGTCAGACGTTGATCTCGGCGGTCACGCCCAAATCTGCCTGATTGGCTTTCAGCATGGGGTAAATGACCCCTGACAGATATTTCTCGACCTGATGGGGGGCACAGCCTACGTACAGGGCCGGATCCATCGTTTTCTCCAGGTCCTCCAGGCTCAGTCCGAAGGCCGGATCATCCGCGATCAGCTGGAGCAGGTTGTTGTCAAGGCCCTCTTCCTTGACTCTTCTGCCGGCCTGCATGGACAGTTCCCGGATCCTCTCGTGGAGTTCCTGCCTGTCGCCGCCCGCCTTGACCGCGTCCATCATGATATTTTCGGTCGCCATGAAGGGCAGCTCGGAACGGAGACGCTTCTCAATGACTTTGGGATAGACCCGGAGTCCGTCTGTCACATTGATGCACAGGTCCAGAACGCCGTCGATGGCCAGGAATCCTTCCGGTACGGAAAGCCGCTTGTTGGCGGAATCATCCAGGGTCCGCTCGAACCACTGGGTGCCTGCCGTGACAGCGGGATTCAGGACGTCCACCAGGACATACCGGGACAGGGAGCAGATCCGCTCGCTGCGCATGGGATTGCGTTTATAGGCCATGGCGGAAGATCCGATCTGGGACTTCTCAAAGGGCTCCTCCACTTCCTTGAGGTGCTGAAGGAGGCGGATATCGGTGGCCATCTTCATGGCGGACTGGGCGATCCCGCCCAGAGCGTTGACAACGATGGTATCCACTTTCCGGGGATAGGTCTGGCCCGACACATCATAGCAGGCTGTAAAGCCCATCTTTTCCGCGATCATGGGATCCAGCCGGTCGACTTTGTCATAATCTCCTTCGAACAGCTCCAGGAAGGAAGCCTGGGTGCCGGTGGTGCCTTTGCTGCCGAGCAGACGCAGGCTGGACAGGACGTGGTCGATCTCGCCCAGATCGATCATGAACTCCTGGATCCAGAGGGTGGCCCTTTTTCCGACTGTGGTCGGCTGCGCCGGCTGGAAATGGGTAAATCCCAGCGTGGGCAGATCTTTGTATTTATCCGCGAAGGCAGCCAGTCCTGCGATCACATTGATCAGTTTTTTGCGGACCAGGCGCAGAGCCTCCCGCATGATAATGATATCTGTATTGTCGCCTACGTAGCAGCTGGTCGCGCCCAGGTGGATGATTCCTTTGGCTTTGGGGCACTGCAGACCATAGGCGTAAACATGGCTCATGACATCATGCCTGACCACTTTTTCTCTGGCTTTTGCATCCTCATAGTTGATATCGGTCATATGAGCCCGGAGCTCTTCGATCTGCTCATCGGTAATAGGCAGGCCAAGCTCTTTTTCCGTCTCAGCCAGGGCCACCCAGAGGCGGCGCCATGTGCCGAACTTCATGTCGGGAGAAAAGATATACTGCATTTCCCTGCTGGCATATCGTTCGGACAGGGGACTTACATATCTGTCATTTGCCATTCTGTTCTGTTCCTTTCTTAATTTAAAAGCGTTTCTCTGACAGAAAACACTGTTTCAGGTCCGGGCAAGTGAACCGGGAAGTCTGACGCCTGGTTCATTTCCGGACAGGAAAAAATACGTTATTAGTATAGCAGTATTTTTTCAGCCGTCAATGATGAACCACAGAGTCTGACGCCTGGTTCACTCTGGTGAACCGGGAAGTCTGACGCCTGGTTCACCTGACGACCGGTTCACCCTATGGTCGGCAGGTTGGTCTCCCGGAAGCGGTCACGCAGTTCTCCGGCCTTCAGGTCCAGGAGGCTCTGCAGCTCTTCTGTGCGGCCTTCCCGCAGGTACTGTTTCATTTTGCGTATGGTCCTGCCTTCGCTGCCGGCCCTGCAGGCAGCCTGCGCCTGTTCGATCCCCTGCCGTACCAGCAGGGCATGATCGTAGAGCTCGGGATGTTCGCCGATGTAATCGTCCCATTCCTCCTGGGACGTGACCATGCGCAGGGCTGCCAGATAGCACTTGCCGCTGTGGCGGTCATGGGTCAGCTTCCAGGCCCGGTAATAGCAGTCAGATGCTTTGCGGAAGCTGAACTGGCCGGCATAAAGCCTGCCTTTCTGCTGCCAGACCCGGGACCGCATTTCCCTTTCCAGCTCCGGAAGCGCTGCCAGGACGCCGTCCAGCTCCGACTGGGCCTGGCCGATCTTTCCCTGACCGGCGGAATATTCCGCCCTGGCCAGCAGCTGCCGGTAGGGCTCCATGCCCTCACTCTCTTCCATTTCCCGCCGGATCTCCTTCTGACGGGCCGGCGTCTGGAAGGCTGCATACTCCAGAATGACCATGACGAATTCCACATAGGCGTTTTTGCGGTCCAGCCAGGGCCTGAGCTTCGCGGCCAGTTCCGTCAGTCCGCATTCCGATCCCAGCCAGATGACCAGATCCGGATCCCGGATGCTGTCATCCAGCAGCTGGGCGCACTGGGCCAGGGAATAACAGAGTTCTTCAATGGTATAAACTTTGCGTTCTATCTTTTCGATCAGGTAGGGAGTCCTTGCCATCCTGCCCATCGTCAGTATCAGTCTGCTCATATGACATTTACCTCCCCGGTCCACTGCTGTCCCGATGAAGGGAAAATAGCGCCGAATCCCAGATCCTCCACCCGGTAGCTGACCGCTTCCGCCCGGTCCATGGTCAGGGTCAGGCGGATTCTGGTCGTACCGGGCGGCCGCTCGGGAAGTCCCCGCAGCAGGATGGTCTCCGTCCGCCTGCCGCCGCCATTGAGGGGCGTCAGTACCAGTTCGATCTCATTGCCGGATTCCAGCAGGAATTCCTCCGACAGGACCGCGTCATACCACTTGGTCCCCGCGTCCAGCAGGGCATGGTAGCAGTCTTTTCCGGCCCGGACAGCCTCCACACCTATATTCATCCGCAGGCAGTCCTCGGCCAGGTAGAAATAGTCCCCCAGGCCTTTGACCATACCGCTTTTGAACAGCGCCCCGAAGGCGGCGCCTCTGCTGTAGAGATTGCCCCCCTGGAAGACCCGTCTGCCCTGGCCGATAAAACGCAGGGATTCCTGCATCCATCTGCCTTTAAAGCCGTCGCCGATCAGATAGACCGCGGCGCCTCCGGTCCCGAAATCCATCTGCCGCAGGGCGTCCAGCAGCTGCCGGTCCCGGACTGCGGCGGACGCGCCGGGCGTCAGCTCGAAATGCCGGATCCTGGGCATGCTGATGGCGGGTTTTGTCTTATAATTAAAAATCAGTTCTCCCAGCAGCAGGTCGCTGCCGCCGTCATTTTCACAGAGGATGACCCCCAGCCTGCGCTGCTGCTCCTGCTGGGCAAGGACATAATCAAAAAGGCATTCCATATGTCCCTGGTAAGAGATGCTCTCCACCGGCAGCTGCAGGCGTTCCAGCACTCCGTCCAGGGCTTCCACGATCTGCCGGTCCGGACTGGGGACCGTAAAAACGATACTTTCAATATCCTCCGGATCCACCTGGGCCGACAGCAGCTGCAGGCAGCGGCGCAGATAGACAGAAAGGAGAGTCACCGGGTCGCAGTCCTCCTCTCCGATCCTGACCGTCTCTCCCAGAGCCGCCAGGCGCAGCAGGCCGGTCACAGGCTCCATGCCCCGGGCCGCCGCGAAGGCCATGGCTTCCCTGCCGGTCAGCCACCTGCCGTCCTCTCCCCTGCAGATACAGGCGGGGATATTGTAGTCCTCCCGGCCCGCAGTCATGGAAAAGGTCACCGGGTCCCAGGTCCTCCTGCCGGTCGGCGTCATGCGGAGCCGGTCTTTGGAAATCCAGGAAATCTGGCAGAATTTCTCCTGCAGATCAATGCCCAGATAGTATTTTTTTTCCTGCTTCTTCTTCAGTAACATGTATTTCTCTCCGGCTGTTCTTCCCTTCTGTATACTGTTGGATCCTGTATCCCGTCGGATTCTGTATCCCGTCGGATTCTGTATACTGTCGGATCCTGTCTCCTGTCAGATTCAGCGGTCAAACAGCTCTCTGATCATGTAATCGGTCATATAGCAGCGGCGCAGGTGGTCGATGGCAGCAGCACAGTCGCCCTGCTGCAGGCTCCGGCTCATCCTGTCGATCAGGCCGAACCGGTCGACCGAAACCGTCTCAGGCTGGCTGCCCTGCCCCAGGGTCCCCTGCTCGGTAACGTGCTCCTCGCGGGGATCGTCCGTAATGAAATAGTTGATCTTTTCCCCGCAGAACAGCAGGAAAGAGGCTACATAATAGCCCGGATACATCTGCTTCATACGGCGGGAGGCAAAGGTCCCGCGGTCCGCGTTCTCCCGCAGGGAATAGTGGACCACGATATTGCGCGGGGCATTCCCGGCGGCTTCCGGATCATGATAACTCAGCAGGGTCTCTCTGGCGAAAGCCTCGATCCTGCTGTCCAGGTCCGTCAGATGCCGGTAGAAGGGGAAAATCAGCTCCTGATCCAGCAGCCCCCGGATATAGGCAGCGGCCGTCTCACGCCTGCTGCCGGTCAGTTCCTCCTCCCGGGCCGCTTTCCGCAGCCAGACGATCCTGCATACCGGTGCCGGGTCGGGAATCTTTTCAATCAGGCCGCAGAGGGCATCTCCCGGATCGGTCTCGCGGATGAACAGACTGCCGCAGTATCTTTCCAGCAGTTCCCTGACCGTATCCGGCCTGGCTCTGTCATCCGAAGCATAGCGGACAAGAAGCGCCTCTTCGCCGTCAATGATCTGACCGGTAAAGTGGATCTGCTCACAGATCCGTTCGGTCAGGTCCCGGGTATCCATACCCTCCCGGTCCATGGCCCGGCGGATCTCTTCCAGCTCCGCGGACAGGCCCACAAAGAAACGGGATGCGTAGCGGAGCACCTTTTCGCTGCGCGATCCGGACCGGAATGCTTCATGGCAGAATTCGCCCAGTATGGGATCGCGCCGGTCCGGATAGGCCTGGGCCGCGCTCTGGCAGATCCGCCACAGGGTCTCCTCCGCCACAGCGCCGGTTCCGCAGCGCTTCAGCAGACGCAGGGCTTCCTCCGGTCTGCAGACACTGCAGAAGTGCAGGAAGGAGGACCGGCTGCTGCCCTGCAGCATGGAATCATCCATGGCCCGCAGGACTTTTTCCATCTCGTAACGGCGGCCCTGTTCCTCATAGAGGGCCAGGACGGAAAACAGGATCTTTCCCCTGTAGGCCGCGTGTATATCCCTGGCGGAAGCCAGGGCCGAAGCCGCATCCTCGGAAAGGGCGGTCACCCGGGGCTCTTCTCCCCGGATCCCGGCCCGCAGCATGACAAACCGGGGATCGGTCGTGGAAATACCGGCCGGCAGATTCTCAATGATCTCCTCCGGCAGCTGCTCCGTGATCTGGTCCCTGCCGACGACAGCCCTGCTGCCCCTGCGGTCAGAGGCGAACAGACGGACTTCATCTCCGTAAAGGGGAAGGCGGCAGAGGCCGGACCGGACCGGCCAGGTCTCTTCTTTGCGAAAATGGTCATATATGACCGTCAGGCTTTCCGCGTCCGGCAGGGCCGGCCTGACCAGACAGGTAAACAGGGCCGGCACCAGACCTTCCGTGGAAGGCCGGATCTCAGGGTCCTCCAGCGAGGCCCGGCAGAGAAAGACTACATTGTCCGTTATACGGCCGCCCGCGATCTGTTCCTCCAGGAATGCCCGGATCTTACGTTTGGTCCGCATATAGAGGCCTTCCAGCCTTTCTTTTCTTTCATAAATATAACGGTAAAGGAAACCTTTCCGCTCATAGCCCAGGATGGCCTGGTCGGTGATCTCCGACAAGGCCCGGGGCGGGATCTCTCCCGTAAAGTCGGCCGGCATGGAATTCATATAGAATTCATGCAGATGCGGCAGCTTGAGCGGAATTTCCTCCGCCCGGGCAAAACAGGAAAAATAAGCAGGATCCGTAATATCCTCCCGGATCAGCAGGCTGCAGATCCGGCGCAGTATCTCCTCTTTCATGGGAGAGAGGGCGGGGATATCCATGGCTTTGATCAGGATCCCGGCCAGCATGGGCGAGAATCCCCTGGAAGTGTCCACCATATACAGGACCTGTTCCATGACCTCCGGGGTCATGATCCCCCAGCGGACGGCGTAATGCAGGATCTGGAACAGATAGGTCCCGTTCTGTTTCCTGGGAGAACGGTAGCTGTCTTTCTCAAAAATGAGGGAGGGATTGGCCGCGATCATCTCCCAGGCCTCCAGATACATGACAGAGCCGCGGCTGCCCCGCTCATACTGCCTGCGCATGAATTCCCAGCGGGCTCCCGAATGGCCGCTGTATTCCGGCGCCAGTTCCATATACATCCAGGCGATCCGCCAGTTGCCTTCATTGCGGCGCAGACGCTCCCGGACCAGACGGGCCACTCTGGGCGTAATGATATGTCCGTCCTTATAGCAGAGGGCCGTCAGATACTGGCGGTAGCAGTAGAGCTCATCATCTTCATATTTATACTGCTGGTAGTTCATTTCCATGACTTCCGAAGCAGGTACACCGGCCAGGCGTTTGCGCAGCAGATCCAGCCCTTCGGCTGCGGCCCGGCTGCGGTCCATGGCCAGCTGCAGGTGGATCTGGTACAGATCCGCCAGGATAGATCCCGGCTCAGCGGACCGCAGGCTGCTGATCAGGTGCCTGGCTTTGGCAAAGCAGACCTCCCTGTCCGTTCTGCCGGCCGCGGTCTCCTCGTAGCATCGCAGAAGTCCTGCTACGGCCCGGTCTCTGGCCCGGTTCCTGCGGACTGCGTAATCGGACCGGCGGCGGTAACGGATCCGCACCGGAATGATCCGGGTCTGCTCCGGAGAACGCAGGATGATCCGGGCATAGTTCCAGCCTGCATGGAGTCTTGTATCATCGATCCGGACCCGGATAGAAGCGGCATTGCCTTCAAAATCCTCTGCAGTCAGGGACGCGGGTACCAGCGTCAGATAGTCGCAGTCTGTTTCTGCCGTGATTTTTGTATACCCCCAGCCGGACCGGAGGATCCCGATCTCATAAGCAGGATGCCGGACCCTGGCCTGATAGCCGGGGCCGAAGATCTCCGTCTCGATCCCGCTGATCTCTGTCTCAAAAGTAACAGGCGCCTTGCCGCAGGCCTGGACCAGGAAGGATTCCATATTGCGGCTGCTCCCCCGGTCTCTGGACAGACCGGCGTACAAAGCCCTGTCCGCGTCCGTCCGCAGAATGTCCGTAAAAGCCCGGCTGTAATAAAAGGCGAGGGCGGCGTCCCAATCGTCTTCCGCCATGGCCGGGAACCCATCTTTATCCATGATCTGCTCACTCATGGATTCACTGACCGGCGCGGAGACCAGGACATGGTACGGTATGCTGTATTCCCCGTGGTCTGTGATCAGGCGGAAGCTCCCGTCCACCACATCGCCGTCTTCAAAGCCGGCCGCGTCAAAGCGCCAGGGGAACATGCCCGTCCGGCTGCCGATCCTGGCCTCGCTGCATTCCATTCCCACGCCCGAAGCCCGGACCACGCCCTCAAAGGCCTGGCCCAGGGGCTGCCGTACTTCAATATAGCCGTCCACCACCTGTCCGGGTGCCAGCATCAGATTCAGTTCATTGACTGAAAAAACCAGTCCGTTCATAGTCTGTTCCATGGAATTTCGTTCCCTGTCCTGTCTGTTATCGTTATATAGCAAGCGCCGGATCTCTCCGGAGATCCGCTGTCCTTCCTCTGTTCTTCCTTACTCAGATCCGGCCGCCGGGAAAAAGCGGATCAAAAACTTCAAAAGGATTACGGTACACTTCCAAAAAGCATCAAAATGACATCTGAAAGATAGTCAAATAGAGAATCAAATAGATATTCAAAAAACAATCAAACAGATATTCAAAAAAGAAACCAAAAGATATTTAAAAAATGCCCTGGGGAAGCAGTGTTCCACAGGGCATTATAACATAGTTCGTTGTTCTTCTGTATAGGCAGAGAGGCCAGGAAGGTCCTTCCCCGCACCTGCCTCCGGGATTCCTTATTCCGCGTCTGTCTCCGCTTCTGCGGGCTCTTCCGCTGCTGCAGATTCTTCCGCTTCTGCGGGCTCTTCCGCTGCTGCAGATTCTTCCGCTTCTGCAGGCTCTTCCGTTGCTGCAGATTCTTCCGCTTCTGCAGGCTCTTCCGCCTGCGCGGCATCTTTGGCCAGCATCAGCATGATGTCGTTGGACCTCTGGATGAAGCGGCTCATGTCGTCCGCAGACAGGGGAGCGTTCTGGATCTGGGCCAGATCATAGAGCTGCTGGCAGATCAGTTTGGCGTCTTTGCCCTCCTGGTGGTCCAGCAGATAGCTGACCAGGGGGTGTTTGGCGTTCAGGATCAGAGTCTGGCCTTCCTTGCCGAAACCGTCCATGCCAAAGCCCATGCCCTGAGCCGCATACATCTTCATCATATCAGCCATACGGCGGCTCTGTTCGTCTACGGTCAGGATGGAAGCGGTCTTCTTATCCTTGAGATTCTCCAGACGTACTGTCAGCTTGTCGTTCTTCACGGCCTTTTTGATTGTTTTGGCCAGCTGTTCCTCCTGTTCGCGGAGAGCCGCAGCGGCCTTCTTGCCGGTACGGGCCTTGAGAGCGTCCTGGATGTCCGCATCGATCCTGGCGAAATGGATGCCTTCATTTTTGGCTTCCAGCTGCTGGATGAAGGGCTGGTCAATGTTATCCCGGAGGATAAAGGCCTGCATCTTCTGGGCCCGGAACATCTTGATGTACTGGCTCTGCTGCTGTTCGTCGGTCACGTAGTAGATGGTGCGGTCCTG
>ODAI013299625.1_pt1 | contig 13265 bp, 7 predicted proteins | sample 1539321 | NCBI WGS metagenome assembly ODAI01 (sample SAMN02144231, study PRJEB22623) | gut metagenome | biome: sheep rumen | host: Ovis aries | place: New Zealand | reverse complement strand
GAGGGCACACGAGCAGGATGAAAGACAACACAGACGCGCGCCCGCCGCCAGGCGCGCCATCTATATGGTCCGCGCGGGGGCCCCCCCGGGGTTCCCCCCCCCCCAAAACAAGGGGGGGGTAAAGACGGCAGCCGTCTTCTGGGTAGGCAGCGATGTGGCCATCAAGGGCGAGCATCCTACCTACTGGCGAGACTACCAGACCCAACAACTCGATTATGAGAGCCGCGTGGATGAGATTCTGCGCCTGCTGAGTATGCCCGAGAAGGAACGTCCCCATCTGGTGATGGCCTACTTTGAGGAGCCCGACCGCAGCGGTCACAGTTATGGCCCGATGCATCGTCTGACGCGCCGCGCCATGGAGAATATGGACCTGCTGCTGAGCAAGATGTGGGCGCGCATCCAGATGCTGCCCTATGCCGACAAGGTGAACCTCATCATCACCGGTGACCATGGCATGACCAGTGTGGACCCTAAGCGGTTTGTGGATATGGACGATGTGCTGCCCGAGCGATGGATTGAGCGCTCGTGCAACGACTATCCCACGCTGATCTATGCCAAGGCGCCCCAGTATGTCGACTCGATCTATGATGCTTTGCAGCATGTGGACCACATCAGGGCATGGAAGCGTGCCGACATCCCCGCCTATCTGGGCTATGGCAGCAACAAGAACATGGGCGACGTGGTGGTGCTGCCTGACGTGGGATGGCTCTTCGCCTCCAAACCGAACAAGACGCAGGGCGGCAGCCATGGCTTTGATCACACAGCAGCCGACATGCAGGTGGGCTTCCGCGCTATCGGCCCGGACTTCAAGGTGGGCTATGAGAAGGCCGACCGCTTCCGCAACGTGTGCATCTATCCGCTGCTGTGCTACCTGCTGGGCGTGACACCGTCGCCCAACGACGGTAGCCTGGACGAGGTGCGCGACATGCTGCGATAAGCGCTGCGGCCATCGTCGGCAGTCAGTAAAGGGGAGGATGTGTCATCACTTGGGTCGCAATGGGGATTGCGACAGGCAATGATGACACATCCTCTCCTTGATTTGCGTCTGTCCTGTGCGCCGGGGATGAGGAGTGGAACGCTCGATGTTGGCCAACAGGCCTAGATGGTGATTCTCTTGCCGGTCAGGTCGCTGAGGGTGGCGAGGATCTCGCGCTTGGATCCGACTTTGAACCACGATTGCATGGTCTGAATGTCGGGCCGATGATTGGCCTCGACAAATTCCAGCCGGTTGTCGTCTCGGATGACGACATCCCATCCGGTGATGATGTTCTTGGTGTGGCGGGCTGCATTCAGGCAGAAATCGGTGATTTCGTCCCACATGGGGATTTGGAAACCGATAAGGGGGATATGGGTGTCGGGATGGGCGGATACGTGCAATCCGTCGGTGGTGACGGCCTCGCTCTCGATCACGCCCGTCTTGATGTTGACATGGGCAAAAATGCCTCCTGCGTGGGTGTTGTCGACAACCATATTGCCGACGCCCATGCGGATGAGTGCGCCAAATGGGATAATCTTGTCCTTGTAGCCAAACGTGATGAAGCGGATGGTGTTGAGCGACGAGGGGTGAAACGCCTGGATGGCCTCGCAGCCGTGGAGGTACTCTTCCACGACCATCTCGTTTTGTACCATCTTGTCATACCATGCCTTGACTTGGGGGCCCGTCTGCTTGTCGATAATCTCGACTCCCTGTCCCAGACTGCCGTCGTGAGGCTTTGCGATGCAGCCGGTGCTGGAAACCAGGTCGGCAAACTGCTCATAGGTGGCCTCAGGGGCGTAGAGCCATCGGCGATGGCAGAAGCCTAAAGCCGAAAAGTGTGCCAAGAACTTCTCTTTGAAGCGGAGCATCTCGATATGATCATATTCGGGAAACATCATCCTGAGTTTGAGTGACAAGGCACGCATTTCTGACCTGGTGATAAACTCGCTGCGCTCTTTCTCGGTGAGTCGGTAAAACTCAAATTGGTGCAGATATTCCGACAGGCTGACCTGGTGCTTGTCGAGTGCGTCGAAGTAGTCCTCTCTGGAGGCGCCTTCGGGAAACGTCACGCCTGCTTGTAGTTGCTGAATGGCCTCTTGGCGGCAGATCTTGCCTTCTTGACGCTTACAGTATGAGGCGGCCAGACTGGGGAAACAACGAAAGACGCGTGTGCCAAGCGATCTGGTGAAATCGCTGCTTAATAAACTTTTTACATTCTCCTTGATCATAACGGATTGACTGATGTTTAAGACTACAAATGTAGTACAAAAGTTATGAAAATGTACAACAGATGAGACTTTTTTCGGCTCAGCCGATAAAAGGTGTGGGCGGTGAGGTCGAAGACCACAGCAAGGCCGCTGGCCTTGGCGAGGTCTTTCGACCTCATACTTGTCCCCACTAATTTTCCGCTGAGCCCTAAAAATCCAGAAAAATCTGGAGAAACTGGACGGACTGGACGGCGGCAGCAGCCTCCAGCGGCGACGGCGAGGTCTTTCGACCTCATGCTTGTCCCCACTAATTTTCCGCTGAGCCCTCTTATCACAAACGACGCGGGAGTGACCGGATGGCCGCTCCCGCGCGATGCGTTGATCAGGCCTCAACGGCCTCTACAGTGATCAGTTGCTGGTCTTGAGTGCGTCGAGCACAACCAGTTTGTTGATGGGAGTGCCACCATGGTTGGTGCCGTCGCTGTAGGTACCGAAGTAGCGGTACAGGCCAGCGGGAACCTTGTTGCCGTCCATGTCCTTCATATCCCAAGTCACGGGGAAACTGCTGGTGGTGGTCATCCACACGAGTTTGCCGGTGGCATCGGTGACACGCAGGATTACCTCATCGATGCGGGTCAGGTCGGTATCCAGGTCAAAGTTGACCTCGTCATTGACATAGGCAGGCACCTTGTCGGCCACAAGGTTGGCCGATGTGCTCTGACCGACAACGAACGTGATGGTGCGGGTAGCACTGTTGCCTAACATGTCATAGACGGTATACTGCAGGGTGTGCATGCCCTCAGGGAGGCTGGCAATGGGCACCTCGACGTTCACGCTCTTGTTACCGTCGAGAGGAGTGGCATAGCAAGTGATGTCGCTGTAAGACTGCTTACCGCCATCCAGAACTAGCCTCATCGAGTTGTCGACCGAGTTGGACTGCATGTTAATACCCTCATTGTCGGTGACATTAATATATAAGATCGCGTCCGAACCAATCACCGCGCCGTCGTTGAACGTGGCTTCGTCGTTGATGTACATCGAGTTGATGACAGGCGACTGGCTATCGGTGATAACGGTGTTCTCGTCATAGGACAGCATCGTGATGCGTTCGTTTTGGCCATTGACCATCAGGGTGCTGCCGTCCTTGTGGGCATAGACGCGCAGGAGCACGTCCTCGTCCTTGGCCGACGGGTCCTTAGGAGCGATCATGGTGCCGGTGAACACACCATTGACAACGCGGCCCGAGATTTGGGCCAGCATGGGACGGTCGAAGTAGATATCACGGTCCACCTTAAAGCCACTGACGGTGAAGGTCAATGAGGTGCACAACACTTCCTTGTCATAGAGCGTAACGGTAGCATCGCCATTGAATCCGCTATCGAGATTACCCTCGGCGCCAACCACTTGGGCGCGGCCCTCAAATTTATTGAGCGGGCCGATCTGTGCCTTCTTGGTCGTGTCGGCAACATTGACGCCGTTCACACTGGTCACCTTGAACAAGGGCAGCGGGTAATTGACCTTCATACCCGGGTCACCCAGCAAGAAGAACGACAACTTGTTGACATTAGAGGAGGTGAAAGACAGTTTAGAGTTCTTGTACACCTCACCCAGAGTGGGCATCGAGCCATCCTGGTTAGGAGTGAACAGCGAATTGATGAAGTACTGATTCATCAAGTCGTTGCCCGAAGCATATACCATGCGCGAAGTCGCCAGCAGGGCAATCGCACCGCCATTGCGCTTGTGGAACATCAGTTCGCCGATACCACGGGTGTCGCCATCGTAGTGTGCCACATTACAGCATGCCGTCGACATGATGGGCCAGCGCGAGTAGTTGTTGCGAGCGACATCGCCAGTGGTCCACATCCTGCTCTTCTTGGTAAACGATACGGCGCCAGCATGGCCGACGTAGGTAGCGTAGTAAGCGCCATCCTTCAGCAGGTTAGCAAGGTGCTGCTTGGCCTCGGTAGCAGTCTTTCTCTCCTCATCAAAGGCCTCGATCGTCGAGCGGGGATACTGCGAGTTGTGAACCGTATTGACATGCATGCCAGGATTCAGATCTTTCTCGATCTGGTCCTTATAGCCCTGTCCCTGGAACATGTACATGCCGCCATCGGGCGAATCGCTCAATACAATCGCATAGTTGCGCCACACGCCATAGTCGGGCGTAGCGTAATACTCGACAATCTTGTCCACGTCGCTCTCGGCCTCTTCCACATCGCCACAGGTGATGCGGCCCACGCCGATGCGCAGTTTCTCGCCCGAGATGTTCGAGCCTGAGTTGTCGTCCAGGAAGCCGAAGAAGTCGTCGGTGGTGAAAGAGTAATCCTCATAGTTGCTGTTGTCGCTCTGATAGGTGAGCAGGTTGGTGGGGTGCTTACCCATGACCTCACGGTTGTCAAACGAGCCCGTGCCGAAGAGCAGCAGGTTCTTGAACTTAGCGCCGTCACGGTCATACAGCATCTTGCACAGCAAGCGATAAGCCATACCGTCACGCACACCGCTGGAGAACTCGTTGAAAATCTTCTCATGGTCTACAACTGCCACATCGATGCCGTCCATGGTCCTATGCAGATCGGCCAGACGCTGGGCCGCGCCCATAAAGTCCTTGGTGGTGATGATGAGCATATCGGGGGTCTGCATGCCATGCAGGTTCTGGTTAGCCACCGGCTCAAATTCGGCAATCTTTTTCAGTCTCTTGGTCGGGTCAAAGGCCACATACATCGAATTGGATGCCGATGTCGAGAAGAAGGCCAGACCCTGACCGGTCTCGTCGCTATAAGACGTGGTGGTAACCTCCTGGGGCATGCTGTTGTTGCTGATGCACCACACCACCGTCGACGATGATGCGTCAGGCAACATGAAGCGCTCACTGCCGCTAGTCGCGCCATATCCCATCAGCAACTGGTTATCGCCGCTCTCACGCAGGATATTGCTGTGCGTATAAGTCAGGATGAAGTAGTCCAGACGCGCAAGGGAGATTGAGGGAGACTCAATAGCGAACTTGAGCCAAGGCTGGAACTGTCCCTTCTCGGCAGGATGCGTCAACTTTAACTTGGCCGCTGGCGAAGCATAGTTGTAGAACACATTATCGCTCGAGGGCTTATAGATGCGGGACGATGAGGTGCTATAAACCGTCGTGTCGGCAACGCCGCCGCTATACAGGATACCATTAGCGTAACTAACGTCCGATGCGTTGGCTGCAATGGTCACGTGCACTATGATGGTACTGTCGGCCAAGTCGGGCAGATTGTAGTCCACCAGCAGATTCTGGGCCGAGAAGTCCTCTCCGAGCATATCCTTGCCAGTACCCTCGGAATTGAACATATCCCTCTCGTGGTAGAAGAATCCCAGGCTGTAGGGCTTGTTGTTGAAGTTGTTGACGGTGACATTGACCTTCTTGGCAGGCACGTGGTCGGCCCGGCTCTCCTCGGTCAAGAAGTAGCATCCCACCTGTGAATAGGGGTTAAACGTCCTCACAAAGCGGGCATTGGACGTGTAATCGGTAATTGAGAACGAAATGGGGCCATTGCCATAGAAGCAGATCTTGTCCTTGGTCCTAAGGATCGGCACAGTCGTCAGGTCGTCCATTGCCATACCATCAAGCACCTCATTGATCTTGGCACCACCACGGCCATAGACCTGAACCTGAGCGGGATTGGTGAAACCCATCTGGCGCAGTTCGTCATAGGTGAGTTCATACATACCAGACTCAGGAATGGTGATTTTCACCCACTTGCCCGTAGCAAGTTTGGACTGGGTCGCATACTTTGAAGCGTTAAACGCATTAGCATAACCGGCAGCAAAAACGGCCACCAGTACTGCACATGCGAGTTGAAGTTTTGTCAGTTTGCGCATATCTCTTAGTTTTAAGTTTTATATCGACACTAGATCATCTGAGCGATGATTTGCTATCTATCCATTATTATCACAGTTTCACTTTCACATCGAGGACAACCTGGCCTGCTATACGGGCCGTCAAGCGATCCCCAGGCTTGAGCACATGGCTGCCGCCAGTGTCACCAGTCAGTAGCATATCACCCATCTTGATGCTGCAGCGCGTGCTCACAGCCGATAGCAGTTCCTCGAGCGGGTGACACATGTCGGCCAGGCAATGATCGCTCACGATGGTATCGTTGACCATCACCTCGACAGGCTCATGCAGCATGTCGGCGACACTATCGCTACCGACCCAATCGCCCACGACTGCCGAGCCATCAAAGGCGCGATCCAGCCCATGAAGCATCTCGGCATCGCTGCCACAGGCCTCGACGGCGAAGCCTGCTGTGAAGGCATCCCAGTAGCGATGTGCAAACTTAGCAGCGATGCACTTGCCCAGACGGCCGGTACGCACCACGATAGTAGGCCTGGCGACAAACTCCCGTGCAAAGTCGGGCACAAACAGGGGGCGCCCCGAGTAGAGGATCGACGAGTCGGCCATCAAGTAAGTCTGGGGGAGCATGTCCTCCATTCCGTAATTTCCTGTGAAGCCGATAACTTTCATTCCCCCGCTACTATATTGATGTGACGTACTGCGTTGATACTGCTCAGCAAGTGTGCCTTAGATGCAGTGATCAACTGGTTTGTCCTTGCATCCTGTTATAGATAATGGCCAGGTGGGCATAGATCGACGTGTTGGCGATGACCACATGCTCGGGCGCCTTGATGCGGTAAGGCGTGAAGTTCCACAGCGCTGTCATGCCGCTGGCAATGGCCAGGTCGGCTGTCTGCTGGGCGCGCTCGACAGGCACCGTCAGGATAGCGATCGACACGCCATGCTCACGTTGCCAGGCAGCCAGATGAGCGATATCATACACGGGCACACCGCCCAACTGCTTACCGATCACCTCGTCGCGCACGTCAAACCCTGCCACAATGTTCAAGCCATAATGTTCCAAACCATGGTCCTGCATCAGAGCGGTGCCCAGGCTACCGGTACCGATGACCACAGCATCGTGGTGCTGGTTGAAGCCGAGGAAGTCAGCAAGTTCGTGCACCAGACTGCTCACCTCGTAGCCGATGCGCGTCTTACCGCGAATGTTGAGAAAGGACAAGTCCTTGGCGATCTGTGAAGACTGCACATTGAGTTCCTTGGAAATCTGCGTCGATGAGACATACTCCACGCCCATACGGTCGAGCATGCGCACATACGACAGATACCAGGGCAGGCGTCTGATGGTAGGCTCGGGCAGGATTATCCGGTTCTCGTTATTCTTGGCCATTTTCCTTAGATGGATACAATTAACCGACAAATTTACCTCATTTTTTCTTACTTCAAGCACTCTGCCCCCACTTTTATGATAAATTGGTCCCTTTTTTAACAAATGTTATGTCTTGGCCCTGGCAAGCCTCGAGCGGGGGCTGTTAAATGCGGTGATTTATTTGCCTGTTCCAAACTTATGTTTTAATTTTGCAATGCTAGTACCCTGCGCCCCTGCGCCCTGCGGCATTGGCATTTACACCACAGTCAGACGAGCATTCCGTAACAGCATGAACAGGACATCACAACACATCACCGTCAGGGTCATCATCCTGTATCTGGCACTGCTGGCCACCTTTACCGTGCTGGTCACCGCCTCCAGCGCCATTCCGCGTGCCGCCATCGACCGCAACCTCAAGCAATCGGTCAGCGTGATCGAGAGCGAGGGTGAGTACCCCGCTCACGGCACTATGCTGTTTACCCAGGACAACTTCACCGACTGTGTGATACTGAACATCGCCGCTGGCATCGATGATAAGTCCCCGCTACAGAGCGCTATGCTCAACACGCTTCATCTCTCAGGCAACGGTATCATTACCGACACACGCGCCCTGCTTGACGGCCAGCCTGTGGCAGAGCGCCCCTATGCCCGCTACTGGCATGGCAACCAGGTGCTGCTGCGCCCCCTGCTGTGTGTTACCGACTATCGCGGCATCAGGGTCATCAACCACGTGCTGCTTACACTCATGGCACTGACATGCCTGCTGCTCTGCTACACACGGGTATCACGCTCACTGGCTATGGCGATGCTGCTGGGCTTGATGGTGGCGGGATGCTGGTTTGTGCCGCTCAACATGCAGTACTCGGCGTGCTTCTATGTGGCGCTGTGGGCCATGCTCACGCTGTTGCTCAGCCCTGGCAGGGCCATGTCGCATCGTTGGGCCTGCCTGCTGTTTTTTGCCTTGGGCAGCGTGACACAGTACTTCGATTTGCTCACGACCCCGCTCATCACCCTGGCGCTGCCACTGATCGTGTGGTGCATGATGGTCAAACCCAAGCACGCCTGCCGCATGGTCATCGTCTTGTCACTGATGTGGATAGCGGGATATGCACTACTGTGGGCCTCGAAGTGGGTAATAGCAAGCCTGATTACCGGCACCGATGTCATCGGTGATGCCGCAAGCAGCGCCATGCTGCGCACGATGGGCAGCGAAAGTGCTGAGCATGGAGCCACGGCACAGTCGATTGTGGGCGGCTATCTGGGCTCCGTATTGCGTCCAGCCACCGCAGGTCTGCTACTGGCTGGCATTGCCGTCATGGGATTACTATACTGGCGGATGGCACGCCCCTGGCGCGTGGTCCGGTCCTACACCTGGCTGCTGCTGGTTGCCGCCATGCCTCTGGTATGGGCATTGACACTGGTAGAGCACACCTACATCCATCGCTTTTTCACTTGGCGCATCATCATGGTCACTGCAGTCGCAGGGCTATTATTCCTGTTCAACACCGTCGATTGGCGGCTAATCCTCAAAAAATCATGAAACGAGTAGCAATCCTTATTCCCTGTTACAACGAGGCTCTCACCGTCGGTCAGGTGATCGACAAGGCCAGGGAGGTCATGCCACAAGCCCAAATCTATGTCTACGACAACAATTCTACCGACGGCACCGCCGAGGTTGCCGCCCAGCATGGCGCCATTGTGGGGCGAGAATATCGTCAAGGCAAAGGCAATGTGATGCGCACGATGTTCAAGCAGATCGATGCCGACTGCTATGTGATGATCGACGGTGACGACACCTACTCGGTGCAGGAGATGCCCGCCATGTGCGACATGGTGCTCAACCAGGGAGTTGACATGGTGGTGGGATGCCGCACCAACTATCAGGACATCAACCGACGGCCCATGCACAATACAGGAAACCTGATGGTCAGGTTCCTGATCAACAAGTTGTTCAAGAGCAATGTGCCTGATATCATGACCGGCTACCGTGCGATGAGTCGCGAGTTTGTCAAGACCTTCCCGCTGCTGAGCAATGGGTTCGAGATTGAGACCGAGATGACCATCTATGCCCTGGACAACAACTACTTGATCAAGTCTATCCCGACCAGTTACCAAAACCGCCCGCTGGGCAGCACTTCCAAACTGAACACCCTGAGCGACGGTTTTAAAGTTCTGAAGACGATTCTGAAACTGTTCATGAACAACAAGCCGCTGCTGTTCTTCTCGATATGCTCGATCCTGTGCCTGCTGGTGGCGCTTGTCGCACTCATTCCCGTCTTCAGCGAGTATCTGCAGACGGGCCTGGTGCCCCGCTTCCCCACCCTGTTTGTGGGATGCATGCTCATCATCCTGTCATTCCTGATGCTGGCAGTAGGCCTCATCCTCAAGTTCATGAACCTGAGGCACAAACAACTCGTGCAATTAATCAAGAATATGGCCGACTGATTCCGGCTACTCACTCACCTGTTACAGCAAGTTTCTTAGCCTTGGTGGCCTCTTTAACGCCATCGGTGGTGATGGTCGCGCGGTACACATAGATGCCACGCGGCACGCGGCGCCCGCTACGGTCAGTCAGGTCCCAAGTCACGGGAGTTGACGTGTACATGTCGCTGCGCCCCGACTGGGTGGTGTTCCACACCAGACGGCCCATCAGGTCATAGACCTCGATGGTCACGCTCACCACGGCGTCGGGTCTGTTGTGCTTCACATAGAAGGAAGTCTCGACGCTGGCAGGATTGGCCGCACAGTAGACGTCCGAAATCGTGGGCGCTAATCCGTTAACCACCTTGAAGGTAATCGTCTTCTCACCCACATTGTTAAACACGTCCCACACACGCAGTCGCAGCGTGTGCATGCCAGGAGCCAAGTCACTCAACTGGTAATTGATGCTGCCCATAGTACCCTGATCGGCATACATCGGCGAGTAGTAACTCGACACATCGTTGTAACTGTTGGTGCCGTCGAGCGTGAGCGTCATGTTATGGCCGATGCCCGCCGACGAGAAGTTCACGCCGCTCTCGTCGCTGACCGTGGCCAGCAGCAAGGGCGAGTCGTTGACCTCGGCACCATCGGCAAACTGGTCATCGTTCAAGCCCATGGTGATGATGCGGGGAGCGATGGTAGCGACCACGACATCATCCTCATAGCCATATATGTAGAATTGATCTGTCGAGCCCATGGCCTCGATGCTGTCGCGGCTATCATAAGCATACAGATTGACCCATGACTGGCGGTAGTTGTCATACTCGTTGTTGACCTCCGAGGGAATGATCACGCGCACATTGAAGTGGCCACCCACCACAGTATCGACCGTGATGGCCAAACGATTGGGTCGGTCCTGGGAGGTAAATTCGATGCCTTCGCCATAGCCATGGGTGGTTACCGACTGCTCGGGACCGAACAGAGTCATGACCACGGCGCCATCAAATTGGGGCATCAACTCGCCATTGCCATCCACGATTTTGCCCGAGAACTCCACCTGCTCACGCGCCTTGAACACGGGCATGACGCCCTCACTCACGGGCTTGCCGTTGATGGCCTCTATCTGAGCGGTATAGGGGGCATAGGCCAGCCTCATGGCCGGATCGCCAAAGACAAAGAAGCGGCGGTTGTTGTCGGTCGTCGACGTGATCGAGTTTTTGGCCAGTTTCACGATGTCACCCACACGGCGGGGCATACCCTTCTCGTCTCTGGAGAACACAAAGCGGCCCATGGCCTTGCTCAGGGTTCCGTTATCGTTGATATAGGCCTTGCGGGGTGGACAGATGACAGCGATTGCGCCGCCATTGGCGTTGAGGAAGATATGCTCACCGCTCGAGAGCGTGGAATTGTCAAACCGGGTAAACTCGCACGTCGCGGCATACAGCACGGGCAGATGCTTGTAGAAGAGTTGCGTCTCCACGTCGGAGCGCATCAGCAGGCCCTCGCCCGTCCAGTTCTGGGTGCTGGCGTGGCCGATGTAGTTCCACCACACGGCGCCCTCGCGCAGGGCGGTGAACATCTTGGTGCGTGCATCCGGATAGGTGCGTGCACCACCAGCGCTCACAGCGTTAAAGGCATCGATATAGACGCGGTCAAACATGATGTCACGTCCGCCATTGGCGCGCTCGTTGCGGATCATGGTGGTGTCTTGATTCATGTGTTCACCGCCATTCTCGTCGTCGGCCACATGCAGCGCGTGGTTCTTCCAGGCGCCATAGGTGGGCTTGGTCACATATTTCACCAACTTATTGACCAGGGTGCGGGCTTCGCTGGCGCTCTTAGCGATCATGCGGCCCACAGCGATGTCCATCTTGTCGTTGTTGCCAGTCGAGGAGCCGTCACTCAGGATGCCAAAGTAGTCATCACTAGTAATCGAAGCATCATCGCTGACACTGATCTCGGACTGCCACGTGAGCAGCCGCGGGTAGTTCAGTGCGTTGGCATCGGTGCCCACCAAGCGGTTGTCGTAACTGCCGCAGCCCAGCAGCAGCAGGTAACCCAAGTGGTGACCATCCTCACTATCGCCACGGTCGTAGAACATCTTGCACAAGCGGCGATAGGCCATCGCATCATGGGTGCCGCTCGAGAACTCGTTAAAGACCTTCTCATGGTCGAGCACCAGCACCCTGAAGTGGTCGACCTGCTCGTGCAGGGCAGCCACGCGGCGGGCCTGGTCGAGATAGGCACTCGGGGCAAGGATGATCATGTCGGGAGTGGGCTCGCTATGGATGTCCTGATTGGCCACCTCACCCAGCAATTCGGGGTGGGAATAAGTGCCCGATTCGTCAAAGATGACAAACTCGCGCCGGCCATCCACAGCAGGGACAAACACCAGCGTGCCGTCGCTGGAACGGCTAGAGAGTTGTATCGGCTCATAAGGCTTCGTCACGTCCCAAGCCCTAGTGGCGCTGCCACACCCAGTCACTTGATAACCCACACTGGCCGAGGCCTCCTGCTCTCCCATGAGCAGTGAGCCGTTGCGCAGCGCCAAGGTGCGCTCATAGTTGACCGCGATAAAGTCCAGCCGGGCCAACTTGACCTGACCAGCGCAGGTAAAGGAGAGCGAATAGTTGAGTTCGTTGGTGCCATCGAGGGTAAACGACTTGGTCGATGACTTGGTCTCGTAGTGGTTGCTGGTCTCCTTGATGATGTCGTTGTTGGTGGCAGGCAAGGCCGTGCCGTTATAACTGTGGTTGACCGTGGCCGATGCCCCGGTGAGGCACGCGGCAAAGGCGGTCAGCACCCTGACCGTGCTGCCGCTCACCAGGCCGTCGAGGGTGAACTTAAACGTCTGCGACCGGGTCGACAAGAAACTCTCGCCCAGAAAGTCGCGTCCCGTCTCGCCCGGATTGACGATTTCCTGCTCATGATAGAGGCGCTCGGTGTAGGTCGTGAGCACATTGTCGGGAACAGCACCATTGGCCTGGGTAATCTCGGCATCGCTGAAACGGCCATCGTTGGTCACAAAGTAACAACCCGAGTTGGCATAAGGATGCTGCACCTGACGCTGGCGGAAGTTCTTGTTCTGTGAGCGCCAAGTGATGGGACCTTGAGCATAAAACAGAATGCGGTCGCTGGTGCGCACCACAGGCATCTGGGGCAGGTCGTCGGCATAGTTGTCGCCGTCCATCACCTCGCTCAGAGGCGCACCGCCATATCCAAACACGTGGATCTGGGACAAATCGGTCCCGAGGCCCCAACTGCGGATATCATCGGCTGTGATCTGGTAGATGCCACTCTCCTTAATGGCGATCTTGACCCACTTGCCGCTAGCCAGTTTGCTGCTCTCGGCATAGTACCCCTTGTCCAGCGCATGGGCCGTGACCGCACAGGCAGCCATCAGTGCCAAGCACACCATCATGCGAGTGAAATATTTCGTCGTTCTGCTCATGATTGCTATTG
>ODAI012961708.1_pt1 | contig 13265 bp, 10 predicted proteins | sample 1539321 | NCBI WGS metagenome assembly ODAI01 (sample SAMN02144231, study PRJEB22623) | gut metagenome | biome: sheep rumen | host: Ovis aries | place: New Zealand | reverse complement strand
TCATTTACGTATGTACTTGTTGTTCTTGATGTCTTAATATCTTGTTGTCTTGATGTCTAATAACTTGATGTCTTGATGTCAATCCAATGATGTTGTCTTGATGTCTTAATGACTTGATGTTCTGGTTTCAATGATACAGTTGGCAGGCTGCTTGATGTTTTCGTCGATGGTGACTGAGCCGATGGAGTCGGCAACGATGTGGCCGCTCGAGGGATTCTTGATGTTCTCGATATGTCCGCGGATATCGGCTTCTACGTCAGAATACTCGAAGACACGGTCGCAGAGGGAATCGAAGGTGCAGTTCTCCAGCACAAGGTGGTCGGCATAGCACAGCAGCTGCTCGCCCAGGAGGTGGCAGTTGATGAGTCGCACGTTCTTCGTGTGCCAGGCCAGGTACTCGCCGTCAAGGTGCGAGTCGCGGATAGTGATATTCTCACATTCCCAGAACGAGTCCTTGGTGATGATGTGCGCATTGGTCAGTTCCACATTCTTGCAGTACTGGAAGACATATTTCGAATCGCTCTTCAGACCGTCGATGCGCACATTCTCACAGAACATGAAGGGATAGGTGCCGTCGTGCAGCTCCAGGTTGCGGGCCTCGATGTTCTGGCAGCGCCAGAAAGTCTCGTCGGCATCGTTGATGACAACGTTCTCGAGGTACATATCGTGCATCTCACGAAACATCTTAGGACCGTCGATGCGAGTATTACGCATGTCCATGTTGTCGCTGTACCAGAGGGCAGAGCGCGCCCCCACATCGAACTGGCATCGGTTGATTCGGAAGCCGTGGACGTGCCAGAAGGGATATTTCCCCCAGAAGCGGCAGTCCTCAGCCTCAATGTTCGAACACTCCTTGATGGCGCTCTCACCATCGCCTATGGTTACCTGCTCCAATCGCAGGTTGTGGGACTCGAAGAGCGGACGTTCGCCCTCAAAGTGCCGGTTTTTGATGGTCTCCATATAATCGTTGCTAGTTTGCGCTGCAAAGATAATAAAAAAATAGCAATTGCCGTCATAAAAGTGTCATTTTGCAACATAGTTTAACTGCTTCATTGCAAGAATAGAGCTGTGCCGTACTCAAAAAAGAGGACGAAAGCTTGTCAATGTCGTCAGGAATTCGTAATTTTGCAGCAAACTTTTCTGTATAGATCAGTAAGCCTTAGCCAATGAAGAGAATAGACCGCGAGATACTGCGCCTGGCCCTGCCCAGCATCGTGTCGAACATCACGGTGCCGCTATTAGGACTCTGCGACGTGACCATCATGGGGCATGTCGGGGGAGCCACGAATATCGCAGCCATCGCCGTTGGCTCGATGATCTTCAATGTGATGTATTGGCTCTTTGTCTTCCTCAGGATGAGCACGAGTGGGTTGACAGCTCAGGCCTATGGCGCAGCTCGCTGGGACTTGACACGGGCCACCCTGCGACGCGGCATGACGATGGCTTTGGGCTTCGGTCTGGCTATCGTAGTGCTACAGGTGCCGTTACGAAGCCTGACGTTCTGGTTGATGCAGGCGTCAGGCGAGGTAGAACGACTCTGCACACCTTATTATTATATATGTATATGGGGAGCTCCCGCCGTGCTGGGACTCTATGTGCTGACAGGCTGGCTCATCGGCATGCAGAACACCCGTGTGCCGATGATGATTTCCATTGGTCAGAATGTGATAAACATCGCCGTATCGCTCATCTTGGTTATTGGTTTCGGCATGGGCATCAAAGGTGTGGCTCTGGGCACCCTCATTGCCCAATGGGCTGGGTTCCTGGTGGGTATCTTGCTATTGATTAGAGAGGCGAGAAAATGGAAAGAGGAAAGGGGAAAGTGGAAAGAGAATGCCTTGGATGCGGAAAAATCGTCAGCTAATCCATCCTCCCTCCACTTCGATATCTTCTTACGTACGGTGTGCTTGGTCAGCGTGAATCTCTACTTCACTTCTGCTGGCTCGGCTCAGGGAGCAGTTATCTTGGCTGCCAATACGCTGCTGATACAGTTTTTCACTATTTACAGCTATGTGATGGATGGCTTTGCCTTCGCTGGCGAGGCACTGTCGGGTCGCTATCTGGGTGCTGGCGACAATGATATGCTGAGGCAGACGGTGTTGAGGCTCTTCGGATGGGGGACAGTTGTGGCATTAGTCTTCACGCTGTTCTATTGGCTGGGCGGACCGTTGTTGCTTCGCTTGCTGACGACTGATGCCAAGGTAGTTCTGACGGCGATAACCTATCTGCCTTGGGCGGTGCTCATCCCTGTGGCGGGCTTGGCTGCCTTCGTTTGGGATGGCATTTTCATCGGGACCACCCTTTCCAGAGGCATGTTGATGTCTGCCTTCATCGCAGCAATCTCGTTCTTCACCCTGTGCTTCGCCCTTTCGCCGACGATGGGTAATCATGCATTATGGTTGGCTCTGATCGTATATTTGTTTATGCGGGGTGCCATCCAAACCATGTTATGGAAAAATAGAAAATGAAACGGACAGCAATTATAGGAGGAGGAGCGGCAGGCTTCTTTCTGGCCATTAATCTCAAGGAGATGTGTCCAGAGATGGAGGTCACCATCCTTGAGCGTGCGCAAAAAGTGCTACGAAAAGTGGAGATATCGGGTGGAGGACGTTGTAATCTGACCAACTCGTTTGAAGAGGTGAAGGATTTGCAGTCGGTATATCCTCGTGGGCATCGATTGTTGAAGCGCCTCTTTAAGCGTTTCGACCATCATGACACTTGGCGGTGGTTCGAAGACCGAGGTGTCAGGCTAGTCACTCAGGTTGATCATTGTGTCTTCCCTCTGTCGCAGGATTCCCATACGATTATCAATCTTTTCTTGTCTGAAGTGCACCGTCTGGGCGTCATAGTGAAGACAGACTGTCAAGTGAAAAACCTCGATGAAATGGGCGATTTTGACTTTGTTTGCGTCACTACTGGAGGGCAGCCACGTGCCGATGGGCTCCTTTGGTTGGGACAGGAAGTGGTGGAGCCTGTGCCGTCGCTCTTCACGCTGAGCATCGATGATATTTCCCTCAAGGCCCTCATGGGGACGGTAGTTCCCAATGCTTCGGTAATGATACCCGCTACGAAGATGCGCGCATCTGGACCTCTGCTCATCACTCATTGGGGCATGAGTGGTCCGGCCATCCTCCGACTCTCTAGCTATGCTGCCCGTCAGCTGTATGAGGTGGAATACCGTTCATCGCTGCTGGTGAATTGGACTAGTTGCACAGAGGCAGAGGTGACGGAAACGCTGACCCCGCTGATGCATGCGTGCAGTCACAAGCAGATTCCCTCTGTTGCTCCTTTGGGCTTGCCTCAGCGTCTCTGGGCTTATCTTGCAGAGAAGAGCCTAGGGCAGCGGGCTCATGCTCCTTGGGGAAGCTTGAACCAGAAGGAACTGCGCAGACTCATTAATGTGCTCACAGCCGATGGCTATACCACCAGCGGACGCGCTCCCCACCATGATGAGTTCGTCACTTGTGGAGGCATTGCCCTTTCTGCCGTCGACCCCAATACATTGGAGAGCCGCACTCGTCCTGGCCTTTACTTTGCTGGTGAGGTGCTCGACATCGACGGAGTTACGGGAGGCTTCAACTTCCAGGCTGCGTGGACTACGGCCTTTACCGTGGCCCATAGCATAGCCCGTCGGGGCTTAGAAACCTTAGAATGCTCGTGTTGTGAAAAAGAAATGGGCTGAGAAATTTGGTTTTTCCCTTGCTTATTAGTAACTTTGCACCGCAAAAACGTAAAGAAGCATGATGAAGAGAATGACGGCCGTGATGGCTGCGTTGCTGCTGACGATGACAATCAGTGCCCAGCGCGACGATGAAATGCAGAGAATCAGGAAGTTGCACATGGCTCTATCGGCCATCGAGGCATTGTATGTGGATACTGTCAACGCAGACAAGGTGACTGAGGATGCCATCCGCGGTATGCTGGAGAAACTCGACCCGCACAGCAGCTACAGCACTCCGAAGGAGACGAAGGAGATGACCGAGCCGCTGAACGGCTCGTTCGAGGGCATCGGTGTGCAGTTTAATATGGCTGATGACACGCTGCTGATCATTCAGCCAGTGAGCAACGGCCCGTCAGAGAAGGTGGGCATCCTGGCTGGCGACCGCATCGTGGCAGTGGCCGACACAGTGATTGCTGGTGTAAAGATGTCGAAAGAGGAGATCATGCGGCGCTTGCGTGGTCCGAAAGGTACCATTGCCCGTCTGAAGATTGTGCGCCGCGGTATCCGCGACACGCTGCATTTCGACGTGGTGCGTGATAAGATTCCTGTTCATTCCATCGATGCTACGTATATGATTCGTCCGGGGATAGGCTATGTGCGCATAGGCAGTTTTTCGGCTACCACCTATCAGGAATTCATGGAGAGCATGTCGCGGCTGCAGAAGGAAGGCATGAAAGATCTGGTGCTCGATCTCCAAGGCAATGGCGGCGGCTATCTGCAGGCAGCAGCCGACCTGGCCGGCGAGTTCCTGCAGCAGGGTGACCTCATCGTTTATACGGAGGGACGCACCGTACCTCGGCATGAGTATAAGGCCTCGGCCTATGGCTCGTTCCGTCAGGGGCGTGTGGTCGTGCTGGTGGATGAATACTCGGCCTCGGCTGCCGAGATTGTCACTGGAGCCATCCAGGATCAGGACCGTGGTCAGGTAGTGGGTCGCAGAACCTTTGGCAAGGGTCTGGTGCAGCGGCCTATCGAGATGCCTGACGGTTCGATGATCCGCTTGACCATCGCACATTATTATACACCATCGGGGCGCTGCATCCAGAAACCATATGAGAAGGGAAACAAGAAGGACTATTCGCTCGATATGGTGAACCGTCTTAAGAGTGGTGAGCTGATGAGTGCCGACAGCATTCATTTTGCCGACTCATTGAGGTTTGAAACGTTGCACGAGCATCGCACGGTCTATGGCGGTGGTGGCATCATGCCCGACTACTTCGTGCCGCTCGACACCACGCATTATACTCGATTCCATCGGGAATTGGCCGCCAAGGGTATTATCATCCAGCAGAATCTGCGCTATGTGGACAACCATCGGAAGGATCTCAAGAAGAAATACTCGAAGTTTGAGGTTTTCAAGCGCGACTTCGAAGTGCCACAGGAGCTGATGGATGCCGTGATGGCTGAGGGCGAGAAACAGAATGTGAAGCCTGTCGACGATGATGAGCTGCAACGCTCCATGCCTTTGCTGACGCTGCAACTGAAAGCACTCATCGCCCGCGACCTTTGGGACATGAGCGAATACTATTCAGTAATCAATGAGGATAGCGAGATAGTGAAGAAGGCGCTGGAACTGTTACAATAGTTTTAAGGCACGGTTTTCAGCGGCTTCCATCTGCTCACGCTCACCGGGACCTTTGTCGTTTTGTCCGCAAAGGTGGAGGATGCCGTGAATGATGACACGGTGCAATTCCTCATTGTAGTCCTTGCCCAGCTGCTCGGCATTGGAGCGGACAGTGTCGAGCGAGATGACGATATCACCGTTGATGGTGTCGCCCTCGTCATAGTCGAAGGTGATGATGTCGGTGTAGTAGTCGTGCTGCAGGAACTCACGGTTCACTTCCAGTATTTTCTCATCGTTGCAGAAGAGGTAGCCCACCTCGCCGACTTTCTTTCCGTAGGAAGCTGCCACGCGGCGGATCCAAGCAGTGGTGTCGCGACGCCGGATTTTGGGAAATGGGATGTTTTCGTTGTTATATGTAATCATTTCTTAGGAAGATAAGGTGAAACATCGACACCGAAGTGCTGCAGCTCGCGTACCATCGATGAGGAAATGCTTGAATACTGTGGCTCGCTGTATAGCAGAATAGTCTCCACACCACTGAGCTGACGGTTGATGTCGGCCTGCTCGCGTTCGTACTCAAAATCCTTGGCTGAACGCACTCCTTTTACGATGAAATGGGCATTTTCTGCTTTTGCAAAGTCGACGGCCAGTCCGTAATAGGGCTTCACTTCGATGGCTGGTTGGTCGGCATAGAGCTTGGCAATTACGGCCACTCGCTCCTCGGCAGAGGGTAGGCCGGGCTTCTGCACGTGGTCGCCCACGACACCGATGACGAGACGATCGAACAGTGGGAGGGCGCGAGTCACGATAGAATCGTGACCTATGGTGAAGGGGTTGAAGCTACCTACGAATATTCCGGTCTTCATTGGTCGAATAGATTTGGTTGCATAATGTTTCCACCATAAGGATTGCGCCCGAAGTGACGATAGGCCAGCTCGGTGACCATGCGTCCGCGTGGTGTGCGCTTGATGAAGCCTTCCATGATGAGGAACGGCTCGTAGACCTCCTCGATGGTGCCAGAATCCTCACCGATAGCAGTAGCAATGGTCGTAATGCCCACAGGACCGCCGCGGAACTTGTCGATGATCGTAAGCAGGATCTTGTTGTCGATCTCATCCAAGCCATACTTGTCGATGTTCAAAGCAGTGAGGGCAATGCGTGAGATACTGGTGTCGATGCCGCCGTTGCCCTTCACTTGGGCGAAGTCGCGAACGCGTCGCAGCAGAGAATTGGCTATACGGGGCGTGCCACGTGAGCGGCCTGCAATCTCCATCGCTGCATCCTCGGTGATGGGCACTCCTAGCAGCCTTGCAGAGCGCTCAATGATGGCGCAGAGCGTCTCTGGGGCATAGTATTCCAGATGCATATTGATACCAAAGCGGGCTCGCAGAGGGGCTGTGAGCAGACCGCTGCGGGTGGTGGCTCCCACGAGGGTGAAGGGATTGAGGTCGATCTGTATGGAGCGTGCTGAAGGGCCTTTGTCGATCATGATATCGATACGATAGTCCTCCATCGCTGAGTAGAGATACTCCTCGACGACGGGTGACAGACGATGAATCTCATCGATAAACAGCACGTCGCGAGGCTCTAGCGAAGTAAGGATGCCCGCCAAATCGCCAGGCTTGTCTAGCACGGGGCCGCTCGTAATCTTGAAGCCTACGCCCAGCTCGTTGGCGATGATGTTCGAGAGCGTTGTCTTTCCAAGTCCTGGAGGACCATGAAGAAGCGTGTGGTCGAGTGGCTCGCCACGGTATTTGGCAGCTTCCACGAATACGCGGAGGTTCTCCACTACCTTTTGCTGACCGCTGAAGTCGTCGAAGGCGAGTGGTCGGAGAGCGTTCTCAAAGTCTTTCTCGCCTTGAGTGGCAGCATAGCGCTCTTGCCGGATGTCGAAGTCGTTATCTTGCATAGTTTTTCTTTTTCTAGATAATCTAGCTGCTCTGGAAGTTCTAGATTTTAGTAGAGAAGGCCAGCGCGTACATCCTCATCTGCTTGACCATGGCCAAAAGACCATTGGAGCGGGTGGGAGAGAGATGCTCGCGCAATCCTATCTGGTCGATGAAGTAGAGGTCGGCATTGAGTATATCCTGAGGCGTTTGGTTGTCGAGGACACGGACAAGCAGGCTAACAATGCCTTTCACGATGAGTGCGTCGCTCTCTGCCTGGAAGTGGATATGTGCGCCGTCATAATCTGCCTGCAGCCAAACGCGGCTCTGACAGCCTTCGATGAGGTTGCTCTCTGTCTTGTATTTCTCGTCCAAGGGTGGCAGACTGTTGCCCATGTCAATGAGCAGTTGGTAGCGGTCCATCCAATCGTCAAGGTCCTGAAACTCTTCGATAATCTCGTCTTGTAGTTCGTTGATGCTCATACTTCTGATGTTAATTTAAACAGCTTGTCGCTGGGTCTTACTTTACCTGTGACGGGGATGGCGATGCGTTGTCCCTGTGGGGCCTCGTCGACAGGGTTGCCGTCGTTATTATGAATCTCGGTAGCCGTAAGGTACATGACTCCCGTGGTGGGACCCGTGACGAGGAGCTTGTCGCCCAGCTTAAAAGTGGTGGCCTCGACGGCAAATTCGCCGACTGAGAGCTTGGAGTAATATTTGGTAGCCTTGCCCACATAGACCTTCCGCTCAGTGGCATTGCTGCCGTAGGTCTTGTTCCATTCGCCCATGAGCTGGCCCTGATAATAGCCATCCCAGAAACCACGGTTGAACACACGTGCCAAACGTTCGTCCCACTCGTCCTTGCGCTCTTCGGTGAAGGTGTCATTGAGCACTGACTGTATGGCTTCTTTGTAGCATTTCACGACGTTGAAGACATATTCAGGCCCTCGTGCGCGCCCTTCAATTTTAAAGACTCTCCCACCAGCCTTCATCAAGCGGTCGATGAAGCGGATGGTCTTGAGGTCTTTAGGACTCATGATATATTTGTTGTCTATTTCCAACTGATGCCCCGTCTCATTGTCGGTGACGGTGTAGGAGCGACGGCATATCTGGATGCATTCCCCGCGGTTAGCCGAGCGGTTGGCAGCATGGAGGCTCATATAGCATTTCCCACTGATAGCCATGCAGAGGGCACCGTGGCAGAACATCTCTATGCGTACAAGCTGCCCGCTGGGACCACAAATTTGCTCCTCAACAATCTGACGATGGATTTCCTCCACTTGCTCTATCTTCAGCTCTCGGGCCAGAACCACCACGTCGGCAAACTGTGCATAGAAGCGCAGCGCCTCTATGTTGGAGATGTTCAGTTGTGTCGACAGATGCACCTCTAGCCCGATGTTGCGGCAGTAGGTCATCACGGCAACGTCGCAGGCAATGATGGCACTGATGCCGGCTAGCTTGGCAGCGTCGAGTATCTCATGCATCAGGGCGATGTCCTCACCATAGATAATCGTGTTGACGGTGAGATAGCTCTTGATGCCGTGTTCATCACACTGGCGGGCAATGTCCTTCAGGTCGTCGATGGTGAATGCCGAGGCAGAGCCTGCACGCATATTAAGCTTCTCGATGCCGAAATAGATGGAGTCGGCCCCAGCCTGTATCGCTGCCGCCAGCGACTCCTTGCTACCCACAGGTGCCATCACCTCGAAATCCTTTAATTTTGCATTCATGGGTGCAAAATTACGAAAAGTTGAGTGAAAAACCAAATAATAAGAAAAAAAAACGTAACTTTGCAGCGTTGAAACCAAAACCAAGACAATGAAGAAGATGAAACACCTACTCTTAGCCGTAATTCTGGGGCTTTCAGGACTGACCGCCAATGCCCAGCAGAAGGCCACTATGCTCCTCAATGCGCAGACGCAGTATCAGCGCATTACGGGCTTCGGCGGTTTCGTATGCTCGCCGCAGTTTACCTATAACCATATGTCGAATGCCGACATCAAAAAAGTTTGGGGCGAAGGCAGTACCGTGGGCTGTAATATCATGCGTCTCTACATTCCTATTGGTAAGAACAGTTGGAGCCAGTCGCTGCAGACAGCGAAGAATGCCAAGCAGATGGGGCTTATCGTCTTTGCTTCACCTTGGGGGCAGCCTGCCGAGTGGAAGACCAACGGCACATCAAACGCTAAGAACAGCGACGGCACTACTGGCAAGCTGAAACGTGAGAACTGGCCCGACTATGCCCAATATCTGGAGGACTATGTACAATACTTACGAAAGAACGGTGTTGAACTGGACGCCATCTCCATTCAGAACGAGCCTGATTGGCCTGCCGAGTATGCAGGATGTCTGTGGTCTGCATCCGAGATAGCCGAGTTTGTGAAGACCTATGGCCCGACGATCAGCTGCAAAGTGATGGCTCCTGAGACGTTGGGAGTCAGTGACTCGTATGTCAATGCGCTGAACAAGGCCGACGTACTTCCTGGCTTCGATATCTATGGTGGGCATCAGTATGGCGGCCTTCAGTCTGCCTACAAGAACTTGGCAGCGAAAGGCAAGGAACTGTGGATGACGGAATATCTCATCAACTGGAATGAGGCGGAGAACAACACCCGCAACTTCGATTTCTCGAAAGACTTCTTTAATTTCTTTCAGGCCATAAACACATGTATGTTGGGAAACTTTAATGCCTGGATACACTATGCAGCCAAGCGTTATTATGCTATGCTGGGTGATGGTCAGCGGGGCACTTCTAGTGGTGTGGTGACCAAGCGTGGCTATGTGATGGCTCATTTCGCACGTTTTGTCACGGGTATGACCCGCATTCAGGGAACGATCACTGGTGGTCCCCTTCAGGGGTCAGCCTACATCTCCCAAACGGGTGACACTGTAGTGGCTGTATTGGCAAATACTTCCGATGAGCCTGTCGTGCTCACTGCCGACCTGCCATTCTACACGCAGAAAGGCATGCTCTACACCACCACGAAAAACCGCAATATGTCTGCCACTATGCTGACTCCCGACCAGGAGACTTGTCGTCCTCAGGTGACTATCGAGGCGCAGGCAGTGGCCACCATGCTTTTTGTCCGTAGTCGTGACCGTCAGCCGTCAAACATGACAGCCGCCATCAGTCGTTTCGACCGCCTCGACGATATGAGCATCACGAGGAGTACTTTCACCACAGCATATAAGTTGAGCAACAAGACCAAGACCTTCGACCATTCCAACCCGCTCATCTCTTCGCGTACCAATGCCAGCTATGGCTATGTGGCCTTGAATGACCGCTATAACAGACTTGTGATGCACGTGAAGAGAGTTACCTCGACCATGAACTACACTAGCTCCAACACTACACTTACCTATGTCAATGCCAAGGGAGAGGTGGCTACTCACAACTATGGTGAGCTGGATCTGAATCGTCGTGAGAACTTTGATCTGACGTTCGACCTCTCACCTGCTACACTTGCCGATGGCTGTATGGGCCTGATCTCCTTGACGAATAACAACTGGTCGTCGACGTTGACCATCACCTTTGGTGATGTCTATCTTGGCACCAATTATGCAGGCACGTTAAAAGGCAACTATGTGAGTGACGACAGCTATGTCCAGCAGTTCTCGGAGGATGATGCCTGCACGAGCGTTGATATGACAGCAGTCGATGAATTGCCGCTGTCTCTCCCTTGGATAGAAAGGACTAATCGTGTGGCCTATGTTCCCGAACAGAGTCCCCTTACCCTTACTAATATTGTCAGCGGCAATAGCTGCGCGCAGCTCAGCCTGCGTGCCGATGGTGGTGACTTCCGTCCCATGAGCTCGTTTAATGCCGATGTTGCTACCCTCACAATACCCACTAATGGTCTTCGCCTCGTGATGGTTCCCTTCGATGCTAGCCTCCCTGAGGGTGTCCGCGCCTATGCTCTGGGTAGCGATCTCACGCTGACACCCGTTCAGCAGATTACGGCCCACCAGCCAGTGCTCATCGAGAGTGGTAGCGGCACAGTTACCCTTTCTGGTTGTGGCACGATAGGCTATAGTGTCAGTCCTCTCGATGCATTGCTCCGAGGCACCTATACGACAGCGCCACTCTATCCTGGCGACTATGTGTTGACCCATAATGACCAAGGAGAGAGAGGGTTCCTTAGAGTTGCGACAGTTGGAGTTTTACAACCTTTCGATGCCTACTTACAACTGCCATCTTCGACAGCCGACTTCCTGCCACTCGATCTCTCACAGACGGGTATCAATACAGCAACGGCAGAGCTGAGCCCTGCCGTTGCTTACAATCTCCATGGTCAGCGCGTCAACAGCGCTGCCAAGGGCATCATCATTGTTAGAGGGAAGAAGACGGTCCAACGATAACGAAGGCTCCGTTCTTCGGAATGACAACTGGCAGCGTGCGCCGCTTCGATTGACGAACAGTGTTCACGCTGCCATTTAATTGTGCATCATCGGTATAGACGGTGAGCTGCGTACCTTGATCGAACATAGGCAGTTCGAGAGTGGCGTTCACAGGCTCCTCCTGGGCGTTGATGCCAACGACATACCATGTATTACCACTGCGGCGGGCCATGAGTGCATAGCGTCCGGGATAGCCGTCGATAAAGCGTACTTCATCCCAGGTGGTGGGTACTTGCTTCATGAAGTCGATGGCCCATGAAGGAGCATCGTCGAGGTTGTTTGGAGCGAGAGCGAAATGTTGTACACTGCTCTGGAAGAGCACTGCTGTGGCAAGCGCGAACACATCGCTGGTGCGTCGCTGCGAACCATGTTTGTTGTCGGCATTATAGTAGTGGTTGAGTGCCGATCCGCCAAAGTCCATCGATCCCACAGTATTGCGGATGAAGGGATGTGTGGCGGCATTGGTTGCCTCCGCATCGCAGGCTCCCTGTCCAAAGTGCAGGTTCTCGGAGGCGAGAACAGCCTCAGATGCTACATAGTTAGGATACATGCGCTCCCATCCGCGGGGCAGGGGGCATCCGGGGAAGATGACTTGCAGGCCAAAGTCATTGGCATCGGTGAGGATATCCTCATAAAGCTGCATCATAGGTTGCTTGTCGCCACCGAAGAAGTCGACCTTGATGCCCAGGATGCCATTCTTCTGCATCCATGCCATCTCTTTACGGCGGGCACCAGACTTATCCATCTTGTCCTTAGGCGACTGCGGGGCATCGTTCCACGCACCATTACTATTGTACCAGAGGAAGAGACCTACACCTTTCGAGCGACCGTAGCGGGCTAGTTCTTCCATTTTCTCATAGCCTATCTGCTTGTCCCAAAGAGCATCGACCAGCACGGAGCGCCAACCCATAGCAGCTGAGAAGTCGATGTAGCGTTTCTGCTCATCGAAGTTGCAGCTGGCATCCATGCCGATAATCCACGACCAAGAGCCCTTGCCATAAGTGTAGTCGCGTGAAGCTGTGTATTTGGGTTGTACAAGATCGGTGCTGACAGTGGTCTCTGCGATATTCTTTAGGGTGCGTCCGAGAGTGATGGTGCGCCAAGGTGTCTGGCAGGGCAGGGAAACGGCTGCAGTGGTACTGCCGTGTCCGTTGAGCTCACCGGGCTGAGGGAAGCCGATGGCATAGGCATTGTCTCCTTTGTTGAGGAGTCGGCAGGCGACGTAGCGCCCGTCAGTGCCCGTCTCAGAGATGAGCAACCATGATGAAGGAGTGACGGCCGTTTTCTTGGTTTTTCCATTTTTACCGGAAAGTCCGGAATCTCCGGTGTTTCCTGAATTATCAGCCACCTTAAACAAGCATGGAAAACTGTAACCCTCGCCCATGCCATTCCTGCCCATCTGGGCGTCATAGGCGTAGCCGGTCTCATAGCTGGGTGAGGTGCGTGCAAATCCTCCCATTGGCCTTGACTGAGGACATAGGAAGGTAGTGGTACCCTCAGGAAGGATGAACCCGCTCGCCTCGCTCTCGACAATGGCTACCAGAGTTTCCCCTCCACGTGCTCTTCTGGGGAAGAGCTTGTAGCAGAAAGCGACATCGCGGTTGCTTACACGGAAAATAATGTCGAGGGCAGCTCTCCCATCCTTTTGAAAATGGCAGATGGCTTCTGTGGCCTCGTAGTCGACATGACGCTGCTT
>ODAI012142251.1_pt1 | contig 13265 bp, 7 predicted proteins | sample 1539321 | NCBI WGS metagenome assembly ODAI01 (sample SAMN02144231, study PRJEB22623) | gut metagenome | biome: sheep rumen | host: Ovis aries | place: New Zealand | reverse complement strand
CTGCGATTTCGGTGTTTCCACCTTTATCTTTTGCCTCAACATAGAAGTTGTATTTTCCTTCTTTTTTTTCGTTGATGTCAAATTCTTCCTGCCAACTGTCCATATTCTCGACATCACGATAAGTGACATCTCTTTTGCCCAATGCAAACGATGAAACAGCAAGTCCAGAAATAAGCAGTCCAGCAAGGATTTTTTTAAGGCTTTTTTTCATACTTATGACCTCATACTTTTTTATATCGCTTTTATTTTAGATTAGGAATAAAATAAATTCAAATATTATCGTTTTTTTTTTCATTTTTTTCCCCGAAACCATATATAAATTTCGGAAAAATCTCTAATATCTTTAAGGAGGCTTTTTATGGACGAGAAAATTGCAGAATTTCAGAAGATGATTGACGAATCTCACAACATAGTTTTTTTCGGCGGCGCGGGAGTCTCGACCGAGAGCGGCATTCCCGATTTCCGAAGCCAGGACGGCCTTTACCAGCAGGAATGGAAGTACCCGCCTGAAACAATCATTTCCCGCTCCTTCTTCGACGCAAACCCACAGGAATTCTACCGATTCTATAGAAAGAAACTGATTATAAAAGATGTCCAGCCAAACATCACCCACAAAAAACTGGCGGAACTTGAGGCAGCTGGCAAATTGAGCGCAGTGGTCACCCAGAACATCGACGGACTGCACCAGATGGCGGGAAGCAAAGTTGTCTGGGAGCTGCACGGAAGCACACTGCGGAATTTCTGCATGAAGTGCGGCAAATCCTACGACATCGACTTTATCGCCGCCAGCGAAAATTCGCCGGACAAGCTTCCCCGCTGTGACTGCGGCGGCCTTGTAAAGCCGGATGTCGTCCTCTACGAAGAAGGCCTTGACGACAAAGTTATTAACGGAGCCGTAGAGGCAATAGCAAGCGCGGACATGCTGATTATCGGCGGCACTTCCCTGGTGGTCTATCCTGCGGCGGGCTTAATCCGCTATTTTAGGGGCAAGCACCTCGTGCTGATTAACAAGAGCGAGACTCAGGCAGACGCAAACGCAAATTTGGTGATTCATGATTCACTGGGCAAGGTGTTTGAGCAGATTAAAGTGTAAAAATGAAGGCTCAGTCAGGCTTTCATTTTTACTTAACATCGTAGCTGAACAAGGCAGGAAAATCCCTTTTATTTTTTGATGCGAAAATCGTAATTTTTTCAACATTTTCTGGAATAGTAAAATCAAGCTCAAAACTTCCGTTTTTTTGATTTTTAGTAAAGAACACAAATTCATTTTCTGGCAAAACAATAGCAAAATGAGAAAAAGCATTTGTCGTTATAGAAAAATGCTGCTCACTTCCTTTTTTTAGAGAGCCAGTAAATGGTGAATTTACTTGAATCTTTGAAGAATTTACATAATTTCCATGCATTTGAGGAAATCTACGAACATCTTTTCCAAATCCAGAATAATCTTCTGCCGCCTTTAACTCAAAACTTAAGACGGTTTCGTAACGAGAAGTGTTTCGCTCAAGAAGTTTTAAAATTTTTGTGTTGGCAGAATTCCTTGGATTATTGAACAAATCTTCATCAAAATAATATTTTCCGTTTTGTTCTACAAAGTAATATGCCTTTTCAAATAAATCAAATTCGTTTTTAGTGATTTTTTTCTGAGCAAGAAGATTTTGAGCCTTTGGAAATACATTTTGTTCAAAATCAGCCTTAAAAAAATACGGAGGATTATTCGTAACTCCATTGATTCTAGCACCGAGACCAACTGTGTAATTTTCTTTATCAGGAACATCAAAAGTAAATTTTTTTGTATTTCCAGAATTTTCAAACCAAACTGCCTGTTTAACAACAACCCCTGAAGAATCATTTTTTATATCGCCAGTGAGTGAAACCTTTGGATTTGAAGAAGTAAAATCAAAAGAAGTGGCTTCGATTATTTCGTTTTTATAATTTGGTGCATTTTTACCAAGTGAAAGCCCGTACTCAAAGAAAACGCCAGATATGTACGGTTCTTTTTCAAACTGCTCGTGAGAACGGATTTGTTTTTCAGGCAAAAGCTGCCATTTTTCTTCTTCGGGAAGATGTGAATAAATGAACTGAGAAGGCTTGAGATTGTACCATTGATTTGTGTAACGCTTTATAAAAGTCCGCCTTTCAACGAATCCTGCATCCCATGTTACATCGATTAACTTCCAACTGTTGCCGATTTTGATTGCATTCCATGCGTGATCACTTTCTTCTTGTAAATATCCTGGATAAAGAAAGCCTTTTGACCATCCGTAAACAATTTCGGCTTCGATATTGACGATTTTACACATGACAGCCATGAGATTTGCATAGCCTACGCAAACAGCCTTTCTCTTTTTGAGAACCGCTTCATAGCCCTGCTCGCCCGCACCTTCTTTAGTAAAAACATTGCAGTCGTAAGCAATATTATCGCAAATCCAGTCGTGAATCACTTTAACTTTGCTCGCCGTATCGCCGATTCCGTTCGTAAGAGCCTTCGTAAAATCAATGATATTTTCTTTTGGGTCGATAAAAATTTGTTCTTGCAAATTTTTGGGCAAAGAACGCACACGAGGGCTCATGCTCGCCGCAAAAAGAGAAGAAAAAGAAAGAACGAGAATTGTAAGAATCGAAAGAATTTTTTTCATAAAGGCAACTCCTCAAAAATAAATGGCAGAGTCATCTCTAAAAATTGCAATTTTTAAAGATTCCCTAAATGTTTTTAGAATTATTCAAATGTTAACATAGATTTTACTTCTATGTTCATTGTTTTCTCTCCTGTTTTTATCTGAATTGGGTAGTCCGGCTTTGGGTTTTCCGATAATTTTACTTCAATCATCTTACAACCACCGCCAACAACAAAAAAATCAACTTCCGTTTGTGCCACATCGCGATAATATACCTAAAAGCCAGCACAAAAGTCCTGTATCATTAAAATACACTTTTGGCGTTTTTACGATTCTCTTTCCTGAATTTCCCGACCATGGTTGAAGAAGCGTAATCTGTCCAAAAATTTCCAATACACTTACCCACTAAGCCACAGTCTTTGAACTGATTCCAAGACCATTTGCAAGTTCTGTCATGTCAAGTTGTTGTGCATTACGAACTGCAAGCAGCCTTATAAATTGCTCAAAAGAACGTAGACTTGTAACATTCACAAGTTGGCGATATTTCAGATATTACGGAATCAAATTTCAAATTTGCCAAATGCAACATCGCTGGTTCTAATTATGCTTGTAAACCCTAAATCCAACATTTCCTGACTCAGTGAGGCGTGTCGGAGGGCTTGCTGTCCAAATATAAAGCTTGTAATAGCCAGTTCCGCCTTCAGAAGGGTTTATGCTTGCAGCATCAAAATTGCTATCCCCCCACCACCATGCACTATTATCAGGATTTACTATTAAGAAAATTCCGTCGACGGCTCCTGAAAGCAATGAAGAACTTGCCTTTGTGTTGTTACTTTTATCTGTTTCGCTATCGAGCCATTTAAAATCATAAGTGCTATAGTCATTAGTAACATTGAATTTATATGCGTATGTGTTGCCACTTGTAATCGATAGAGTCTGATAATAAAACTTATAGTTTGTATTAGAACTAGTAGGATATTTTGGCGTATAAGTTGTGGCATTAGTCGTCGTGCTACTGTTTATGCAGGTAACTCTTATAAACACAACTCCAGCAGAAGTTTGATCTGATTGCGGGCTAATCGTTATTTTGTGGTAGCCTACATAAGAATTAGTATATTTTGAAGGAGCGAACAAGTCCTTTGTTCCGAAGCCTTCATCTGAAGTCGTTCCGTCAAATAAGTATAAACTATCGTTTGACGGTCCTTTTATCTCAAATTTACCATCCGTGCGATTCCAAATCTGCATTGGTGATGTTTTTGTAAGGTCAGAAGCATTGTGATACTCTTCAACACTTATAAGATATAGATTTGCTTTGTTTCCAACATAAAATCTAAGTGTGGTCGATTTTCCCTGCTCAACAGGAATAATTGTATCATCCGTTAAATAAACACTTTCATATTCGAGTGTTGCAATTCTATCATCCTTAAACCAATAATGACTTGCATACTTTGATTTTAACTTATCTGCATTCTCTTCGTAACCTACTAAGTTATTTATAATACTTGCACTTGAAGTTGTATCTATTGTACTATTGTTACTTCTATGCGACCAAGAAAGATGGTAATCAAAATAAACAGCATTTAAACTAGTGCAACCACTAAAAGCATAATTCCCAATTTTAGTAACACTTTCTGGAATAGTGATTGAAGAAAGACTTACACAATAATAAAAGCAGAAATTGCCAATCGAAGTTAAACTTTCAGACAAAGTAACAGAATTAAGATTAGAACAGTTTTCAAATGCATTGTTATTAAGCGTAGTAACCGCACTCGGAAGTGTTATAGTTTGCAATTTGCTTGCGCCACTAAAGCAAGAAGCTCCAATAATTGTTAAACTTGAAGGCAAAGTAATTGAAGCAAGACTTGAACAGTTTTGAAACGCACTGCCGCCAAATAGTGTAATGGTATTTGACAATGTTACTGAGGTTAAAGCCGTACAACCGTAGAAAGTTCCAACACCAAGCATTGTGATTGGCGAATTTATTGTTGCGCTTGTAAGACTTGTGCATTTCTGAAAGACACAATCTCCCAATGTTTTTACTGTTACGGGAACTTCCACTGTACGCAATGCGCTGCAATTGGCAAACGCATAACTATATATTGTATTCACATTACTTGGAATTGTTATGTTCGCAAGCGAAACACAATTATAAAAAATTCCATTCGGTAAACTTGTCACCCCCGCAGGAATCGTAACGGAGGCAAGCTTTAAACACTCTTGGAAGGCATATTTTCCCAAAGTGGTGACCGAGCTAGGAATTTCAAAGTTTTCCAAAGAATGGCAGGTTGCGAAAGCATACTCTCCAATCGATGTGGCATTTGTTGATATTGTTACGGTCTTCAAAAGACGGCATTCCTCGAAAGCATGCTCAGGAACAACGGTCACATTCGGCAATGAAATGCTAGTAACAGCAGAACATTCGTTGAATGCATATTTTCCGATGCTGTTCACAGTTGCAGGAATTGTTACGCTTTCAACTTCGGAGCAAGATGAAAGCGCGTAAGCAGGGAGAGCCGTTAAATCCGAAGACAGTGAAATAGACTTTAGGCTTATGCCCGCTTTGACAAAACAACTTTGATTTGAAGTTCCGCTCGGCGCAGACCACGTAAGCTCCGTTGCGCCGCTCAAATTCAGCTTAATGCTCCCAGAAACATGTTTCAGCCATGAGCACACCGCTTCGTATGAAGAAGAGAATGCGCCCGTGAAATTTACCGTATATTCAGGATACAAAGAGGCAATAGAACCTACATCGCTTGCGTTTCCATAAAGCGAACACAGTTTTGTATGAATTGCAGGGGTAATATTTAAAACATCGGACTCTGTGACAGTTCCCTTATATGTAACGGTTACATCATCATGGGTTGCTTGAACAGAATAAGTGCCCGCCTGATAAAATGTGCCTGTATGGCTCGTTGAATCAAAATCTATGAATTCATCAGAAGTAGACCAAACCACACCGTTTGTAAGCTCAGAGCCGTTTTTAGATAGTTTGAGTGTGGCAGAATTGAAAATTGCCTCGCTTCCAGACGCAACTGAAATCCGATACGGATTGCTGCTCGCAGGAAGAACGGTCATGGTGGCAAAAACAGTTCCATAGGTAGAATGGCTCGCCAAAATGTAATATGTTCCGGCTTTTTCACAAGCAAATTTATTGTCTGTTAATTTAACCTCTTTATTATCTGCCGAGCTTGCGTCTGCGTAATACCATGTCACTGCGCTTGTTACATCGGTATTGCCAGATACGGCTTTTAATGACACCTCATTGCCGACGGCGCAATTTTCTTCGGCGGGGAGCGTTATGCTAAACTGAGGATCGCGTTCAGACTGTACTTCAATTTTAAAATTGCACTGATAATACTCACCATCGTATTCTGCCCAAAGATAAGTTTCTCCTTCTTGTTTGCAAAGCAGATAGGCTGTCCAGCGTGTCATATAATTTGAATCCCAGCCCCAATTTGTAATGCCAGAATTAACTTTTGATCCATCATATTTCTTTAAGTAAAAGTCTGAGGCAGGATTGAACAAACTTCCAACGGCAAGTCGAGCAGCATAGTCAGTAACATACTGATAGCGATAAGTGCTGGTCTCTAGTGTAAGCGGTGCATAAGAGTCATCGCTTGTAATAGCCACGCGGTAAGTTCCCAGATTATCAGGTTTATTATCTGTTGGCCAAACAACAAACTCAAGTTGTCCAGTTATAGGAGATGTAAAAGGATAACCTTCTTTATAAGAATCATTATTTAAATACTCATAGTCCTCGCCAAAAAGTGGAGTGTAATTATGATCTGCATCGTAATAAAAAATATTAAATTCACAATCAGAAGTATATTTTCCACCATCGCGTTTACCATCAACAAAAAGTGTATATTCCTGCCCCTGCTTTGCATCGATTGTATACCAATACATATCAACCCAATCAGAGTTCTCGTTTTTTATGTAATCATGCCAGCCATTAGAAATTGCAAACAACAATTTGCCTTCAGTCCAAGCATCAACTGGAACTCCGTAATATTTTAGAGAAACATAATTACTTCCAGTTCTGCCTTTTCGCACGCAGATTTTGTAGGGAATTTCGGGATTTGTCTCGTAGCCAGGATATTCTACTTTTAAGTAAACAGTTCCGCTTGATTGTGCAGTTACAACTGCTGGCGAAGTGTACAAAGAATTGTATTTATCTTGTAAATAGTAGGATTTTTTCTCGCCTTCTAACGGGTTTTCAGAGAAGCTGGTTTTTGATGTTCCAGAATAACATTTTAAGTGATTCCAGTCTTCGTTATCAGAAAGGAAAATTGCATAAACTTGCCCTTCGACAGCCTCAAACGACCATAAGTCGCCCGTTTCTTTGTTCTCGCTTGTAATTTCGCCGTTTGACCAATTTTTTATGAAATCACCTTCCCCGCCACTTCCTTCGATATTTTTATGCTTGTCAGCAGAGCCTTTTGTATCTGTACCAAGTTCTTCTGCATAAGATTTACTCAATATCGCTTCGTTATCGTTTAAGCCTTCCGAGCAGCCTATAAAAGAAAAAACAACAAAAGCCAAAACAAAAAAATATTTCAACTTTCTCATTTTTACACCTCCATCAAAAATAGGGCATCTCGAAAAACTCGCTTTCAGCGATTTTTCGAGATTTCGACAAGTTTTAATTCTTGGAAATAAAAAGAATTAAAACTTACATTTTCAAAGTTATCTCTAAAAATTGCAATTTTTAGAGATTCCCAATATTTTTACCAAAATTTATATCCTAGACTAAGCATGTAAAAATCGCTTGCTCCTGCCCCAAAATCAACTTGAAGGCGATAAGCAAGCCCCAAAGAGAATTTTTTGATTTTTATGTCAACGCCTGGTTGGAATTGAGCCGTAAATCCTTGTGAAAGAACTCCACCACTGCGAGAATCTTCTTCATATAAAAGAGAGGCTTTGTCATAAGAATTTCGGTAATAGCCTAAACCAACCATTGTATATGGTCTAAACCAATTCCAAAGCGTTACCGTAGCCCCGCCGACTGCCTGAGCACGGATAAAATCAGTTTTTCCGATTGTTTTAGAGTTAGAATCAACTAAGGCAAGTTCATAATAGCTTTTGTTTTTAGCATCATTTATACCCATTTGATAACCAATTTGACCACCATAAAAAAAGAATTTTTTGAGACCAAACAGAGCCGTAAGATCCATGTTTACGCCTTCGTTCAAATGGTTTCCACCGTAACCAGCATCAATAAAAATCCCTGTCCTGCTCTGGTTATAATTAAGGAATTTTCGTTTGAATTCCGCTCTTTTTTCGGCTTTGATTCGAGCTTCTTCTTCGGCTATTTGTCTAAGTTCTTCTGCTCTTAAGCGTGCTTCTTCTTCTTTTCGCTCTTTTGCCCTACGGGCCAATTCTGGCTCGAGCAATTTTTTAACATCTTTTTTGTTGGAATTAAATGTATACCACCAAGAAGGACTGAATTTTCCAGGCTCTCTTTCTGCAAATTCTGTATCTGTATAAAATCTGTCGTCAGTTTTTGTAACCTTCATGTCCAGGCGGATAAATTCTGTGGAATATCTTGAAGGCACATCAAGGACTGCTTCTGATTCAAAAGTGAGTATATAATTTATGATGTTTGACTTATATGAAAAATGTTTTTGAAACAAATCGACTGCATCATCAAACGCCTTTCTTTCCGCTATGCTACCTGTTGGTAATGGAGCTTCTTTGCCTTCCATGGCTTTGTACAATTCTTTGTACGGAATAATAGTTTTAAAACTTCCGATTAAAACTCCGTCTGAATAATAATAGAATTTTACTGGCCATCCCATTTTTTTTCGGTCAAAATCCTCGACAACATATTGAAGTTCTTCGGGATTATTAACCGTCGAAACAACAAACGGCCTAAATTCAAGCTGCTCGTATTCATCGACAATTTCTGAAATAAGAACATTCATCTGTTTCTGATAAGGGACTTTTGCATCTTGCGTGAATCTTGCCATTTCATCACGAATTTCGTTTTCGGCAACATCGGCTTCCTGAACACGCTGTTTATAAGCTTCGTCAACAGGCTTTCCGTTCGACATTTCAGAATATTTGTACGGAGCGTTCATAATGCTTTGCCGTTTTTCTTTTATTTCTTTTTCGCCGTCAGCTTTTATTTGTGCAACCCGTTCATTCATTTTTGCCTGAAATTCAAGGAGTAGCTGTTTTTTATTTTCTGCAGTAGTAAAATAAGAATAAAGACTTTTTGATTCAATTTTTTTTGCACGAAGAGTTGCCGCTGCCTGTTCCGCTTCTCTTGATTCCGCTAAAAATTTGTTTTTCTGCTCTTCGCTTCGACCTTCATCGAGAGCCTTTTCGTATTCCATTCGCTCTTTGTCTTTTCTGAGTCGTTCAGCAGTTTCTTCCTGTTGTCTTTGACGAATTCTTAAATCCTCAATTTGTGCCTCAATATTTCGCTCTTGATCTGTATTCTTTGCATTTGAAGCACTTTGCTTTTTTTGCCGAAGTTCTTCCATTTGCTTGTTGATTCTTGCCAACTGAGAATTCGTGCTTTCAATTTTTTGATCGGTGTTAAGATTGTTAAAACCTACTCGCAAAGTAGTTCGATCGGTATGAGAAAGAGGAATACCCAATCGATCAGAGATAAGAATTGTAATATCATCAACAGCACCAGGGTGAGATGTTAAATTTTCTTTGGTGTATGCTTTTTGAGACACGACGGTCTCTCTTTTTCCTGTTTCCAAATCTGAAATCGTTACGGTAAGTTGAAAGCCTGAACCGCTTCGCAAAATTTTTGTATCTAGGGTAAAAAATGTGCGCGAAAATGAACCGAGTTCAGGTCCAGAATCCTCAGAATACATATTAGATTCGCTTTCACGCTTTAAAATTTCCATCGCCGATTTTGCTTCGTTTTCATCGACTGTAATTTGCATTTGAAGATATTGAGAAAAATTTGATTCAAAATTCGCCCTGATTCCTGCATTCATATTATCCCGCTCTTCTTTTCGATTAATTACCGAAGTGATCGCAGAATCATCGGGTTGTTTTATAACTATTGTCTTACCTGAATAAGACTGTCCAAAAAGTGCGATTGCCGAAAAAATCAAAAATAAAAATGGATAAATTTTCTTTTGCATTAACTACACCTTAAAAAGTTCGCCAAAATCAATTTTGAATGCACTTGCAGTCGAATCCTGCATAAAAAGTGCCGAGAAACGGATATAGAATCCTATCAACTGCGCTAAAGCGCCCGTTTCAATGAACTTTCATGCAGTCTTCTCCGTCCTCTACATTCAAAATTGACTTTTCTTGACCGTATTAATAATTTACAGAGTCTTCGATTTTGTCTAACATTCCCTAGATTTTTTTCTGAGTGTCAGTGGTAAGACCATTTGCTCCTGCGATTTCACCCAAATAAATCTTACAAATTCGTTCCCAGTTTTCTTTTGTGCTTGAAAATGCGACCCACTGAATATATTCAACAGTTTGCTCTCCATTTGCAGCCGTTGCGCGTGTTTTCTGCCAGAAACCTGCAACTTCCGTAAAACCAGAAATTTTTGCCTTTGCAGCTCTTGCGGCTCTATCAACCGCTTCTCGCTGACCTTCATCATTGATACCGCTTCCAGCTTCTGTAAGAACAGTTTGCTGTAATCCGCTTGCAAGTTGGGCTGCAACATCTGTGCGGGCAAGCGACTGAGCAACTGCCTGAGTTGCTGCATTCATTTGAACGATTTTTACGACATCACTTTCCTTAAGATTCAATGATTTTTTGACGGCTGCAAAATCATTGTTCGTCCACTGGGCAAGCCATGTCGGAGCCACTGGCCCACCAAGAGTCCTTCCCTGCCAGTCAACAACAACACTTTCTTCTGGGGTGCTTGAAACATTGTTTGAAACTTTTGTGCTTCCACAACCAGCAAGAAGGGAAATTGCTAAGGCAGCAAATGCACCTGCCAAAATTCCGTTAATTTTTTTCATCTTTTACCTCCTGATGAATAAAATTTATTTCGACTTTTTTATTGCTTAATTGCTTTCGGTAAATTCTTTGAGTTCGCGTGGGAGAGTATCTTCTATTTTTGAAGCAAGTTTTGGGTAAGATTTTTTTTGTGCACTTTCAAGAGAGAAAGCAACGGTTCGCTCTGAAATGCGCTCCTTATATGAATAGACAGTTCGTTTTTCAACGCCAGAAATTGTCAAATCTATTGAAGGAAAAACTGCAAGTGGCTCTTTTCCGTCGCTATTATGTTTGACTAAAACATTTGCTGAATAAATTCCTTTTTGAGAGACAGAAAAACCAGCATTTTTAAAAGCTTTTTCGAGAGAAGTTTTGATTATTTCGTTGTAATCACCTTCAATTTTAATGGCAATGTTTACTTGTTGTTTTTCTGATTCAATAAGAGAAGGAATTCTTGCAAGAAGATTTCTGTCCGAAGAATATTGCTTTTCTTTTGCAGGATGAATCAACCTGCCGTATTCTAGTGCGGTAAGAAAGTCCTTGCCCTTTTCTAGTGCTTTTTTGTAATAACCGATAACAAAAATCGGCTCATTTTCGCCTTGAGCTTCGTTGTAAAAACCATAAAAAGAATTTTTCGCATCTTCTATTTTTGGAACATATTGTTCCCATGCCTTGTTTCGATTTATGTAAGCAACACAATACCATTTTTTTTCTGATTTAAAATAATACGGCTCGGTAAATTCAACACCAAAAAGTGAAACTTGCGAACTTACGGCAACATCGTTTTGGATAAGCGTGCTTTCGTCAATTTCACCGCCCTTATTAATAGAACGAACTGATGTAAGAAGATTTGAATTTACACTTGTATTGATGTACCTTGCAATTTGAGAAAGTGCTTCGGTTTTTGAAAGTTCTGCTGAAGAAGAAATACCACGAGAAGAAAGATATTCAGAATCGGGAAAAGAATTTTTCCAATCAGAAGAGACCCATAAAGGAAACTCTCCTGTAGAATCAGAAGCACATGAAGAGAATAAAAACAAAATCGATAAAATAAACAACAATTTCTTAATCATAATTCTCCAGTCAAACAGAACTAAACTAGTATTTTCAAAAGTTAATACTACTTTAGTCCTATTTCAAAGATTGTATAAGACTTTCTTCGTATTGTAAAGTTTAAAATTAGTATTAAAGTAGTAATATTCCTCATGGATTTCAGAACCCGATTGCGAGACCAGATAAAATTCACAGGATTACTTGATAAGGAAGTCGCCGAAAAAGCAGGCATAACAAAACACGCTATAGACACTTATGTCGGCTCGCGTGCCTGCATGCCATCAGCAGATATTGCCGTAAGATTGGCTAAAGTTCTTGGAGTTTCGGTGGAATGGCTCGTAACAGGGGAAGATGCTTCAATTTCTCAAAATGATATACAGACTCTCATTCATTATTTTTCACGACTTAATGAACATGACAAAAAAATGATTCTTCTTTTGGCAAAAAATATGTTTGAAGACGAATAAGTTTAGTTTTCAGACTGTAATTTTTCCAGCGTTTGATTTACATTCAAAGTGGCAAGGAGCGGGCTTTCAGCTTTTCCGCCACTAATCTGTGATAATCTTTGATAATCTGCGGATTCTTTTTTAATCGCTCTAATCAAAAGATTTTTTGGTGTGGCGCTTTCCTCGATAAATTCCAGGATTTGCACGCGGTAGCCCTTGCTTTCAAGAAGCTCTGCCCGGATTGCGTCGGTGGCAAGGGCTGCGAAGCGTTCTTTTATGAGTCCGTATTTCAATAGCGGGGCGAAAGGTGAATCTTCGGGGACGGATTTGGCGGCCAGCTGGCTGTTGATTTCGTGCTGGCAGCAGGGAACGGAAAGAATTGCCTTTGCCTTGTGGCGGATTGCGTAGTCCAGGGCGTAGTCGGTGGCGGTGTCGCAGGCATGGAGGGTCACGATGATGTCGGGCTGTTTTTCCTCGCCAAAGGAAGCTATGTCTCCCACCGCAAAGGAAAGATTTTTGAGGGAGAGTTTTTGGGAGAGGGAATTGCAGTAGGCGATTACATCTTTTTTGAGGTCAAGGCCGAAAATCTGAGCGGGGATTTTTTTTACTTCGGTAAGATAATGCTGAACTGCAAAAGTGAGGTATGACTTCCCAGAGCCGAAATCAACGATGCTGAGGGGATTTTTTTCGGAGACAGGGGAATTTTCGCTTTGCCGGACTTTCGCCACATCGTCAAGGATGTCGTCCAGCATTTCAAGGAAGCGGTTAATCTGGCGGAATTTGTCATATTTTGCCTTTACGACCTTGCCCTCCGCCGTCATGATTCCCAGATGAACAAGAAAAGGAACCGGCTGACCTTCTGGAAGAAGATAATTTTTCCTGCGAGATTCTGAGACAAGCTCAGAATGACGGGTGGATTCCCCAGAGGCAGGGGATTTTCCATTTGCATCATTTTTAATTCGTGTTAATTCGTGCGATTCGTGTCTTATATTCTTACGGAGTTCCGTGATTTTGCCTTTTTTGTTGGCAAGAATCGTGATTTCCTCGGATTCTGTACGCTGGACGCAGTTTTTGAAAGTCGTACCTGCATGAGAGTCGATAAAGTCCTTTAGCTCGGCTTCGCTCATTTTTTTGTGAAAGACCTGTTTTTGAGTATAGAACTCAGCGAAGTAATTCTCGTTTCTGGAAGCGGCAAGTGAAGCCGTAAGCAGCTTGATTTTAACG
>ODAI014516590.1_pt1 | contig 13267 bp, 10 predicted proteins | sample 1539321 | NCBI WGS metagenome assembly ODAI01 (sample SAMN02144231, study PRJEB22623) | gut metagenome | biome: sheep rumen | host: Ovis aries | place: New Zealand | reverse complement strand
TGTTTGAATAGTGCTTTTTTCAGCAGACTTCTGTCTGCTCCTTTGCCATGCTCTTTTTCGCGAAAATGAGCACACCGTTTCCGATGTGCTCATTCCTCTGGTGACCTACCGATTCGCCGACGCCGTTATTTTAATGACATTGCCGAAATTCAGGGGAAACCTCTTTATTAACAAAAAATTCATAAATTAGGCAAACAAAAAAAGGCGGGACCTGCGAAAAACTCGCAAATCCCGCCTCGAAATTGGGGCTGCAAGGGTTCAAATCCCTCCTATACCCCTCGGATATCTTTTTATTTCAACCTCAAAAATGGACGTAAAAAAACCCGGAAACCGTTGAAGTTTCTGGGTTTTTCCGTGCGATATCTTTTTTGGTCGCACAATATGGCGCAGAAGGAGGGATTTGAACCCTCGCGCCGGGTCTAAACCGGCCTACTCCCTTAGCAGGGGAGCCCCTTCGGCCTCTTGGGTACTTCTGCACACGATGCCGCTTGAGTATGATAGCATAGCGGCGGGCAGTTGTCAACACAAAATTTCGCTTTTGCTCCTCTGTTGATCCCGCTTCCCTGTTGAAAATTGCCGTCCTCTGTCCTATAATGATTCTATAATGAACTCTGCAAATGAGCAAAGGAGGACACGAAAATGGCAATTGTGGGCTTTATCGGTACGGGAAATATGGGGTCGGCCCTGGCGCGGGCCGCAGTAAAAAGCGATCAGGTTGAGCGGCTGCTGCTGGCCAATCGCAGCCCGGAAAAGGCGGAGAAGCTGGCCCGGGAGCTCGGCGGTGAGGCAGTGGACAACCGGGAAGCCGCAGCACAGGCGAAAGTCTTGTTCCTCGCGGTCAAGCCGCAATATCTGCTTGAGATGTTCTCCGGTATACGGGATGTTCTCGCAGCGCGGCAGGACCGTTTTGTGCTGGTGTCCATGGTGGCGGGCTGGAGCCTTGAACGGCTCGGGCGCGAGCTGGGGGACTTCCCCTTCATTCGTATTATGCCCGACATTCCGGCACAGGTAGGGGCTGGGATTACGCTTGTCTGCCCCGGCACGGATATAACGGCGCAGGAACTTTCGCTTGCGAAGGCGCTGCTGGACGCCTCCGGACTCGTGTCGGTACTGGACGAGCGGCAGCTGGACGCCGCCAACGGCGTGACCGGCTGCGGTCCGGCTTTTGCGGCAATGTTCTGTGAGGCGCTGGCGGACGGCGCCGTGGCCTGCGGTCTGCCGCGAGATAAGGCGTTGACTTTTGCGGCCCAGATGATGAAGGGTTCGGCGGAGCTTCTGCTTGAGGAAAACATGCATCCCGCAGTGCTCAAGGACCGGGTCTGCTCTCCCGGCGGCAGCACCATTCAGGGTGTGCGCCGACTGGAGGAGAGCGCTTTCCGTGCCGCCGTCATGGATGCGGTCATCGCCACGTTTGAGAAGAAGTTTTAATGCGGCAGGCCCCTCCGCAAACGCGCAGAACGTCTGTGAAGGGGCAAATCAGCGGGCTTTATCAGCCCTGTAAAAATGTATTTATTCCGGGGCTTGAACGGAATGATTGGCAAGCCCGGATTGGGGGAAGAACTGATGACCAGTGTTGCACAGATCATGGAAAAGATGATCGCCTTCTCGGAAGGGAACATACACGATATTGACCATCTGATCCGTGTCTGGACATACGCCAGAACAATCGGGGAGCTGGAAGGCCTTGACCGGGAGACACAATACATCCTGGAGGTGGCGGCAATCACCCACGATATTGCCTGCCCGCTTTGCCGCGCGAAATACGGGAACACCAACGGAAAGTACCAGGAGGCCGAAGGCGTGCCCCTGGTTGAGGCCTTTTTAAGCGACTTTGAGATGAGCGCTGCTCAGATTGAGCGGGTAAAATATCTTGTTGGGCATCATCACACGTTTTTAGGGATCGACGGGATTGACTATCAGATCCTCGTCGAGGCGGATTATATTGCAAATGCCTCGGAAAACGGGTATGACACGAAAAACGTCGAGAACTTTCTCAATAAGATTGTAAAAACAAACGCGGGAAAACAACTGATCGAATCCATCTTTTGCCGGGGATGAACTATTTGCACCATGCACTCCGGGCGGCAAAGGACCGGCGCCGGTACTCCGCAGCTGTTTCCACCGACTCTTCGCTTTTTCAAACTTCTCCGGTGTGTTGCAGTTGATCAGAAGCTCCAAGTCGCCGGTGTATTCGACTCTCTTTGCTGCGGGATTCTCCGGCATTCTGTGCATGGACCAGGAGTCTGACAGGATGAGATCTTCCGTGTTTTTCCCGGGCTTAAATCTTACACCGCCAGAAGCGTCTGATCGCCGATGGTTTATGCCGCAGCAGGAAGCTCAGCTCCGCCTGCCTGGTTGATGGCGCCGTAGATATACTGCTCTCCCAGGGATTCGATTCTGCCGGAGAGCTTTTCTGCTTCAAGGAAAGAGTTGACGTAGGCCAACAGTTCCTCACTGCCTTTCGGCATAAGAACGCCCAGCTGCCCGTGAGTAAAGGGCTCAAAGATAAGGGGCGCTGCAAGGCGGTCATCCTGACTGACATAGTAGCCCGCCTCCATGATCTCCGTGATCATGACATCCGCCTCACCCGAAGCGATCAGACCCGGTATTTCCTGATTGACGTTGTGGATCGTGATCGAGGCGTCGGGCAGGTTTTCACGCGCAAATTTCTCATTGAGCCCACCCGGATTCTCCATCACGCGCACCTCAGGCCGATTGATTGCCTCGAGGCTAGTGTATTTATCGGCATCCTCCGCGCGGCAGAGAACGGTTTTGCCGTTTCCGAAATAGCCATTGGACATAAGTGCCTGTTCCTTCCGCGCTTCCGTGATCGTAATACCGCAGATCGCCAGATCAAATTTTCCCGCGAGAGTATCCTCCATCAGCGTCGGCCACGAGGTTTTCACATATTCGAGTTCCACGCCGAGCGCGGCTGCCAGATCTTCTGCCAGCTCAGCGTCAAAACCCACATAGGTTCCGGAAACCGGATCCAGATAGGACATAGGCTGATAGTCGCCCGCGGTACCGACGCGAAGAACTTTTCGTTCCGCAATTTCAGCCGGGCTTTTTGCCGCCGCAGGTGATACCGGCTCTTCCGTGGAGGAAGGGGCTGCGGCAAAGCATGTTGATACGCCCGTGATGACGATGATCAATGCCAGTATCAATGCGGTAAGCTTCTTTTTCTGAGCCATCATACGTTTCCCATTTCCTTTCAAAAATGTCACATAGAAGAAAACAGCCGAACACCGCACGGACCATACTCCAAGTGTTCCTCCTGGACAGGTCGTGCGTTTTGTGCGGAAAATCAGAAGTCAATTTCATACTCAAAGAAGCTTCTCTGCTCTCTCCGTACCTCGCTTGAAACGGAAAAGCCCCCATCGAATTTCATAGCTGACAGTGCGGCGTCAATTTTGCCCGCATCTTTTTCTTTTATTCCGGAGGATTCAAATAATTTGAGGGTATAGACCTGATGTGTCATAGGATTATCAGACATGCGAAGGGAAATCAGGCTTTGTATCTGAGGGTCTTTCCGGAAATATTTCAGTACAGGTTCTTTCGGCTCATGACCGATGAACTGCATCTCAGCCGCAATCTCGATTTTGGAAAAACTGTTTTCTGATCCGTGGTGTTCAGCATCCGCAGCGCCGCCCATCTTACCGGGGCCTTTTGCTTTGGCTTTTACTTTCGCGTCTTTTGTATCGGATGTTTCCTGCTGCTCCTTGTAGGTTACTTTGAAATGCCGTGCGCCCAACGTCTGGGCAATTACCTGAAGCTCTCCGATTCGCGCTATTCTCAAGTGATTATAGTATGTATCCAAGGCAATATAATGGTCTCGATCAGCAGGATCAACATAGTACACTTCGCTCTCCATATCCGGATCGAATTTCAAATCGAAATCACCGATCTTATTCGGGTATATCGTCATAACATCAAGATCTTTTCCCGTAAAGATATATCCGATTGAATCCTGACAGAGCTCACTTTCCGCATGCTTCTCATCCATATTGGCAACACGAAGGAGCTTAGGGAGTGAAAAATCAGGCGTGTCAACATCACTTTCAAACAGCGGCCGTAACGCTTTCAGTTCTTTTTCTTTTTTTAACTGGCTTTGTTTGTACGCCCATTTTTCACCGCTCTCTTTTACAGCGGCTTTGACAGCGCCTGTAAGGACGGAGACATCTTCCAAACTGAGCTCGCCGTCGCCGTTTTGATCCATCGCATTGACGACGGTGTTTTTTGCTTTATTGAAAAAACCTGCAGCGGCCTTTCCGGCACCTGCAGCGGCAGCACCCAAATTGGCTATTTTCTTTTCCATCGGACGAGTCCCCTTCTTTCGCATAAACATTTTCTGAGCGAAAATGTTTCGTTCTATTATTTTATATTACCATAGGCAGGCATGGGAATCAATCATTTTGTCGCCGCGCTTTAAGCGCATGGTGCCGCCGCGGAAGCCGGATGGCGGATTTCTCGATAAAGCATCTCAGCCATGTTCCCGGTCCGGAACAATCGTATGAAAAGCACCGGTCGGGTCCTTTCGGACCTGATCGGTGCTTTTGCTGTATGCGCTTCTTTCAGTGCGCCCTTTGTTCTGAGATATCATCCGAAGCTGTTATCTTATACAATCCTCTGATAGAAATCTGACAGTCCTTCCGTCATCATTGGCATCATACTTCGTTAGCCCCCTTGACCATATATAACCATTATGCTCTGCGGGTACTGCCTTGTCTGGCGCAAATCCTGCTCGGAATGCCTTGTCTTCTTTCTATCAGGGAATCGTATTAATCAGGAAATCGCATCGCTTTTATAATACTTTTCCATGAAGGCCTCAAGCGGCAGCGGGTCGGAAAAATAACTGCCCTGTAAAGTGGTGACACTGAACGCACGTACGATATCACGCATCTGCCGTGTGCAGATACCTTTTACATTGATGTGTCTGACATATTCGGCGGCCATCCGTGTCAGGTAATCCAGCGTACTGCGAGCGCGCATATCCGTCTCGATATCCCTGGAGAGCGAGCTGTTGATGCCCACCGCATCGACCGGCACGCTGCGGAGGAAACCGATGGAATCGCTGCCGCTGCCGAAGTCCTCTATGATCGTCAGGATCCCATGCTCATGCAGTGCGTTGATGACGGTCTTCAGGCGTTCCATACCGATGAAGCGGCAGCCGTTATTGAACTTGAGACTGAGCTGCTGTGGGGGGAAGCCCGTCACGCGCAGATAGTGCAGGAGCGTATCGACAAAATAGCTGGATTCGAGCTGGATACGGTGCACATTCAGACACAGGAGGAAGTCCGGGTCATGCTCAAGTGCGGTCACGCCATCACGCAGCCCCTGTTCAAGGATAAAATCGCCCAGCTCCTCAAAGATGAAGTCCCGCTCCAGGATCGGCATGAACACCTCCGACTCCACCTTGCCGTAATGCTCATCCTGCCAATAAACCATGGCCTCTGCACCGTTGACGTTCTCAGTCTGTGCATCGATCACGGGCAGGTACTCCAACGCAAAGCCGCGTACACCGCCGGCGACGCATTCACGTATGGTATTGATCAGCTCAAGCGTCCCATCCCCGCCGTAATTGACACTGCCGTTGAAATCTACCAGATCGCCGTACTTGTGCCTGCGGGATTCCTCATAGGCATAGTTCATGCAGGCGTAGACGGTGGAGGCGCTCACCTCCGTCCCGACGCTGGAGATCATGCCGCCCCCTGCCGTCAGGATATTCTTAATGCCGTTGACCTGGATGCCGCGCTGCAGCTGATAACGAATATGGTCGTAGATGGCAGCCATCTCGTCCCGCGTCAGCGTGTTTGAGAGGATCACAAAGCTCGCGCCGTCGGCGCGGTAAACCGTGCCGCGATCCTTCACGACCTCCTGGATACGCCAGGCAACCTCCTGCAGGGTCCTGTTGCCATAGGTGTAGCCGTGCATCTCGTTGATCCCGGAAAAACTGTCGATGCCGATCATCAGCGACACAACGCTCTCGCCCGCCTCCAGTATCTGCATCAGCTTCTCCTGATAGGCGTTCTTGTTGGGCAGCACCGTCACGGGGTCGGTATTCTCCGTCAGCCCCTGATTGATCATCGCCCCGCCGATGAGGCTGGGCTTTCCGTCACTTCCTCGCAGCACCGCGCCCACAGCGCGGAAATTCACATATTCGCCCTTCACGGTCCGGACCCGATAGGTGAGGTCATAGGTCTGTGTGCCGCCGCTGAGCAGCGGCATCATAACGTCCATGTACCGCTTCCGATCCTCCGGATGCAGATAATCGTTCCAGTCCATGGCGCCGTTGGGGATGTACTCTCCCGGCAGTCCGAACAGCTCCACTGCCCCGGCGGAATAGCGTGTAAAGCCGCCGTCCACATGCATCAGCGACACAAAGCCGCCGTTTGAGAGCATGGTAAAGGCGTCAAATACGTCGTCAAGCATCTGTTTTTGAAGCGGGTCCATATTGATTGCCATATTGATGGCCTCCTGTTATCCTTGATCTTCGTTCGTCAGGCCTGAATCAGTTCCTGAAGCGTCTCTTTCAGCCGGTCCAGATCGACGGGCTTGGACAAGTGGGCGTTCATGCCGGCAAGCAGGGAGCGCTGCACATCCTCATCAAAGGCGTTGGCTGTCATGGCAATGATGGGGATCGTCTGCGCATCGGGACGGGACAGCTTTCTCAGGGTCCGCGTCGCTTCAAGTCCGTCCATGACCGGCATACGCACATCCATGAGAATGGCATCGTAATAACCGGGCTCGCTTTGGTCGAACATCTCCACGGCGACCTTGCCGTTTTCGGCATGCTCTGATTCCACTTCCACCAGGTCCAGCAGGTCAGCCAGGATCTCCGCGTTGATGGGCATATCCTCCGCGATCAGAACCCGCCGCCCCGTCAGGTCTGCCAGGGCCTTCTCCTGCCGTGTCAGCCGTTTGTCTTCCATAACGCGCTGGAACGCGGGCAGGATATTGGACGGGAACAGGGGCTTTGCCATAAAGCTGTCGACCCCGGCTGCTTTTGCCTCTTCCTCGATTTCATCCCAGTCATAGGCAGTCAGCACGATCATGGCCGAGTCCTGTCCCACGATCTTCCGGATCGCCTTCGTTACATTCAGTCCATCCTGCTCGGGCATCTTCCAGTCTATAAACATCAGGTTGTACGCCTCGTGGCGGGCAGCCTTAAGCTGGATCATCTCGATGGCCTCCCGGCCGCTTTCGGCGGTATCCGCGGCAATGCCGACCTCCTCAAGCACATTGCGGGCGTGTTCGCGGGAGATGGGATCATCATCGATCACCAGGACCCGGAGGTCCTGTGCCCGCATCGTGTCGAGCTGGCGCTCCCGGCGGTCACAGTCTCGCAGCGTCACCTCCACGGTAAAGGTGGTGCCCACGCCCTTTTCGGACTCAACGGAGATGCTGCCGTTCATCTGCCCAACGATGCTTTTGGTAATGGCCATCCCCAGGCCGGTGGAGCCGTTCCTGTTAGCGCTGTTGGAATCCTCCTGAGAAAACGCGTCAAAGATTTTCGGCAGGTATTCCTTGTCCATGCCTACGCCGGTATCCTGCATCGTAAAGCGCAGGGCGCTCTGTCCCTCGAAGCGTGAGATGCACTCCACGGTGAAGGTCACCGTCCCGCCCTCGGGGGTATATTTCACGGAGTTGCCCAGAATGTTGATGATCACCTGCTTAAGCTTCATGGCGTCGCCGATATAATCGTCGTCCACCGGGCTGAGGATACGGCAGGAATAGTGCAGCTTGCGGTCCTGGCACTGGGAGGAGATCATGGTGTTGATCTGATCGAGCATCTCTGAGAAGGAAAACTCCTCGTTTCGGATAATCAGCCGCCCGCTCTCGATGCGGCTCATGTCCAGAATATCATTGATGAGATTGAGCAGATGCTTTGCGCTCGTGCCGATCTTCTCCAGCTGATCCCTGGTGCGCGCAGGCAGCTCCGGGTCTCGCAGGGCGATGCTGTCCAGGCCGATGATGGCGTTCATGGGTGTGCGGATCTCGTGACTCATGTTGGACAGAAATGCCGTCTTGGCAACGTTTGCCTGCCTGGCCGCCTCCAGCGCCTCACGCAGGTGCTCGTTCATGGCCATGTGCTGCTTCTGGATTTCGGTTGTATCGCCCTTGAGAAGGACATAGAAGTGGGCCTCGGGATCGACGCTGTAGAAGTCGAATTGCTTGTACCAGGTCTCCCCCTCCGCCTCGACGGCAAGGTCCACCACATAAAGCTCCTTGTGCTGAAGCTCCCGCTCGACGGTCTCCAGGCTGAGGGCCTGACGCATAGCCTCGCGGTCGACATTCCGGGCCAGCGCCGGCAGCACCTGGGTTTCCACCCAGGTCTGGTAATCACCGTGTCGGGAGGTCGGGAAGATCCCGCCGCGATGCGTATAGCCGGCGTCGCCGATGGTCACGCCGTATCTGCCGTTTGCAAGATACGCCACCATGTCGAACTGCCGCGCCAGAATTTTGTCGGTCAGGGTGTCCTTTACCTTTTCGCTGTTGCACTGGTTCTCTGCGATAAAAGCCACAATATCGCCTGTCAGCGGGTGGCGTGTTACGGAGGCAGTGATGTTTACAAAGCAGGCCAGGCCGTCTTTACGTACGGAGTACAGCATCAGCGAGGCGTTTGGATTTCCGGCGGCGTAATTGCGCATCAGGTTTTCCCGATCAAACAGCCTCAGAAATTGCTCACGCTCCGAGGCAATGGGAAAGTGCGCCGCCCGCAGGTGGGTGGCGTCGGAATAGCTGTTGTTCAGATCATCCGTATCGTAAGGATCAATGCCCTTGATCTCCTCGAATACATTGCGCGTCAGATTGACCCGCAGATTGGTCAGCGTTTTGTCTCCGGCCTGGTAGAAGTTGTTGCCGAGGCTTGAATAGGTGCTGCGCAGGCGCTCCTCGTAGGCCTTCAGTGTCGTCACATCCGTATAGGTGATGTAAATATAGTGCTCGTCAAAATCGTCGATAAAGGCATAGTGTGCATTTACCCAGACCTTGTTCTGCGCAGCGGTGAGCTTTTGTATCGTCAGTCGGCTGGAGCCGTCAAAGGCGACCCGGCGCTCCAGCATGCTGCGCACCAGCGGGCGGTCATCGGCCACGGTAGTCTTGAAAATGCCGACGCCCGACAGGCGTGCCAAAGCTTCCGCTTCGCTGCACTCCATCATTTTTGCATATTCCGCGGATACAAAGATCGGGTCCAGCCGACCGTCACCCTGCCGCTGAATCAGCACAGCGTTATTTTTCATCTGCCGGATATTCCGGAGGAAATGATCCCTTGCATCGCGGAAGGCATGATTGGTGATATTCGTGAGGTAGAATCCCGCATAAGGGGCCGGCAGGTCCGGGATCGGTTCAAAATACAGATGCAGGTTCACCATGGGCATATAGGTCATAAACGTGTGGGGCTTTTGCGTGATGAAGCGCTCCATCATCTCAAGGGAATAGTCATCCATGAGGGTGCTCTCCTTCAAAAGTGCCCCCAGATAATCCTCATTGTGATAAATTGCCTCCCAGTCCCTGGCAAAAATGTCGCTGGCATACAGGATGCGAAAGTCCCGCAGGCTGCCGTCGGCATGATAAATCGGCTCATAAATAAAGGAACTGATGCTGTGCTGCTCATATTGTCCAGTCTCGAAAGGCAGCAGTGAACCCGCCATAACTTTTTACCTCATTTAGATGAATTGGAAAGGATTGTGTATATTATATCTTTTCACAGGTCGAAACGCAAGTGACGAGTGCCGCATACGCTGCTCGTCCCCGGCACAGACTGTACACATTCATTCTTTATGGCCCAAGCCGACATTTTTGTATATTTGCGCTTCCGCGCATAATCACATATTGTCCCCTGCGGCTTTCTGTGATAGAATCATACTATCAAGACGGGGGGTGATTCCATGGCCTTTCTGCGCGCACATCAGCTCAACCTCATGCTGTTCATGAGCGGTGCCTGCGCCATTCTCGCCTGTACGACACTCTTCATCAAAGCGCTGCCCCAGCGGCGAAAATCCATTCTGTCACTGATGGAGCTGTCAGCGATGCTGCTGCTGCTCTTTGACCGCTATTCTTACCTGTACCGCGGAAGCACTGGCGATCTCGCTTATGTCATAGTCCGGGTCTGCAACGGAATGGTCTTTTTTCTTGCCACGATGATTCCGCACCTGGTTACACAGTATATGAAGGATCTGTATCATGAAAGGGCAAAACACGAGTCCACGCCGCTCACGCTGAAGCTCTGTGATGCTTTATTCGCCCTGGGCGTCCTGCTTATTGTCATCTCCCAGTTCACCGGATTGTTTTATACCTTTGATGCTCAGAATGTTTATCACCGCGCACCCGCCTATACGCTCAGCTACCTGGCCCCGACCCTGATTGTACTGCTTCAGGAGCTGACCATCGCACAGAAGCGTGAGCTGCTGAGCAGGCGCTTCGGCACCGCTCTCATGACCGGCATTGCCATCCCGACCGTCTTTGCTTTCGTGCAGATCTTCAACTACGGCGTCTCGCTGAGCAATATGACCACGGTTCTTACGGTCATCATGTTCCATATCATCGCGCTGGACGCTCTGAGCAAATCTGTGCAGGAAGCAAGAAAGCATGAGCTGGAATCCTGCCGGGAAGCGGAAAGAACCGTATCTGCCATGTTCGAGCAGACCGCCGAGGCCCTTGCAAATGCCATCGACGCCAAGGACACATACACCCACGGTCATTCCAAGCGAGTGGCTGCCCTGTCCAGGCAGATCGCAAAGAAGGCCGGTTTTCCGGAAAAAGACTGCGATGAGGTTTACTTTGCGGGGCTGCTGCACGATGTGGGCAAAATCGGCGTCAGCGATGAGATCATCAACAAGGTCGGCAGACTGACCGATGAGGAATTTGCACAGGTAAAGCTCCATCCGATTCTGGGTTATCAGATCCTGTCCAGCATCAAGCAGTCCCCCTCTCTGAGCATCGGCGCACACTATCATCATGAACGCTATGACGGGAAAGGCTACCCTGACGGTCTTTCCGGGGAGGATATCCCGGAAATCGCGCGGATCATCGCCGTCGCGGATGCCTATGACGCCATGAGCTCCAACAGGAGCTATCGCGACAGGCTCTCGCAAAAGAGCACAAGAGACGAGCTCATCCGCGGCGCCGGAACGCAATTCGATCCCCGCTTTGCGGAGATCATGGTACAAATGCTTGACAGCGGCGAAGTTTCGGACACCGGGTGGATCTGACAACGGCTCCCGTACCAGGCAGCACGGAGGAGCAGCGGCTTCTCCCCTTTCTCAGCCGCTCAAAGCGTGTAGCCTTGCGGTCAGTTCTCCCTGCATTGACGAAAGGCGCTGCCTCTCAATAGCTTTTGCTATTTCAAGGCAGCGCCTTTTATTTGTTTTTCGTCTTATTGGGGCCCCAGATACTGGTCATCGCCAAAGCCGAGGATCGGGAAGCCGATGAAGCTGAACAGGAACAGGACGATACCGAAGCCGGTGCCCTTGCCGAAAGCCTTCGCGAGCTTGATGCAGGGATAGACAAATACGACGGGAAGCACAATGCTCAGGACCGTGAACAGGCCCACATTGTCTCTCAGCGCGATCTTGCACAGATCATAGATGTTCAGGATGGGGATAAGGCTGTGCCAGCCGGGAATTCCCGCCTTCGTGAAAATCTTCCATATGCCGATAGCGGCCAGGATGCACAACGCCAGGAAAATGATATTCGCAATCGGGCTGCTCTGATAAGTGTAAGTGTAGTTTTCCATTTTATAAAACCTCTTTTCTCATGTACTGTCGAACCGGCGTCTTGCAAAGACTTCCCGGTCCATTTTGTATTTTAATACTTGAAATTTGAAACAAATTGAAATAACAGGCATCGTTCTTCCGGATCTGACCGGATGCCGAATCCTTGTTTTTCTTGCTTACGGGCACATCTTAACACGGGGAATGTCACACAAGTGTCACAGCGCAAACTCCCACCCCCTGCCGGGCCGGCACGGAACTTTCTGCATGAAACCAGTATAAAATACTTGCCGGGTCTCTCATAAATGTGGTAATGTATTTGCAATGGAGGCGGATCGGGACAAGCCGGTCCCGGCATCTGCTGCGGCAAAGGCCTTTGCCGCGCCGTCAGGGGGGTGACTGCCATCATGAGTGAATTGGCGCATATCCTGCGCCGTGAGTTTATTTATCTCTGGTATTATTTTGACATACAGCTCAGGCAGATTTTCTGGTACTGGGTGCTCGGCATCGCCATCGGCTCCTTCATCTCGGTCTTCGCCAAGAACAGCATCCATGATCTTTTTCGCCGCATGCAGGGGAAAAGGTGGGGCCTGTTCGGGATCATCCCCGCGTGTCTCCTGGGGATCGCCTCACCGCTGTGCATGTATGGCACCATTCCCGTCGCCGCGTCCTTTTCCCGGCAGGGGATGCGTCACGACTGGCTTGCATCGTTCATGATGGCTTCGATCCTGCTCAATCCGCAGTTGATCATCTACAGCGCTGCCTTGGGGCCCACGGTCCTTACGGTGCGTATCGTCTCGTGTTTTCTCTGTGGCTGTGCCGCCGGTCTTCTGATCCGTATCTTCTACCGGGACAAGAGCTTCTTCGATTTCTCCGGCTTCGAGGAACGCGCGAGTCACGACACCCACCCCAATATTCTGATCCGCTACCTGCTGAACGTGGGCCGCAACATCCGGGCCACAGGCCCGTATTTTCTCCTCGGCGTGGTGCTCTCCGCCGTTTTCCAGCGTTATGTGTCCCAGGAGCAGATGGTCACACTCTTCGGCGGAGATAAGGCCTGGGGCGTACTGATGGCCGCGACGGTCGGCGTGCCGCTCTATGCCTGCGGCGGCGGGACGATCCCGCTTTTAAAAGAATGGCTCTGGGAGGGGATGAGCATCGGCAGCGCCGCCGCCTTTATGCTCACCGGCCCCGCGACGAAAATCACCAATCTCGGCGCACTGAAAATCGTCCTCGGCATCAGGCGCTTCCTGCTCTACTGGGCCTTCGTCATCGTGTTTGCACTGTTGACCGGCATCGTGGTCAACCTGATTTTATAGGAGGTACATATGAAAAAGATTCTTTCTCTTTTGCTCATCACCTGTCTCGCCCTCTGCCTGCTCCCGGCGGCATACGCGGACGCGGCGGAAAAGCCCGTCGTCTATTTCACGGACGACATCTCCCCGGCGGGGCTTGTCGCCATCTATGAGGCGCTGGGCTGGAAGCCCGTCGGCCCCGTAGCGGTAAAGCTCTCCACCGGCGAGCCGCCCGCCAGCAACTATCTGCGCCCCGAGCTG
>ODAI012170114.1_pt1 | contig 13267 bp, 14 predicted proteins | sample 1539321 | NCBI WGS metagenome assembly ODAI01 (sample SAMN02144231, study PRJEB22623) | gut metagenome | biome: sheep rumen | host: Ovis aries | place: New Zealand | reverse complement strand
CCCTCAGGTGTGTGAACGGCAAGTCTTTCGACGGTAGTCGACGGTTCGAATTCACCCTATCACCAAATAATGAACCCCTTGTTTCACTTATTTGTACGTGAGTGGCACTGCTGAGTGGCAACAGCAACCACAATCCCCGAAACGAGTGAGAGCCGAGACAGTACAGCGTTTTGTACAATCTCGGCTCTCGCCCTTACATTCTTAGTCCCAACTCCCAACCTTATACTCTATACGAATCAGTTAAGGCTTGAAATCTCTAAATTCTCAACCCTCACTTGTATTGCTAAGGTGCATCTCACTTTATCTTACGTTATGGACATTTTTTATACGGCAATAAATAATGGGTTTCACTGAACAGTTGCGGTATAATATACTATTGGAACACATGTTCACGCCCTTTCTTCTACTTTCGTAGTGAGAGATTTTTCGTAACACTTGCTTTGCCAAATGTACTTTCACTTGAAACCACAAAAGAAAAAGTAAGCTTTTCTTTTGTGGTTTCCTCTTTTAATCGTACCTTTGCACCCATGAAGCGACTTCAAAGCATTCTTGGAACGGTGATACCATATATCCTCTTTCTGTTCCTTTTTCCCTTCTCATTGGTTGCATGGGTGGTGAAGGGGTGTATGCTTGCTATCCGAAAAATCTCTCCCAAACGAAACGAACAGGAAATATAAGCCCAGCTTTCAGATATCGTTTCCTCGTGTGAGGCTCTTTCCACATACGATACACAAACCGCAGATTCATCCTGTCCATCCATGCAGGATAGTAGTCAATCATGTTTCTTGCCGTCTGGTGAATAAAGCCGCCGCAGGTAAATCCAATCCCCCGATAGCCAGCATCCTTCACCTTCAGAAGGAACTGCTCCTGCTTGATAGCCCCCATGCCCACAATCAGGAAATCCGGATTCAACTCTACAATATGTCGAGCCTCAACTTCCCGTTCTTCCTCATCAGCAAAATAGCCGTTCCTATATCCCATGATAGTAATCCCCTTGTATTTCTCACGAAATATATCCACAGCCTTTTCTACTTGCTCTTGTGCCGATGCAACGATATAGATGCTCTTTCCCTCCTTGCAGGCGTATTCCATCAATTCTGGAGCCAGCGATGTCATGTCGAAGCTCCGCCTACTCACCGTCGTCCCATAGCACATTCTGATAGCCGACACCAATAGCGACCCGTCTGCAAAGATACCATCGAACCGGCCGAACAACTCTTTGTGCTTCAAGGCATCAAGATACGAAACCGGGTTCAGGAAAGTGTACGCCCGTCCCCTCGCTTCAAAAAAGCCCTTTTCGCCAAGCCCCTCCGTTGCGAGTATTCGCTCTACCAATAAAGATTTCATGAATGAAGCAGAAGGTCACCTTCCTGTCGAGAAGATGACCTTAAAATGGTAAAATAAAAGCATTTTTAGTGTTTGTAAATATCACCAAACTGATATTCTATAAACAGAACCTGAAATACGTTTCCCTCTCTAAAACCGAGGAATGAATGATTATCGCCAGTAGCTCGGAACACTATCAGCTTATCAATATCTTCTGGTATCTGATTCTGGGCTGCTACCTTTAAGCTCGACCTGGGTATCATCTCCGTACCGAGTCCGTGCCTTTGTGTTTTCCAAACAATGTTCCAGTCCAGTTCACTCAGTTTCTTCAATCTGCTCAGATAGTCGATAAAAAAGTCCGAATCATTCTTTGCATCCACATAGCTCAATCTCTTCAGATGCGAAAACCCAAAGACAATTTTTGGTGGTAACTGGGTGACAATTCCCACAGGTACAGCCTGTGGCTTAATTTTCTTTGTCATCGATTAACTGCGTCTTAAAGAAAGCCTTCATTGCGCCCTGCGAAATCTCAACACCCCTTCCTCGCTCCTTTTTTGAGGCCCACGGATACTCCTGATGTGTCTTGTTCATCAATCCGATGGCCGAAAAATCTCTGAAAGCTTCAAACACCTGTGAAAACAGTTCCTCCTCATCATCCGTGAGGCTGATGACATCCTCTTCCACAGGTAGAGTCTGAGCACCATACTGATGGTAATAATCGTATGCAGCAGGCACCACAGGACCATACATCCAAGCCTCCACAGGCTCTTCGAATAGAGGGGTATCAAAAGCTGCCAGATGATATCCTTGCTCATAGTAAAGCAGTTTCTGCAGTTTAAGATTTGTCATTCCCTCACCGCCATTGGCCACGTCCCAATCAGCCATCTTGATGATTTTCTTTGCTATGTCTATCACATTGTATGCCATACCCGTTTGCAGTTATTAGTCTTTTTACGTCTGCAAAATTACGAATTATTTCTGAATTCGCAAATATTTATGCAGAAAAATTGTCAACAAGCCTCTTGCAATAACTCTCCCACTGCTTGATGATGTCTTCTGGAGCAAACCTCTCCGCAATATGCGAGGCCTCCTTTCCCATCCTTTCTGCTTCGTCAGCGTGTTCGATTAGGTATTTCATTTTTCCATACACCGCCCTATGATTGCCCCTGGGGACAACGAAGCCATTTTTACCATCATCTATCAGCAGTCTAGCCCCTCCAGGGCTACAATCCGTTGCAACACATGGCAAACCTACCGACATAGCTTCAATAAGAGCATTGGGTATCCCTTCAAAGTCACTGGTCATTACCCAAATCTTTGCATCCTTGATAACTTCTTCAGGTTTTAACGTCTCACCTTCCAACCTTACAACGTCAGCAAGTTGTAACATATTTATCAGCTCCTCCAACTTCTTCCAATCCTTCTTCTCCCCACCCCCATAAATGGAGAGTGTGTAGTCGGGATATTCTTCGTGTAGCAATGCAAAAGCCATGATAAGTATGTCTTGCCGTTTTTGTTCAATGTCCAATCGGCCATGAGTGACTATCCTGTTCCCCCTTATAGCAAAAGGCATACAGTCCGTCATTTCTTTCTTGATAATAGGATTAGGAATCACGGCAGTTTCCCCCTTAATACAAGAATAGTATTCTGCCACCTTTGGTAATTGAAACACCGCTCCATCGGCCAATCGGAACCAAGGTTTCCAAAACTTCAGTTTCCAGTAGTGAGGCTTGAATGGGTCATTCCGTTCACAAACTATAGATTTTGTCTTTAGGCCATAGCAGGCAAACATATTATAGACATTGGCATCAAGAAGGAATGAGATTGACACATCTGATTCAAACTCTTTGATAATTCCTCTTATCCTTCTAATTCTCCCACAAAATCCCCTTTTCTCATCAGTAAAATCCAAATGCTTAACCAATGGTGATAGTGTTCCTTCATATTGGTTCTGATATGTGCATATCAAGACCTCATGCCCACGCTCAGCCAACGAATTAGCCAGCCACATGAACATCTTTGGGGCCCCACTATTGTGGAGCCACTTGATGAGCATAACGATTTTCATTGAAAGCTATAATTCCGGCAATTTCAACCATTCACCAATTTTATAATCCCATTCATTCGGTTTAAACTTAACCGTACCCCCAAAATGGAAAAAAGTCAATTCTCCAAAGTATATTTTCCCATTAATGTTATACAAATCTACTCGTACATGGGGTATACCTTGGGATAGCTTCTCCGCAATCTCTATCATCTTATCAAATTTTTGGGGCTTTTCAATAGGTTTTGATGCCAAAGGATGCCCTTGTTTGAATGGCAAATGATTGAACTCACGGTCAAAGAAGTCAAATCTAGTGTCAAAAGGTCTGTCTGTCGCTACGAATAGCATTTTAACCTTTCCGCCAAAGCAAAAAAATTTATAGTCTTTTATTCCTCCCCCCCCCTCTTCAACCATTAATTTTTCAATGATTATCCTTGGTTTAAGTTCCTTATACGGATATTCTCTATGAGTCCAATAAAGATTGTTTTTATAACTCTTCGCAACCTTCTTTTTAGCATATTCTTTATCAAAGTACTCTTTGTTTTTACAGATGATGACCCACCCTGAATCATGTGTCGTTTTGAGCACGAATTCATTTGGGAGAGCATCAAAATCAATATCATCAAAATTATCCCATACACCGTATGATGGTATGATATATTCTTCACCAATAATTCCTTTCACATATTCTTTAGCATCATATTTATCCACCATTTTTGTATACTCTGCTTTCTTTGCATGTAGCTTCAACCAACATAGTTTTTCATTGTAAGTTTGTGGACTTTCTAAATTGGGAAATCTTCCAAGCCCCCACCAATAATCCCATTTTACATACGTTTTATCGTCACTAACAATAGATTGTAAAACTAGATGGAACAATTTCTCAAAAACCATTGAAGGATGTTTTGCACCTTTTTGAAGTTTACTTATGATATAGCTCATATTATTACTTTCCATTAACAATAAATGTTGTAATTATTTTCTCTGCGACGAAAAAGCTAAAGCTATGCGTTTTCAGTCTCTCATTCAATATGCAGTTAATAATCTATTTTTATTAAAGATTCCACTTATAAGATTACTTATCATAAGTGCGATTTTAATAATGAATCCATTCTTTTTCAAATATGCTTGGTGTTTCAGCACCATTATTCCATTTTGAAGGGTAGAAAACCAAACGTTTCGCATTTCCGAGATATGCGCCCCAAAAACTAAATGTACTATTTGCCATAATTGCATATTTACAATTTGACATTAAAAACATGTCATAAGGACTTTCATTATATTTATTCCAATCTATAAATGTTGTGTTATTAGACAGAGGAAGATGGTCTTTCGCCCATTGAATATCATCAGAAAAAACGAAAAAAGTGGGGTTTGTAACTTTTGCTTTTACATGCTCTATAGACTTCTCATAATAATCTATTGGGCATGTACCTTCAAACAGTTTTTTGTAGCGTGGAGAGAAAAAATCTCCACGACGTACATGAATAAAGACTGATTGGGAACCTCGTATTGCAGCAAGAATTGTTTTATTTTTTTCAGACAACTTATCCTCGTCTATCTTGAAATGAATCCATTCTTTCTTCGGAAAATATCTGTTTGTAAATTTGAATGCGAGAAAAGCAATCGCGTCTTCATTCTCACAATAGTCCCGATATGTTTCTACAAATCGTGTTTTGCCAACTATCCGCTTCCACAAATACAGCATCCCACAAATAGCAGTAGCATACCACCGTTGCGGTGGTAACTGTACATCAAACCACTTATCTATCTCAAGACCATAGTGCTCGGACAGTTTTTGTTTATTATACAATCCATAGATACGGTGATTGGGATATTTCTCCTTCATATAAAGATAGAAGGCATAACAGAATATCTGATTGCCCAAACCTCCGCCAAATGATAATATTTTCATATTCCTATTTTTTTTATCACTTTAGTGGGATTCCCAGCTGCTATACAATCAGCGGGTATACTTGTTGTCACCACACTTCCTGCACCTATTATGCTTCTTGCGCCTATTGTTACGCCCTTCAGTATAATGCTATTCATTCCTATCAACACATCATCTTCTATGACGATTGGTGCATTCTTTTTATGTAGCTTGTCTTTCTGTAAAATGCGACGGTCTTCATAGTCCAGTGAATGACTATCGGAATCAAGTAGAACAACCCCTGCACCAATCTTAACGTTATTGCCAACCGTTATGCTCTCATGACACCTTATGACAGTACCGCTCATGCCGACATGGCTCCCGATAAGAACCTCAGCACCTTCATTAATTGTAATATTACCTTGAATATTTCTGCTCAATGGATTAATATGACGCCCACTGTTATAATAGAAATCATCACCGATAATGAGCTTTCCATTCTTGCCGATTTTCATGCCCAAACGTCCATGAGCACACATGCCTTTTCCAAACTTAACACCATAAAGATGGAATTTCATTCTGTTCCAAAACTTGTAACCATAATTGACACAACGTTGCCATGTATCATACAAATTCTCCACCCAAGTCATTCTGCAATCCTTTCTGCCTCAAAGAAGCTATTATAGCATACACGTTCAGTCAGATGGTGTCTACCTACACATCGGGGAATATAATTGGCTGTAGCACCTTTTGTGACAATAAAGATCTTATCGGGATTCAGATTCTTTTCTATATATTTCACTGTCCGCTTCAAAAAAGAATAATCTTTAAAGGCAACAGGAATCAGCATATCATACTGTATCATCTTAACTTCTGCAATATTATCTTGATGTTATGTTTTGTTCGTGTATAAAATATAGGAAAGAAATAGATATGGAGGACTCGCCTCAACTGTTTCCATGTAAGCTCATCGTAATGTTGCAGCAATTCACCAGTCTTATCGTGTATCAACTGACGGTGTTCACGATAGAAATTCTTGAATTCCGACGTGTTTATCTCATTACGGGAAAAGAGAATAGTACAGTCCAAACAACCGAACATCTGCATTTTGAATTTCCACTTGTCTTTTTCAGTCACTTTCTCATCACAGAATTTCTCCAATCCATGATAGATGTCTATCAGGTCATAGTTCATCTTCATTTTACGAGTGGACATTATAGAACCAGAGCTTCTAAGCAAATAACAATATACAGGCCTATCTAAGATCACGAGCGACTTTGCCAGGTAAAGCATACGTTTCCCAAAATCGCCATCCTCATGGTACACGCCTAATTTAAACCACAAATTATGTTCGTTCAAAAAACCACGGCGCAAAACAAACCGTTGTGAGGCGCCACAAAGATTATCAGCAAACATATAGTCTTTGCCAGTGCTTACATTCCGATGCGGCTTATACTCTATGAATTCCTTACCTGTCGCTTCGTCCTTATGCAGAAGAACAGAAGCAAAGACATCTGTACCAGGATTAGCCTTAATTGCTGCTAATACGTCTTTGATAGCATGAGGCAATAGGGTATCGTCTGAATCCACGAACCAAACATATTCGCCCACAGCTTCGCGCAGACCTGTATTTCTCGCACCACTCAGTCCCTGATTCTCTTGCCGGATTAGCCTTGCATAAGGCATCGAATCAAGAATAGGTTGTGCTAACTCGACGGAGTGGTCTGGCGAGCCGTCATCCACAACGATAACTTCTATATTGTTATTGCTCCCTATGGCGTTTCTGACACTCTCAAGACATTTGACTATATATTGTTCTACGTTGTAAACGGGGATGATAATAGAAAGTCTTATTTCCATATTCATAATTCATGTCTCAGAATAACACTCGCGTTTTCTAATAAATTTGGCAGGAACTCCTCCCCACACCTCATGAGGCGGAATATCTTTTGTTACGACACTACCTGCGGCGACTATAGAGTCGTGTCCTATAGTAACTGGGGCACTAATTATAACTCCCGCTCCAAGGAAACAATGATGTCCTATATAGACATGCCCTACTGTGTAGTGAGAAATATCTTTTTGACGAACATCTACATAATGAGTTAAAATTACCCCCCCCCATCGTGATTGCCGTACATTCACCAATATGTATATTTTCTGGATGCAACGAGTCTAATACAACTCCTTCTCCAATATGATTCCAAATACACGGCAAATCTACTCCCGCCATTTTTGCCAACTTAGGTCTTACTCTTTTACTATCCAATAATGGAGATTGCATTACAGCAAGTAAGAATTTGTTCTTCAGTCGAAGTAATTTTGTGAATTTAAAACAAGTCATGTGAAAATAGAAGTTCGTAAGGATGGGTTTCAAATAATTTATTAAGGCTAAATATAAATCGGAACAACATAGGAGTCAAAGAGAAATACAACAAATATAATTCACCATCTTTTTGTTTTCTACAGTAATAGAACAAACATCCCAACATCGTTGGAATAAATAGTTCTATATACAAGGCGAATCGCATGAGAAATTCTTCATGACATACAGGAAACAAGATAAAATAAATACAACTGAAGTAATAGACATATGGGAAAAAAGTAATCTCCTTATGAGATAATAATTGATTTCCTTTCCAAATCCAGTATAAGTGTATCGGCAAAAACAGCCACAAATATGAAAAGCCATACTGACTTTCAATTAACCTTTGAGAACTAAATTCATAAAAATTGCCATTTCCTAATGAAAAAATCAGGGCAAGAGTTTTCGATAATTCGTCAACAATTGAAAGCATGCTCAAACCTATCACATGACTTAATGTGACAGCAAGCATTATCCATTTACAGTTTATATTTATATTTCGTGTGTATAAAAGTAACACAAGAAGCACAATAGGCAGATAGAAAATTGTCATAGTATGGAATAAGATACTGGTTATTCCGAAGAAAATTGCCCAAAACCATTTTTTTTGCAACAAATAATAATTTGCAATAAGAAAGAAACTCATGGCTATATATTGACGGTAGATGTTACAAGACATCATAAAGAATAACGGATACCATATCAACAATACAAAAGGAATACAACGACCAAACAGAGTTGAGAATTTTATCTGACTATAATATGTAAAAGAGTGGAAGATGGTGAACAAGACGAAAACTGGTACAGAATACTGACCTAATGTTTCGCATAGAAATGTAAATCCCGCCTCTGCGTGTTCTCCCCAAATGGTATTGTCACCATGCATAATTGCTGTATAATATTCTACATATGCCTGCCAATCCGCACCAGTGTCGTAAGCAATACCACGTAAAATACAGGTCAAGAAAAAAGCCCCAATGAGCATTGGACTCCACCTAATAGCTGACACATTTTTCTTTAACTTATAACCAACTACTCCTTTTTTTGTTATAGCAATGGGAAGTAAAGATGCAATAAACAGATATATCAAAATAGAATACATGTTCAATCTAACTACTTGTGGCAAATATGACGTTTTATCAATGCTCTATATTTCAATCCCAGACTTGCAAATATTTTTCTTTCAATTTTTTCATACCAAGGGAACCACGTTGCTGAATAATGATGGATAGAATAGGTGCTTGGAGTGAGATGAAGTTCGCCTGTATAATAATCTTTGGGACAGAAAAATTCCTTGGGATAAATATATATTCCTTCTACGCATTGTATTGCATTATTGTCTTTTAACCCATGCTTAACCAGAATTTCTGTTGTATGGGACACAATGGTCTTGTGTTCTATTTTCTCACCTCTCTCATTGAGAAAATGCAAATCATTATAGATATCAATTAATTCTTTTATCAGGCCGAGACCGGGGTTTACCCCCAGACCGAGACCGGGGTTTACCCCCAGGCCGAGGCCGGGGGTGACTCCTAACGTCGTCGCCCCTTTTCCAGCCTCATTTTCGCATCCCATAAACGGGCCACGGGCGATAATTTCGTCCATCGACTTGATAACCTCGACATCTGTATCGAAATATACTCCCCCATACTTGTAGAGAATCCAAAAACGCGCATAATCACTCACAAATGCATATTTCTTCGCTTTATAAGCCTCTGCCGTATAGGGAATGATGTTCACATCGAAGTTATCTTCATTCCATTCTTTGATTTCGTAGTCGGGAAGATACTTACGCCATGATGCTATGCACTTCTTTGCTGATTCTGGCAATGGATTCCGACCGAAACAACAGTAATGAATTGTTTTGGGAATTTGCATGTCTAAAAAATATTCTATTGTTATAAAAGCTATTCATCTACGTCACATACAGAATGTGAAATATCTTCATCTAAAGAATACGCACGCATGTCTGGATTATCTCTAAAGTACTTATGAAGTAAACTATCCAATTTCATACTATCTACTCTTCGGTAACCTGTAGCAATGCATTTAGCCGGAACGCCTCCTATCATTGATTCTATGGGAATATCAGACATGTCTTTGTTCACAAGGCTGTTGCTCGCGACAATCGTCTTGTCAGGAATCTTGGCACCTGCTGCTATAGTGGTTGAATTACAAATCCAGCAATAGTCCCCAATCATTATCGGTTTGGTTTGGCAATTCACGCGATGTTTATTAAAATCTGCAATAAAGTGGAAATTGGTGTCGATTACTTGACATCGGTGTGTAATCCATGAATGCGCACCAACGCAAACAGACTCGTAGGCTGTTATATTACAATGATGCATAATTTTGACATCTTCACCAAGATTTAGGACTCCGTTTTGACCGACATTGATTTTATTTGAAGTGTAAATTTTGCATTTACCATGAAAAATAATCTTGCCATAGTTATCTATAGCGGTCGAAGTTCCTGGTGATGAAGGTGCTCCGTGGTTTGTCGCATTAAATATAACCATACCTGTTTTGCATTTACCACCACATTCCATGCTTCCGAACAAGGAAAAGAGCTTTGGCCAACCATAAACAAAAACAGGAAGTTTCCAAGCTTGTCTTATGGGAAAGCTGCGAAAATTAAGATAAATAGTTATCAATGGATTAAACCAATTGATATACGGCAAACGCTCAATATATTTTACATACAATATGCCGATATTAAATACAATATTTTCTTTAGTAAAATTCATTTCGATAGCAGTCTTTTTTTTATAAACAAAAGAGTTTTATCTCGTTCATACTTATTTAATCCAAATAACAGCAGACAACATGATATAATTATAGAGGTAGTAACAGCCATTGAAATAATCCCTATCAAATCATTGCTGAAAAAAGATTTTAAACATAAAGAGATACTTCCAGAAATACTAACCACAAGCAAAATAGGCATTACGACATAGTACAAATAGTCTTTTAAAGAAAATTTTATGTAACGCTTAATAAGCAATAGAGCAACAAAAACATATATTAATCGCACAACAGCTGAGACAATAAAAACGCTAACTGGCGAATACCCCATCAATAAAACTAAATAAGCTACTGGAATGGTTGAAAAAAAGACAGCACTCCCTATAATAACATACCGTTTCAGTTTGCCTATCGCCAGTGCGAGTGTCCAAATCGGATTATTTGTCGTATTCACTAATGAAAAGACAAGAACCCATATTGTAAAGATGCCTGTATGCTGAGGAACCTCTTTTAGCCAAATAGATAATATTCCATCAATGCATAAGATCAAAGGAAGTGCTAAATACCATAGTAGGTAAAAAGAAAATTTGGAAGAGCTGTATATGAGCCGAAAAAGATAATGTAGTTCGTTTGAAGCATAAGATTTCATTATTTGCGGTCTTACCGCAGTAAAGAAACTGGCTGTGAAATGGTTCAAGGCTTGGTTTACTTGAAAGGCCACCCCACGGGCAGCATTTACTGCCGGGCCGAAAAACATATTAAGCAGCATATTCACGCCTTGCTCGTTAATCGCCCATACCGCAGTTCCTATTACATTCCAACTTATAAAAGAAAAAGATTCCTTGACAGATTTTTTATCCCAAAGAAAATTGTAATGTGCTTCGGGAAAATGACGTGAACAATAACAGGCATAAAAGAAAACTAACGCTACAGACAATCCGAAAAGAAGAAAGCTATAAGTTATTAATCGGTCAAAAGCCACAATACTTATTAAGTAAGCTATGCATAGTTTTGCTAATCCCTCTATTACCCCAATATATGAATAAATCCTCATCTCTTCCCTTGCAATAAGAACTGAGTCATACGCAATGCTCAAAAGTGTAAAAGAAAAAGAGATGACAGTAAATTGAAACACCCAAAATGCAGCCCATTGCCTGTCAACAGGTATAACCAGTTTATTATATAATAACCAGAGACCTAATATTTCTGCTATTATAACAGCTACAATTGCAATTATTCCATATAAAGTTTGATGCAGGCAAAATATGCGTCTAGCTTCTTCAATATTGTTTGTCCCCAAGGCCATACTCAAATAACGCTGAGTTGCATTTGACATCGAAGAACGAAAGAATGTGAACATAGAGGCCATGCCTCCTACGACGTTTTGAATACCATAATCAACAATTCCAAGTTTATCAAGTATGACGCGAGAAGTAAAGAACGTAATAAACATGAGAAACATCATTCTTATGTAAAGATAGAATGTGTTCTTGGCTATGCGTTTGTTGTTGACGGAAGATTCATGTGGCATATACAATTAATTTGTAAACGTTATTGTCCGCCAAATCCTCTGAGATGCCCGTAAACACGGGCATCTATAGAATTTAGTGAGATGTAAAATTTTCCAGATTTAAATTTAATACAGCTTTTAGGCAGCCGCTGGTACATCACCATTTAGTTGTACCCATTGTAAAATAAGCACTTACGAACAGATGCTTTAAATTTTTCTTTCTCGATTAAGCTTCTTTAAGATATTTCGGCACGAAAACCGGCTTTTCTATCTAATCTCCAAAATCGAGGTTGTTGAGCTTGCAGCTCTCAACACGTGAGAACATGAAGGCGAGGTTCTTGGCTGCCTTGTGACTGCCGACCTGCTGCCATTGGCGACGGCCTTTTGCTATCAACCTGAAACACCTCTCGGTGATGTTGTTCGTGATAGGAATCAACGGATTCCATAAATAGCGGCGATATGCCTTCTCATCATCCAACGCATGATCTTTTCGAAATACTCTCTTGTCTCCATATCAAATGAGTTTTGAAACTGGCGACAAAGGTAGACATTATATTTTGTAAGACCTTACGCTAAAATGGTCGTTTACCAGTGGTCAAAGCAAAGGCTTGGAGGAAACCACCATAGTTATTGTTGAATGGAATTGTCAGTATTCCTATTTTCATTTTGCAAATGTAAAGTGTTGATTGGTTAAAAGCCGCAGACTTGCACCCGAAAGGAATAGTAAGAACAGATGCAGTATCGTTGGCCGTTTTTTTAACGTTTACGCTAACCTTAACGTTAACAAGGTTGATAAGGAGCACCACACTTCAATGGAAAGTTGCATGAAACCACAAAAGGTGATGCCCGCTTATCATGATTTTTTCAAAAGAGACAGACTCGCAATTGTTGAACCTTGATGCGTTGCCGCAAAATATGATAGATGCGGGCCTGCTCCTGTTGAATGTTTATTGGTTATGGGTTATGGAGTTCTGATTGGTTATAGGTTAGAGGTTATTGTTGCATCATTAGAAGAAGTCCTTTATGTCGTGCCTCCATTGGGGGAAGGGAATCTTGGTCACGACCTCGTGGTAGATGATGAGGTTGCGCTGCATGACTTCCCTTGCCATGTCGATCACTTCTTCAGCAAAGAAGCAGCAGAAGATATATTTGCGGTGCTCCATCGGCATTTCTTTTCCAAATCCGTCTGTGGGGGATTGGATGAAGTCTATGTCGGAGGCACCTGTCAGGGCTTTCCTGAGTTCGGGGCATGCGTCATAGAATTTGGCTATCTGCTGCTCGGGATTGGTCAGGTGCTTTGTCATGAAGCCATCCCATTGGCACATCACCATCACGTGGTGCTCGTCGGTGGCAATCACGTCAACGAGGGCGTAGATGCCGCGGTCTATTTTCATGATGACCTGT
>ODAI011946068.1_pt1 | contig 13268 bp, 22 predicted proteins | sample 1539321 | NCBI WGS metagenome assembly ODAI01 (sample SAMN02144231, study PRJEB22623) | gut metagenome | biome: sheep rumen | host: Ovis aries | place: New Zealand | reverse complement strand
CCAGTTACTGTAACATATTGAATCTTATATAAGCCATCTTGAATGCTTGCGATTTCAGATTCATTTTGAGATGATATTTTAATTGTATTATCAAATGATCTATTATGCAAGTCATTAATACGTTCAGCAATGTTTGTATTATTTGCTCCTATTGCATCAATAATTTCATTAACAATTTCAGTTAATGCTGCATCTTTGATAGTTAATTCATTACCATTTACATTAATGGTAGATATATTTCCAATAATTGCCATTATTTATAAAACTGAATATTTTCTTATATATAAAAATAAATTTAATATAATAAAAAAGGAAGTTCCTTCGCAAGAACTTCCTTTTAAATATTTCTTAATTAAATTATCTTTTAAAGAGTTTTTCCAGAAACAGGAACATATACAGTTGTAGTTGTATTTGTCCATTGTAATGTTTCACTACCACTGAGATAATTGGTTTCCCAATTATTTACCGAAGCTGTACCAATAGCATTTTTATTAGCTTTACTACTTGTTAAATCTAAAATAGCTGCTTCAACAGTACCAGTTGCATAAGTTCCAGAACCACCAACTTTAATATTAGTACCATTGATTGTTACATCATTTGTATTTGCGGTTAATGGTACATTGTTAACTGTTTTAACAACTTCTGAATCTTTAGCGGTATCATCTTGAGTGATATTGACTGCAGTAATCTTACCATCAGTTTCTGTAACTTTTACTTGAACATTTTTACCATCTATAGAAGTCTTTTCAGAATCCAATGCCTTAATAGCATTCTCAATAGCAGTTGGTGTATTATCTGTTACATTGACAGCTGTAATTACACCATCAACTTCAGTAACCTTAACTTGAACATTTGTGCCATCTTTAGAAGTAACTTCAGCATCAAGAGCAGAAATACCTTCAGCATTTTGTGCATTTACATCTTCAATAGCAGCTTGTACATATTCAATAACTGTTGGATCATTATTAGCTGGACGATAACCTGGTTGTCCTTCAGTTCCCTTTGCAGTTACAGTCATACCCTTAAGTTTATCAACAAGGGTATTCAAGTTGGCACCTTCACCAGAATTTAACTCATCGATGATATCTTTAACAGTTGCCGCATTTTGTGACCAATCTGTACCAGCTAAAGCATCAACTAAATCTTTTGCATAATTCTTAGCACCCCAAATAGTATCTGCGGTTTTAGCATCAGCACTAGTACCAATTAAGTTTGTATCAGCATTAGTTCTTAAAATAGATTCAGATTTAATCAATGCATCAAGTTCTTGTAAAGCTGCTTCAAGGTCAGTTGCAGTCAATCCATTATGAGTTGCATCTGAAGTAGTAGCTGTACGTTTAACATCGCTTGTTAATGCATCATCATAAGCTACTGCTACTACACCATCAACATCTTGTGTTACTGATGTTGTGAATTTTTTAGCATCATTTGCTTTAGTTAATGCGGCATCACGAAGATTACCATAAGTTACGGTAATTGCACCATCTGTACCTTGTTCAACTGCTGTAGCATATTTCTTTGTTTCAGCACCTTTAGATACTGCAGTCCATGCGGTTTTTCCATCAAGAGCATTTAATCTAGCTTCAATCTCTGTAACATTTGCATCGAGATTTTGTGCAACTAACTCAAGATCTGGATCTTTAATATTATACAATGCATCACCTATTTTTAACTTTGATAATAAATTACCAGCGTGTTCTCTATTAGATGATACTGTTGCTTTAGTATTTTTAATTAGATCTGCCATAAATTTATTTACGTAAATATTTTTTTGTATTTTATTTTTTATAGTTTTTGTACAATTGTTTTAGTTTCTAATGGAATTAATGTAATACATTTATCTATATAAGACATATTAGTAGTGTACATATCAACAAAATCACTTAAGTTCAATGTCTCATCATAATATTCATATGTTAATGGTAATGGTTCAAGTTTTTCATTATAAGATGAATTTTCTTTAGAATTAATATATTTTACTTGTTGTGCTAATGTTTTGTAAGATGTACTACATAATAAATTATTGTCTTTATTGAAGTATAACTTGTCACGTAAGCATTTCTTTATATTATATCCAATTATTTTACCATTAGCGGTATTCTTATATAAAAATAAATCTTGCTTATTATAAAAATGACCATATATAATCTTATACCCATTTTGATAATCTATATTACTAATTGTATCATTAGTTGATATACTTATTAAATATTGTGTCTCAGTATAGTTAATATGAATTTTCTCATAATCATCTTTGTATTTCTCTTTATTATATTGAAGAACTTTATGGTCAATATATATAGCATATACATTTCGATATAAATCGAAATTCCTTGTATCATATAATCTATTATTTTGTGGACTAATAAGCATATATATATTCTTTAAAATCTTTCTTTAATAAAAATAATTATTTAGAAAATTTATTTTTTCTTAAAAATTTTTAAATAATGTTTGAATTTTTTAAAGAAGTAAACTATATTAAAATTGTAATTAAAAAACAAATGTTAAACTCTAAAAATATTAAAGTTATGCAGAAGACAAAGAAGTACACTAATTCAGAGTTGTTCACCTTGGCAAACAAGATTCGTCGTGAAACTGGTTGTAACCAATCTGAGGCTTATCACAAGGCCAAAGCCCAGTTGGAGAATCCTAAGGTAATGCCGGTGGCTTCAACCACACCGAAGCGAGCTGGTCGTAAGAGAAATTACACTTATGTGCTTATCACAAACAAGATGCGCCAGCATACTTTGAATAAGTATAACCTTTCAGTAGGTGCCAAATTTCCTTCTGTTCAGGCATTGGCCGACTATATGAAGGTAAGCATCCAGAATATCTATGGATATGTTCGACTTGGAGTTCTTGAACTTATTTAATTAATATAAGTTATGGAAAATAATAAACCACCGCCCTAATTAAAATTGATGATAATAATATTTATAAATAACTTAAATTAATTTGGAATATGTTAAAAGCTAGAGATCGACCCTAATTAAATTTTAAAACTTTTAAAATTCTAAATATATAAATTAAAAAACCAATGGATAGTGTAGTAACGCTGCGTCAGATTGAAGGTTTCCCATTATGGTTTTGATCAATCGCAAATAAGTCCACGACTATGGCAAGAGCTTCCCCTGTAATTTAGTTATTTATTATTTTATTTGATATTTACTTATAAATAAAAATCCCAACATGAATATAGGTTGATAATAGGATAAAGTTCGTTTCACGTTACAAAACAACCACAAAACAAGTCCAGAAATTATGGCAAGAGCTTCCCCTTAATTCAAAATATTTAAATTATTTTATTTTTATATAATATCATTTTTTATAATTTTAAATCTTTATAAGAGAAATATATAAAGTGAAATACCGGACAAGAAATGGGTAATCCATCAAGTGCATGCAGATCACGGTAAGTAATTTTCACCCTTATAAAGTTTATGGGATAACTAATTATTTGGTTATCCCATTTTTGTTTAAACTTGTTTTTATGTCTATATTATAATAATTAATAGTATATTATTTATGGAAGAACAAGTAGTAAAATTTGAAGATGCCGAAATTTCTAATATGGTTCATAAATGGGTTAGAAGCAAAATTAGTAAAGAATTCAAGTTTAGGGAACACCAATTAGAATGTATTATCCGAATTATACAAAATATATTAAATCATGGGAATCATAATTATGTTGTTGAAGCACCTACCGGAAGTGGTAAGTCTTTGATTAACTTGATTAGTGCCGGAGTATTAGCTGAGAATTTTGACATCACATCATATATTTTAGTTTCAGATTTATCTTTATGGGAACAATATGCTGATTTCTTGAATAAACATAAGAAAACAGATATTGCGATGCTTAAAGGAAAGATAGGTAACTATAAATGTATGTTGAATGGAGAAGACATCACAATGGCTGATTGTAAGATTGCCGGATTATCTTGGGCATCAATGTATAATCATAATACTATTGAGAAATTCGGATATGAGTGTGCCTATACTTGTCCATATATCAAAGCTAGGAAAAAAGCTTTAAAGTCTAAAGTTTGTTTGATGACTTATCAACTATTTATCCAAATGTTCAAGAAGATAAATCCTACTGATAATAACCCATACCAATTCAAGTATCGTGATGTATTGTTTTGTGATGAGTGCCATAATATCCCAAGTATAGTTGAGACGAGAGTTCATGCACATATGAAAGAAAAGGACTTAGATATTATATTGAATATATATGATTATGTAACAAAACAATATAATAATTTAGGATTATTCAAATCAGAGTTTAATGATGAATATGATATACCCAATGCTATTGAATGGATTAATAAATATTCTAGACAAGATTTGATAGATAGGTTTAATCGTAATTGGAAAATACTAAGTAATCCAGAGATTAAGAAACATGAAGATGATATTGCGACAGAAGACTATCATAATATGTTAGAAGAGATAGTTCCGGTTTGTGAAGATATTCGTAATAAGATTCAATTATATAAAGCTAATCATACTCCAATATCTAAAGAAGAGATGAAATTGTTTGGAATTACAAATTGGTTTTGGGATTATGCATTAGAGTTCAGTGAATATTATGATTTGATTAATGTATGTGGAAAGGAATATCAATTAAAAGAAATTGCACCTAATACACGGAAAGATGAAGGACCTGTAGTAACATTCAGATGTTTGAAAGAAGATTACCTGGTGTATAAATACTTATTAAATAAAGCGGATTTCAAAGTGATGTTATCAGCAACGGTTGGTGGTAAAGAGTCATTTGATGATAATATGGGATTTAAATATACATTTGATAAAGAATCATTGATGGAACGATTACCTTCAACTTTTGACTTTAGTGAATCTCCAATCCATTTTTTGAATAAGTTCAAGATGTCTTTACGAGAAAGAGATATTTCATTCAATCATTTAAAAACCATCATATATTCTATTTGCCAAACTAAGTTTAAAGATCAACGAGGATTGATACAAACTGGATCTTATCATATTGCTCAAAGACTATATGATGAAGCTCCACCAGAAGTTAAAGCAAGAATTTTGATTTACAATGGTTCACGAGAAAAAAATACTATGATAAAAATTCATCAAATGTCTTCTAATACTATATTGGTTGGCCCAACATTGAATGAAGGTATTGATTTACCCGGTGATGAATGTCGATTTATCATTATTCTTAAAGTACCATATCCAAATTTAGGTGATAGATATGTGAAAGAGAAAATAAAGTATTATCCTTTGTGGTATAATTCTTCAACTTCTAATGAGATTATCCAAGGTATAGGACGCGGAATAAGATATAATGGAGATTGGTGTGTGACTTATATTTTTGATGCATGTTTTTGGAATTTATATAATAGTACTTTAGAACAATATTCACCAGAATTACAAGAACGAATCAATATTATTTGAATTTTAGAAATTTATATACTATATTAAAATGTTTAATTAAAATTTTAATTTGAATGAGTAATATTAAGATTTATCCGATAGATTATTTGATCAAGTCAGAATTGACCGATGAAGATCTTATGTATCTATTAGACAAAAAAAACTTGACATATTCCTTGATAGTTGGAATGTTTAAGTTTGCTAAGATTAATAAACAAGATTCTGAAATCATTAGTTTGATTCAAAATGATCCTAAATGGATGTATAAGTATCATTGGTCAAAAAAAGAATTGAATGAATTTGAAAATAAAATCACTAAAGTATTAAAGAAAATATATTACTATTCGGATTTGACTTCACGAAAAATGGCTCAATGGTATATTATTGTTTATGGTTTGTCAGTTAAAGGTTCTAAAATTGATTTGTAAATATGAAAATTATTAGTAAGTTTAAAGATTTTTATGATTTTATTGTACAAGATCATGATGCCGATTTGAATTATGTTCGACAGATAGATATTTGTCATGAAAATTATGATGATCTTTTAAAAGATAAAAATATTTCATTATCTAAATATCAATATCATTCATATAGAAATTATAGTGAGGGAGATATTATTTTTAGTAATTATATATTTGGTATTTATCCTTATGTATATTCTCAACCAATTATGAGAATTTTTTTGAGGACTTTAACAGATCTCAATAATACTTATGATGTTATCTTAAGTAAAGATGATGTAGACTATACATTAGAAAATAATGATAGTTCTCTTCTTTTAAAGAAAGCTCAGAAAATTCTTGATGAACATTATGATGGTCGAATTCATAAAATGTTGAAAGCAAAATTTAATACAAATAATATCAAGAAATATCTTTCATCATTTGTTTGGAAAATTGATTGTCCGAAGATTTTCTATAAAATTGGAGCTCCGGTATTTACCAAATATTATAATGAGTTATTTGAAAATGGAGCTTATTGGGATTATATTTATTTGAATAAGACTTCACAAGAAAACCATTATATTAAAAATATCTCATTCCAAAAACTTGATAAGAATATCTTGAAATATTGGTATAATGATTTATTTGATTTGAATACTTATATTAATATTGAGAATTTTTTGTGGAGTGTAAAACAAGAACCAATTTCAAATCCAGATAATAAAACTAAGATTATCGCACATGGATTTGACTTGAAAACTTCATTTAGAAATGTGAAATAATTATTTTTATTTAAAAAGATTTTTATTAATTATGAAAACTATACAAGAAAAAATTACTGAAGGACGTCAAGTTACATTTCGTGTAGCTTTTAATGATTTCACTGATTCCGAAAGATTACCTATTGGTGTAAGTATATTAGTAGATAGTCAAGATGCCGATGCTTTTGATAAATTTGGTGAACAAGAAGAAGGAAATATTTTTGCACACTTTGGTGGACGGAATGTAGAATATTAATTTAGGAAATATAATAAGTTATATATAATTATTTTTATCGAAAATTCCTAAATTTTTTAAATAAAGTTTAGGAATTTTCTATTTTATAAACAATATTAAAAATAGAATAAAAATGGAAAAGACAGTAGGTACTGTAACATTTAAGAAGTTTACTGGTGAGAAGCTTCCTAATCTTGTGGATTATATCAATGATTATATAAAAGAACATGAAAATATCGAAATAATTATTGGTACAGATTCACAAAATAAAGGATATCATACCACATATTCTACTGTGGTTGTATTATGTAATCCTGGGCATGGTGGACATTGTATTTTTAGACGTTGGAAGACACCTAAGGAGAGAGTTAGACAAGTACGTCTATTGAAAGAAGTAGAGGAAAGTATCAATCTTGCTACTGAACTTCGAAATGCTGGATTAACAATTAAATATATTGATATCGACATTAATCCAAATCCAAAATTCAAATCATTTGAGGTGTATCAAACAAGTAAAGGATGGGTTGAATCTTCTGGTTTTGATGTTAGATGTAAAACTCTTGGGGCTATGGCTACTTGTGCTGCAGATTGGTTAGTCAAATCTTAATTTTATTATATATATGAAACCAATAAAGAATATTTTATGCTATTCGCAGTATAAATTTGATCTCATAATGGACAGTAAAGGTTGGTATGAACATCCAGGAGTGAATTGTTCTGCTATATCAATATGTACTCCTAATGATCCAGATTTTGAACATTGGTTTAAAGATGATTGCCATGGTACTTTATCATCTGTATTTAATTTAGATATTAATGATGATGGACCATTTTGGTTTAATGAATATGCTTCTGAGAATTATGATAAGTCTTTAGAATATTTTCTTAAAGGAAATTTGAAAATGTCTAATGCATATTTTAATCTTACTACTGATTCTCATGATACATTTATTCACGTAATGAATTATGAAGAAGCATTTGATTTAGTCAAATGGATTGATAAGCGCATTCATGATTTTGATAACACTATTTATATACATTGTGGAGCTGGTGCAAGTAGAAGTCAAGGTGTTGTAAGATATATTCTTGATACTTATGGGAATGAGTTTGATATTCATATTAATGAAAATAATCCATGCTTAACTCCTAATGTACATGTAACAATGATGCTAAAGAGAGCTTATAGATATTTATTCTAATAATAAGAACTTTAATAAGTTAAAATCTGTTAAAAAATAAATATAGTTTGAATTTTTTGAAAATTTGAACTATATTTTTTTGTATTTAAAATTTAAAAAATTATGGCAAAAGTTATCAATTTAGTTTTAAGTGAGTGTGGTGATGTGTTCATGAAGCGTCTTATCAACAAGAACTTTGGTGAGCTTCTTGACAATGATTTGGAACCATATACCTATCCTCTCGAGGATGCGGAATATACCGGTCAGATTTTGTTTGAGGACCTGGTTTCATTTATTTACACGGATCCATATTCAGGTATTTATACTAAATATACTGAAGAGCAAATCAGCGAATTTGTAAAATCGTGTGGAGTTACCCCACAAGGAATTGTTGATTGGGTGACTAATTGGTTGGAAACCAATCGGGTAAACAAGTCTATTCGTATGGCTTTCATGTCCGAACCTAAGACTAATGAGCCTAAGAAGATTAATGATAAGAAAAGAAAGATGTATTTGAAGAAGTTGGATTCTTTCAATCGCCAAATCCATCAGATTACTTATCAGGAAGCTATGGAAGAATTTGAAAAAGGTAATCCAAATGTTTGGGCTGTTCGTTCTCAATTTGGAGATGTTGAGCCTCTTTTCTATAAGATTGAAGGTGAAAAGGAAGACAAAGACAACTATGTAGTTCGTTATCAATATGCGGTTGATACACTATGTAATTATTATCAAGTTCGAGAAATCTCTTACAAGGGATGGATGGAGTTGGATGATGAACATAAGTTTGCAACACAACCATAATTTTATAAAATATATGAATACAAAGAATTATTTGATTATCTATGGCTATAGCACCTGGGGTTCAAACGGGTGCTATAGTGAAAATGAAATCAGTTTGAATGATATTAATAAGTTTACCCCATTGATTAAAGAAATTCAAGCTAAAGAAAATCTTGAAAGAAATTGGGATGGAGGAATTATGCTTGAACCAGAAAATGGCAAATATATTGAACATCATCTTCTCTATGATCTATACCCAGATGTTTCTCCAAGTATATTAAAGGAATTCTCACAATTACTTCCAAATAATATTGTAAAGATTATTTCTATTAAGGTTTTCCAAGGAATAAAAATTAAACTACTATGAATAATGATATAAACAAATTATTGACTACATATCAAGTGTTAAATGAAATTATGCAAGAAAATCATTTAACCAAAGATACAAGTTTCAATAGGGTTAAAAATATGATTTCTAATATGATTTGTGATAAATTAGAAATTGAAAAAATAAATAATATTTAAATTTTATATCATAAATATCTATATTATAAATGTATTAAAAATATTTATAGATATGGAACTATTTGAATTATCACCAATTGACATTTTTTTCTATGATCATATTCTACCTGAATTGATCTTAGAAGAGGAAGAATATTTTAGAGAGTTAGTTGAGAGTTGGGAAGCTGATAATTACTTATCGACAATGGAAGCTCATGAAATTTGGTTTTAAATAATTATTAATCATAAAATATATATAATATGAAAAATTTGATTAAAGAGTATGAAAATAGTATGTATGATGAGTTCGAAGATGACTTCAAACCTATCAAAATGAAGAATTATCGTAAACCTAATTGGAAATAGTTCTATGACTAAAGAATTTGTATGTAAGTTAGCTAAGCTTCGAGCAGAAGAAATATTCACTAAAGAATATTTTCAACATGTTACAGATTCTTGGTATTTCGATGAGTTAGCCGAGTTTAGGTCAAAGAAATATGGAGTTGAAGGACGTCGACCAACCAAACAAGAAAAGGAATGGTATGGAGATGCAATTTCAGATTTGTTTGATGAATATAAAGAGAAGTTTTATGCATCAGAATTAGCTCAAGATTGCTATGGAAAGTGTATTGATAACTTCCGTAAAATCTTTAAATATATTGAATACGGAAATAAATATTACTCAAAGTTTGATATTGACGAAGAGACAATACAAAAATTGAAAGATCTTGCAAATATATTTGTATATAAACATAACGAATTTTGCCCTAATCAATCATGAAATTTAATAATATAAAACCAGGTACTATTTGTACATTAATTCATAATCATTCAATAGTATTTCGTATTACCAATGTGAATGATCAAGGAATGCCATTTGCTAAGCATTCATATTATCATTATGAGAATACAACAGGTGAATATGAATTTCAAATAACAGATAAACCGGTATGTATGGGTTATACTACTGAATATGAAGAAGCAAGTAAAGAACAAAAAGAAAAATTTATAGAAATGGAAAAAACCGAAGTAAATATTAATGAATTCAAGAAAGCTCTTCATGAAAGAGTGGTTGAATTCAAATATACTAAAAAGAATGGTGAGGAACGTACTGCCCACGGAACTTTGAATATTGAAGTAATGGGTGAAGAAAATGTTCCCAAAGGTACTGGATATGAAATCACTGATACCAATATCCGATATTATGATCTTGATTCAAATGGATGGCGTTCATTTATTGTTGATAACTTAATTTCGTGGAAATAATATGAAGAAAAATTTAATTCCTATTTTTATAGCATTTATTTGTCAATTGACAAATGTGATTTGGTATTGGAATACTTCTAATCCTAGAACTTTTGTTATTGTTTTTAATCTTGCTGTCTTAATTTGGATTATTTATGTTTTTTATTATATTTGGAAAATAAATCGGATAATATGAAAACAAAAATTACATTTACTTGGAATTTAGCAAGTGAGCAACCAACAGCAATGATGTTGCCGGTTTTAGCAATTACTCAAAATAATAAGTTGATTGTTTTTAAGAATACATATAATAAATGTTTGTGTAATTCTGATTGGAAACGTTTAGTAGAGAAATACAAAATTAATTATTGGGTTTATCAATCTGAAATTATTTAAATAGAATAATTATGGAAAAGGATTATAAAGTTATTTTTGAAACTCTTGTCAATAATACACAAAAGTATCTTGAAGACAATCATTTGAATGCAATGATTCTTGGTATTTCTGGTGGTCTTGATTCAACAGTAACAGCGGCTATTTGTCATGAAGTTGAGAAACGAAATCCTGAACTTAAGTTTATTGGTATTTCTCTTCCTTGTTCATCAAATACCGAAGAAGAGAATAATTCTGCCACTATTTGTATGAAAGGATTTTGTAAGTCAGGACAATGGTGGGTGGAAAATCTTCAAAAGGAATATCTTCTATTTAGAGCTACTTGTTCTCAACGACATCTTATGACAACCATTGGTCAAGGAAATATCAAGGCTAGACTTCGTATGATGTATCTTTATAATGAAGCAAATTATTTCAAAGGTCTTGTAATGGACACAGATAATCTTACTGAACATTATCTTGGTTTCTTTACAATTCATGGTGATCAAGGAGATTTAAATCCACTTGGTGGTCTTTGGAAGCATGAAGTATATGAACTTGCAAAATATCTTCTTTTTGATTATTATGGGAATGATGATTTGAATTCACTTAGTTATAAAGAATTAGCTCTTCAGACTGCAATTGGAATTACACCAACCGATGGAAATGGTGTAAATGATTTTGGTGATATGGGACAGATTGCACCAGCATTTGTCCATGATAAGAATATTGATGCATATACAAAAGTTGATGATATTATTAAAACATATTTTGCTTTTGTTGTTAGACATCCTGAAGAATATCAAGCTGCTAAAGAAGCATTATATAGTGAATATGGTAATGAAACAGTAGATGGAATTATTAAACGAATTAATAATACCAAGTATAAGAGAAATAAACTTCCTATTGTAATAAATCATGAATCAGAATAAATCTACAATTAATATTATGAATGAATATCCAAATATTAAAAAAAATATTATCAGAAGGTTTTTAAATCCTCTTTATCAGTATACATGTGTAAATAATATTATGCTTTTAATTAATGATATTAAGACACGTATACCATTTGATGTCGAATATAATGAAAAAGCTCAGATTATTTGTGTAGATCTTGGTGATGGAATATATATTAATATACATATTAATTTTGCGCCAAATAACAATTCTAAATGTTATATCACATCTTTTAATTAAATAAATAAATAAAATATATTATATGAAAACACTTATTGTAGTCGATGTTCAAAACGACTTTATTAATCCAGTATGGGGTCATCTTTATGTAAACAAAGGTGAGGAAGTAGTTCAAAATATTATTGATTATATTAAAAATAATATAAGTGAATTACGTGAAGTAGTATTTACTTTGGATTGGCATCCAAATGTTGATAGTATGTTTATGGAACCAAATATCACATGGCCTAAGCATTGTCTCCAATTTTCTGAAGGAGCCGCTATTCCTCAAGTACTTATTGATACTTGTGTAGATAATCATATTAATATGAAATTTTTCATTAAGGGAAATGATACATATAAAGACCCAACACATACAGAATATGGTGCATTTGATGATATTGGTAAATGGGGAATATATAATGGTGAAAAACTTTTTAAAGTAAATAATCGATTACAAGATTCTCCATTATGGCTTTATCCAGATGATGAGTTTGTTGTTTGTGGAGTCGCTGGAGATTATTGTGTAATGAATACAATTAAGAATCTTCAAAAGTATGAACATGAAAATCAAGGATTGAAAATATCTATATTAAAAAGTGGAATTCGATCTATTGATGATGGAACTACTTTAAATGAATTTATACAAAAAAATAACTTTGATATTTATGAGTAAATTAAAAGCGGGTGATAAATTCATAATCCAATATAATGATATATTATCTTTTCCAATAGTAAAAGTTAAAAAAGAATATGAATATTTCTATATTGGAGATGATGATGGAAAGATTATGAAAAATATTTGGAATAAAGATATTCCATTAAAGAAAAATATAATCTATCCAAAAGCCTGGGAATTTTTATATAAAAGAGTAGAAATAATTAAAACAAAAAAATAATTTAAATATGGTTTATTCAATATTAGATACAGATCTTTACAAGTTTACTACTTCATATGCTTACATGAAGTTGTTTCCTAATGCAGAGTGTACATTCACATTTAAAGATAGGAATAATACTAAACGAACTCCAGAATTTTTAGAGCATTTTAAAAATGTACTACGAACTTATTGTAATAATGCATGTCTTATGGCATCCGATTTTAATCTTATTAAAGAATCTCATCGTATAGACTTTATTCCTACATATTACTGGGAATGGCTTTTGT
>ODAI014683828.1_pt1 | contig 13270 bp, 15 predicted proteins | sample 1539321 | NCBI WGS metagenome assembly ODAI01 (sample SAMN02144231, study PRJEB22623) | gut metagenome | biome: sheep rumen | host: Ovis aries | place: New Zealand | reverse complement strand
GTTTCAATCCACAGTCGGTAATTTCACGGAGTCTGACATGTCAGCGCATTGCCGACTTTGACTTACCTCTGGTCAGTGGGGGATACCGATTGCTCTCCGCCCACCACTGCCGTTAAGTTACATCATCTGCAATTCATCTCCATCCTACAGAGGATGGAGAATCCTTGCGAATCCTGGTTGAACATCTGTAAATGAATTCGTATTTCTTAAGCAGCCGGTCGAGTTTTTTCATTTTTTCCTTCCTGTGCGACCCTATTTCCACCACGGAAACACTCTCCAGTCCTTATACATAGCCTCGTAATCGATCTTGCTGTGGTCGAAATTGCGCTTTCTTTGCCAGTATTCGATCTCTCTTTGTTTTGCCTTTTTGTAATTTTCGTCGTCTTTTTCGCCGGCATTATGCAGTTTGATGATCTCTGACAGCGGTGCCGTCTCGTAGATCCAGTCGTCTTTATACCGAGCATTTTTGTATGTGGCACGGCAGGTCTTCCATACGGAAACCTTGTTTTGATCGCACGGGTTTGATAGTTCTTCCCATTTAAGGGGACAGTACACACATCTCGGCAATGTAGTAATCGGTTCGGCACCGTATCTTTTCGCCAATCGATCTGCGTACATACAGAGCGGGGAATGAATATTAGGCCCGTTTTCGTAGCCGAGATTGCCGATAAACCATTTTCGCACATAGCCGTACCTGGCTCCCGCATTGGGATTTTCTCCAAGATACCGCCTCATGTCTTCCCACATATTTCGGCTTGTTTTTATCGCCCATTCGGATGTGAGTTCCATCTTTCCTTCTCCTTAGAGTCTGTTGCTTGTGTTTTTGGTATAGGAACGAGCGGATTCGAACCGCCGACACACGGCTTATAAGGCCGCCGCTCTAACTAACCCCTGAGCTACGTTCCTTTGAGGGGCTGACGCCCCTGGGTCAAATGTTAATTGTAGATATCCGGGATCCCGCGCAGGATATCGTAACTTGTCTTCCTGATCTCAGGAATAACCTCGTCTTCCTCGTCTTCGAGGGGTGTGTCAGCGATCATGCTGTGCTCCGGCTCTTTTGCTTCTTTTGTTTTTGTCGGTACGGGACTGATATCATTCCGTTTCTCCGGCGGTGTTTCTTCCGCCTCACGGTGCGGTTTTTCCGCAGCGCTCTGCTGTTCCGACTGTCTGTGCCGGACTTCGGATACGGCAGGTGCCCCGGCGTCGGGTATGTCTGTGCTTACAGAAGGCGATCTTCCGGCAGGTAAGCCGGTGGTGGCGAGCGCTCTTGAAACAGGTGCTTCCGGGGGTGGCGTTCTCAGAATATTTGCCACCATACGGGAGACAGCTTCTTCGTCTGACAACGATGTATTGGCGGCGTCCCGTTTGCGTTCTTCCGCCGGCCGGTGTGTGCCGGTGTCTGTGCGTGGTCTTCTGCCCGGGCGTCCTTTTTCTTCTGCCATGAGTTCCCTCTCCGCATGTTTCCGGAGCATGAGGAACTCCTCAAGGGAAGGCAATATGTCCTCCCCTGTCAGTGCCGCATAGGCGGCCAGGATCTCCTCGGTCTTTTTTCTGATATCCTGCTCTCTCATTTCTTGTCCTTTTTGTTCTTGTCTGCGTTCTCAACAGCTTCGAGATCGACTTCGAAGTCTGCGCAGAGTTTTTTCAGGAAACCGTCTGCGTTGACATACTCGGGGTTCTCCGGGATGAAGGTATTTTCCCCGAATACTTCCGCCAGCTCTTTGCGGAGCAGGTTCGATGTGCCGCCGATACAGACGACGTTCATGAAGGCGAGCGGCCAGTGGCGCGTATCGCACTTCTTCTTGATGGCGCGGACGTGATCCAGGAGGAAATTGTCGATGATCGCACGGCTCTTTTCCATGAGTTCCTTATCCCCGTTGTTGGGGGTCAGGCAGCGCTTCTTGATATCCTTGCTTCCGCGCACCAGGGTGCTGGCAGCAAGGTTGTCATCGACACGCGCACCCAGTTCGGATGTCAGCTCCTGTGCCAGACCGGTGATCAGAACTTTTCCGCCCAGTTCGTCAGTGAAACAGGACTCGTTCACGATGGTGAAAGCGTTTGCGTAAGTGTTGTTAATGTTGAGGTTGCCGATATCGATGATCGCTGTCGTGCCGCCGAGTCTCGCCGGATACTCGTAGATAACGCCGAGGCCTTCCGGGTAGACGTACTCTGTGTCAAAGCGGAACGTCGATGTCATGATCGGGCCGTTCGGCGATGTCTTGATCTTGACCGTATGGGCTGTCCCTTTTGCCCCAAGGATGTATTCCTTATAGGAGAGGCGCTCGCTCGGGATGTTTGCCAGGGAGAGCGGGATACCGATCACGACATTGACAAGCCCGTGGTCGCCCTCTCCGAGGGCAAATGCGATAGCGGACATAGTACAGATGCGGTGGATCTCGTCCTTCTTGCTGGTCGTCAGTTCCGGTTCGATCCTTGCGTCGTTACCGACCTTGAACACCTCTCCGTCGTCGATCTGGACAATGTAAGTGCCACGGTCAAACATATCGTCATCGAACGTGCCGGGCATATATTTTGTCCTGAATTTGAATTTGCTTCGCTTGTTGGACTCTGCCATGTAAGCGCTCACTTTTGTGTTGTACTTGCCGCAGTCCACGGCGATATATTTTCCTGTTCCTCTCACGGTTGTTTCCTCCTTATGCTATCATTCATGTAACGATCCTGCTGGCTTCCGAGATAAAGCGTCAGGACCCGGTTTAGTGTACGGTGCTGGAATTCGAGGTTCTTCACGGCGCCTTCGACAATAGTGTCGCGGTCCACCATGTCCTCATAGGCGTTCCTGCGCCGGGCGTGTTCGGCACTGGCTTTCTGAACGGTCTCAAGGGCTTCCAGGAGCTGTGCTTCTTTTTCCCGGTATGTTTCCCGGCAGGCGGCGGCATCCCGCTCCGCTTCCATCCGCGCGGCGTCGTCTTTCTTTTCCGCCAGGGCAAGCATGTTGCCGCTCTTCTGGAGCGCCTTCTTTGCTGCTTCCGCTTCTTTTCCTGCGCGGTCGGCGGCTTTCTGCGCGGCAAGAAGGGCGGACCTTGCCTCTTCTTCCATGCGCTTTAAGTTCCGTTTTTCGACGCTTGTGTGTGCCTTGATCTGCGTGAAATAGGTGAAGAGGTTGGTCCTTTGTGCGAGCATGCCGCCTGCGCGGTCCATGCTCTCCGGGTCGTCCATGTCCGGCGCTTCGATGGACCCGATCTTTTTATACAGGTACCGGATAAAGTCCTTGAGATCCATCCGGAACAGGTCCCCGTATGTCTTCGGCTCTTCGGGCTGTATGTTGGTTTTCGGTGCGTCTTCCGGCATCCGGTATCACTCCTTTCTGTTCAGATCCCCCGGGGGTGGTAAGCCATCCCCGGAGGGTAAGTCGGTCGTGTGTCTTATCTGCCGTTTGGCAGGTCAATTTCTCCTATCCTGTCGAGTGAATTCCCGCCCGCCGGTGTCCCGTACAGGATGGTCTTTCCTTCTCGTTTGATCGCAAATACGTCCCTGTATTTCTTGTCGGGGCAGGTTTTTGATGTGTAGGTCTCATCCTGCCCGCAAAGCGGCACGTGTTCCGGATATTTCCTCGTGTATGTTCCCTCGTTCATCAGGATCGTTCGCTCTTTCAGTTCGCGACAGATCTCGCTGAATGCCGGCGTCTCGTTAAGACAGGCGGGAACATCGCACCACTCTTCGTCACCGAAGGTCGGGAATGCCTCGCAGAGGGTTGCCCTCATGAACATGACCTCTTTTGTTTCCGGGGCGTAAAACGCATACAGCGTGGACGGTTTCCCGTTCTCCATAACCTCGACCTCGTATGTCAGGTAGTCAAATCCGCCGCCTGTGTCCTCGATCGTCTCGCTTTTGACAACAGGGTCTTTAAACGTTTCCGCGCAAGCCCTGTCGTCGTAGTCCCATGTTCTCCAAGGTCCTTTATAACCGTGCGGGGTCCCGAAGACGGGGTATGTGTTCCACTTGTCGACCATCTGCTGAAGCACATCAGAGAAATCAACGTCTATCGTCTCGCTGTCATCCTCGAAATCATCGACCTCATCAAGAGGCGTGGTGTACGCCCACCATCCGTCTTCGAGAAGCGTGGTCGGTTCGCCTTTGGTGTTGACGTCGATATTGACATAGTAGGTCTTGTCGCCGTCTTTGACTTCCGCTTCCATAGATTCGTGTGGAAAGACGACAGCGATAAACCGGTATCTTGTTATCAGCATAACCGTATTTTCCTCCTGAAATTTTGCATTTCTTCTACATATGATATGTCAGATTTTTCGCCGGGTAGTTCTCATATATAAGAGGAAATTGAAAAAGCAGTACTGTGCAGCGTACGGCGAGCGACATGAAAAAAGCGGCCATGAGGCCGCCTTCTTAATTGTTAATGCACTTTTTTGTATTCCTCAAAAGATTCCCCTCATCGTCTGTTCCACTTATCGATCAAATTTTGCTTTCCTGTCCCTATAAAAGTACACCCACATTTTGGGCAATAAATTTGCCCATACTGTTGCTTTTGAGAAATAATTTTCAACTGAATTTCTTCAGGTGGTGTATGGCAAAACGGACATTCCATCTTGATTCTTTTGTCTGTCACCTTTGTTTTCAGCGGTTCAGATGCTCGCAACTTGCGTTCTGGGAAGAGAACCGCCCCGCTTTTATGCGGGCCTCCTTTCTTATGCTGTTTCGTTCATCATTTTCGCGGCTTTCTCATCGTATGCCTGCTGGAGGTTCAGCCAGTAAGTGGTTGTCGTTCCAAGCAGACGAGACAGCTTAGACGCTATATCGGTCGACAGGTTCTGGTTACCATTCACCAGCATATCTAAATCGTCCGGTGTGATCTCGAGTCGTTTTGCGAATTCCTCCCGGGTGAGACCGCTCTCGTCGATGATCTCGTTAAGGTAATATCCCGGATGAAAGATGACTGTATCGTTGCATTCGATGTAATTACTCATTGCCGTCACCATTTAAATACTTGTCATAACGGCCGTTTGCAAAATCGCCACACTCACTATGGAAATTGCAGTTTTCCAGAAGGTCTTCAATTTTCCTGCGCAACCTGCGTTTTTTATGAAGTACAGCGAGCTCTTTAATGTCATCCGATCCGAACCGGTAGGAAACCATCGAACTGAGTTCATCGTATGAATGGTTTCGCAAGGCGGTCTCCCAGTCACGGCGTATCATCGCATCCTGCATGACCTTGTCCATATCAACCCGCGTAAGGAAATACCCGCTGCACGGATATGAACGGATGAAAGCAAGAATCTCCTCTTTTCTTTTGACGGGGTCCGGTGCCTTGTGAATAATGCACGACAGATCCGTCTCGGCCCACTGGCCCAAAAGCCACGGGGTCTTCCTGTCAAAAGACTCAATCGGCTCAGTCAGATTGAACACTTCCTTATATTTATATATAAGGTCATCATACAGGCACATGGCTTCTTCCTGCCATTTATGGATGAGTTCGCGCATTTCCTCGTCAGCGAGCTTCTTTCCTGTTGCCATGACTTTGCAGTGAACACAGTCAAAGTTCGTGTGCTCACAGGCCGCACAGACGTTTTCGGCGTTTTCGACAAAAGCGGTAAAATCAGTATTATTTTTCTTTAAACTCATGTTTTTTTCTCCTTAATGGGTGCCTTACGGCTTCCCGGCACCGTACCCTGGAGGGCCGTGTACCGGGTTTCTCGTCCCCTGTAAAAGCAGGACGGGGTTCACAACGCTCTTGTTATCCTGTGGTTTTATATGCGGGTCCCGAATAGACCGGGACCTCCGGAGGGGGCCCTCCGGAAATGGCACTTCCCCTTCCCTCAGGGAGCGTATCAAGATACAGGCCGTACCAGGATACGCGCAGGGCTATTATCCTTCCCTGCTGTTTAACCATCCGCCTGGTCCTTCCCCGCTTGTGAAGCACGGGGGGGGCTTCTTACTGTCACAGGTAACAGTGAGCTAATCAACCGGGCATGAGACAACTTTCCTCGTCGAAACGAGATTCGTTATCTCAAGCCCCATCCATTACCGGAGTAATGGGTGGGGTAGTTGACTCTGTTCTGTTTGTTTCCATTTTTGTTTTTCTCCATTAAATTGTAATGTTGTCTCTGTCGCGAGGTACTTTGCAAACCTTTGCTCTTTGGCATATAACCAAGCGTTTATCAAGGTACGCCTTGACATCCGACGCTTCGTAGTGATTTGCATCCTCCGCCTTCCAGTCCTTGCGGAAGGGCATCTTGATGATGATGCTGTCGCACAGCAAAATCCCTTCCGAAACGTATGTCCAGGTGAAGCCCTCCAACCGGACTTTATCCCCGATTTGGAGATTAACGGATTTCGAATTGATTCGTATAGCAGGGCGAACACCAATGTATCCAGTGATGATGTGCCCGTTATCATTGACGCCGCCGCCCGGACGAACACAAGCCGCATAGAGACCGAGGCAGTTGGGCGAGCGCAGCCACCACCAGCCGTCAACCGACGGAATATTCGTTTCTGCCGCCTCATACTCCTCGATACTGAGGAGCGTGATGTCGGTAATGTCTATATTTACCGGAATCACCGGGAAATGTTGTGCGATTAGCTTCATACCAAGCATTTTGTTCTTCTCCTTTCGTGTACGCCCCCATCCTTCGGTTTTTGAAGGACAGGGGGTATTTGTTCTATTTCTCTTCGATTACGCTGTTATCTCTGCTACGAGGTACTTTGCAAACCGTTTATCAAGGTACGCCTTGATGTCCGACGCTTCGTAGCAATTTACGTCCTTCGCCTTCCAGTCCTTGCGGAAGGGCATCTTGCAGATGATCTCATCACAAAGAGCAAGACCGGGGGCAATCACTGTCCATAAAATTCCATCAAGACGGAGTGTGTCACCCGTGAGAATGTTTGCGGACTCAGTGTTGAAACGCATGACGGGGCGCACACCAATGTCACCATTTGTGACGTGGTTACCGTTACCACCGACGACGCCGTTCGGACCAACACAAACCACAAGGTGACTAAGCCAGCTGGGCGAGCACAGCCACCACCAGTCGTTTACCGCCGGGATGTTGTCTTTTGTTGCTTCATACTCCTCATTACTCAGGAGCGATATATCCGTGACCTTGATGGCAATTTCGACATAACTGGTTACCTGTTTTTCAATGTTCATGTTTTTCTCCCTTCATGTACTCCCCTGTCCTTCAGTTTTTGAAGAATAGGGGCATTTGTTCTATTTCTCCCCGGTCAAGCTGTTATCTCTGTTGTAAGGTACTTTGCAAACCGTTTATCAAGGTACGCCTTGATATCAGACGTTTCGTAGTGATTTGCATCCTCCGCTTTCCAGTCCTTGCGGAAGGGCATGGTGCAGATGGCCGAATCGCAAAGTGCCAGACCGGGGGCAATCACCGTCCACAAAAATCCGTCAAGACGGAGTTTGTCACCTGTGGGAATGTTTGCGAACTCAGGTTTGAAACGCATGACGGGACGCACTCCAATGTCACCATTGCTGACGTGGTAACTGTTACCACCGACGATGCCGTTCAGGCCAACACAAGACACAAGGCAACTAAGCCAGCTGGGCGAACATAGCCACCACCAGATGTTTACCGCCGGAATGTTGTCTTTCGCTGCCTCATACTCCTCATTACTCAGGAGTGATATATCCGTGACCTCGATAGCAGTCTTGACATAATTGGCCACCTGTTTTTCAATAATCATTTTTCTTCTCCCTTCATGTATATCCCTGTCCTTCAGTTTTTGAAGAACAGGGGCATATTGGTTTTATTTCTCCACGGTCACGGGCACACCGTTATCTTTGTTCACAGTTGCAAACCACTTTTCCAAGAATTTCTTTACATCGGACGCTTCATACTCGTTGGAGTCCTTTGCACGCCAGTCCTCGCGGAAGGGCATATATGTGATGATGCTGTCACACAGCAAAGTCCCTTCCGAAACGTATGTCCAGATGAAGCCTCCTAACCGGATTTTTTCCCTGATTTGAAGATTGGCGGATTTCGGATTGATCCTCAAAGCGGGGCGCACACCGATGTAATGACTTTCGACGTAGCGGCCGAGATCATCGACGCCGTGCGGACGAACACAGGCCGCACGGCGACTGAGGTTGCCAGGCGAGCGCAGCCACCACTCATCAAGCGCATCAAGCGGCGGGATGTTCTTTTTCGTTGCTTCATACTCATCAATGCTGAGCAATGTGATGCCGGTAATGTCTATATCCACCGGGACATATTGTGTGATTTGTTTCATACCAATCATTTCGTTATTCTCCTTTCATGTTTATTCGCCCTTCTTATTGATTCCGTATACGACTTCGCTTCCGAAGTGCAACGGGTCATCGACCCGGTCGATACCGCAATCCGCAAGCTTCAGCGGATGTCCAATCCCGCTTTCGCCGTCATAGACTACGACAGGCAGGCTGCCGTTATAGTCCGAGAGATTGTCGATGAGAGCCTGCACCGTCAGGCCGTCGTTTGGCGGCGGGGCAGGGCACTCATTACTTCCATTCTCTTCCGACCGTGCAGCGGAGGCATCGGCGTATTTCCCGAATGCTTCCCGCAGATGTATGATATCTTCTTCGCAGGTATAGCTAAGCAGGATGACCGGGACTTCGGTATTGTCCAGGTGTAATTCCGGATGATCTTGCAGTACCTGCGCGATCCCCGATATCTTCCTCATGCCATCCACGCAGATAAATGTAGACTTTTTAATCGGGATTGTCAGAACGCCGGTGTTATATGCGTAATTGGGGATAACGCGGCCAAGACCTATCTCCCTGTATGTGGCGCCTTCGCTTTTGCACATCAGGACAACGGCTCCAGTGAAGCGGGTCGTTACATCTTTCAGGCATTCTACCATTGCTTCCGCTTCGGATTCGCTGATATTGGATGTTGTGGGAGAGACGTAATCCGCCAGCTCCCTGAAGGACATGGTGAACATGTAGTACACCCACTTTCCGGCATGTCTTCCCCGGATCACCGGCTTTTCGATGTCTCTTTCTCCTGTTGTGATCATATTGTCTCCTTCCTTTACGCTTTTTTGTTTTCAGCAGACGCGATGAGGGCATCTGCTCTATCCTGATCGATCTCTTTTCTGTGTTTTGCGGCGATATCCTTCAGCACAGCCGCCTTGTCTACGCCCGAGAAGTGCATCTTTCTGGCACTTTTCAGAATCTCTTTGAATGCGGGAGAAGGGGACAGACCCATGTCGATGAGGTCTTTGCCCGAGACGATCGGCTCCCTTGCCCTTGTTGTGTAGACAGAAAGCCTCTCCGTCAGGAAAGCTTTTTCCTTTTCCGCTTCTTCTTCGCCGTTGCCTTTGCCGCGGGTATCTGCAACAGCAAGCAGGCAGAGATCTTCCGGATGATGCACCGCATCGAACATATGATTGGTCGTTTTGGTCCGGCTTTCCGCGTTGAAACAGTGATGCGGCCGGCTGTGATGTTCAACCATCTCGAGAACGTATTCGCGCAGGTGTGTATCCGGGTTTAACCGGTCAAGGAAGCCTCTCGCCAGCGGTACGCCGGCACTGTCATGGCCGTGTGCGTGTATGCGCCCATCCGGGCTTTCTGCGGTCACCGCGGGCTTTCCGATGTCGTGGCATAGTGCCGCTATCATAAAAAATTCGGCGTTTTGGGCTTCTTCTTTCATTTTGGCGGCTGCGTCGATTACCCGCATCGTATGCGTCCATACATCGCCTTCCGGATGGTATATCGTGTCCTGCCGGCAGCCGATCATAGCTTCCAGTTCAGGAAACCAGGTGTCTAACTGTGCGGTTTCCCGTAGAGCTTCGAAGAATACGGACGGTTTTGGCGCTTTCAGCAGGGCTTTCCGCATTTCTCCGTACACGCGCTCTTTTGAAAGGCTGTCAAGGCGCATCCTTCGCATGACCGCTTTTGTATCCGGGGCTATCTCGAAACCGAATCTTGCCGAAAACTGAGCCGCTCTGCATACGCGGAGCGGGTCTTCCGCAAATGTATCGTCATCGATATGCCTGATAAGCCCGTTCCTGATATCGTCCTGTCCGCCGAAGAAGTCTATGATCTCTTCGGTCAGGACATCCTGCATCAGGGCGTTCATTGTAAAATCACGTCTTCGCGCGGCAGTTTCTTTCGGAATAAAAGGATCGACGTAGACCTCGAAGTCCTTGTGTCCCCTTCCCGTTGCGGTTTCCATCCTCGGCTGTGCGATATCGAGGTCGAGTCCTTTGATGTTGTAAACGCCGAACGCCGCACCCTGCATTTTGAGCTCGCCAAACCGGGCGAGGATCGCTTTGAGTTCATCGGGTGTAACGCCGTAGACCTCGATGTCGATATCTTTGTTTTCCTTACCCATGATCATGTCACGGACACATCCGCCGACATAGTAGACCCTTCCGCCTTTCAGGGCGACATCTTTTGCGATCATACGGGCGGTATATTGATTCTTGTCCATATTGTCCATACTTTAAATCCTCTTTTTCCTATACGAATAAGGACCGGGCTTGACTTGCCCGGTGCCCTTATTATTTGTTTGTCCTATTCGGTTGCGACAGGCGGCACCGTCAGTATCGTGCCTATGATCTGAGTTCTGAGGCTGTTGATCTGCGTTGCGATATCGGTCGCTTTGCGGCGGGACATGGTGCCGGTGGGTACAGCGAGCGATTTCGGTGTAAACGTTTCGAATGCATTTGTCGCTGTGCCTCTTTTGACAAGTTCCTTGTTGTCCGAAACCGACGGGATCGCCATGACGCTTTCCTTGATCTGTTCGCGGATTTCCTCATCCGTGGCATCAACAGCGATCAGCGTTACAGTCTTGAACGCATTGATGATATCAGTCCTTTTGATATCGTCGTTGCTGTCGAAATAATATTTCTTCATTGTTTGTTCTCCTTTTTTAATTTGGTTCTCTGGTTTTCAGATGCTATATCCGATATGTCAGAAATGTTTTTGGATGGGTATGGACAAAACGAAACCCGCTGCATCTTGTGCAGCGGGTTACAGATGGTCTGTATCAAGACCATCGGTCCTATGCGAATTTTTTCTGCTGAAAGTTCTTCCTCCTCTAAACTCCTGTTTTCATAGAACATATTCGATATGTCAGATTTTTTCTCTGACTCCTCTCACGTCGAGACGACGTGAGGTTCCAAAGCCGCGGTCCCGCACGAATGGGTTATTGGGGCCTGTACTTATGGACTTTCTGCGGACTGAGGCGTCCCGTCCGGTCTGATGAGACCATCCGTTAACGCCATACCGCGGGGCGCGGAGCTGCACCCCGGAAAAGTCTGCATGTTACATCTATTGAAAGGGCTGCCCGTAAGGGCGGCCTTTTTGCTGCTGCCGGCGGGCTCTTTTTGTCAGGCAGCTGCCCGCAAGGGCTTTTTGAAGTCCCTGAGCCCGAAGTTCCCGGTCGTATCGCCCTGCCGCATGACGTCTGCCACTGCCTTTCCCTGGGCCCTGAGGAACCAGCGGAAGTGCTCTTCGCACATGCTGCGGTCAGGAACTTCTTCGCTTTCGGCGCAGTAGAGTAGGAAGGCGCTGTAGAGGTCCCTCTGCACCATGTGCCCGCCGATCCGCTTTGTCCGGTCAGAAAGGGCGGGCTTTTTGTATGTCCCGTCAGTGTGGTCGTACTGGCTGGCCTTGTACTTCCTGCTGCTGACTTCCAGTACGAAGATCCCGAGACGCTCCGCCTTCTCCTTCAGCAGGCGGAGGAAGAGCCCGGGGCTCCGCTTAAGGACCGACTTCCCGAAGCGCTTCCGGCGCTTGAACACAAAGACCTTCCGCTTCCTGCCCTTCCTGTCAGAGATGACGGATGCCTTCTCGGACCGGACGGCTCTGCCTTTTGCCCTCCTTGCGAGGGCCCTGTAGTCCATAGGCTCAACGCATACGCTGCCGCACCCGTCAAGGATACGGTTCGTAAGGCGCCCGTGGCTTTGGCGCACGAAGGCGTTCTTCCGCCGGTAAGCGTTCCTGAGACGCATCAGGGCTTCCCCCATGCCGCGCGTCCGGACCCGGAAGACGGCCTCCTTTTTGATGGTCCCGTCTTCGTTGTAACAGCCCGGGTTGGCAAGGCGCCTCCTTCTTTCATAAGCGGCGGCCCAGCGGCCGATCTCCCTGTCGTATGCCTCGACCCCGTCCGCAAGCACCTCAAAGCGCGCGCCCCTGTCAGACACGACAGCCATCGTCGAGACGCCCGGGTCGATGCCCGCGCTCCGCGTTCCCTTTTTGATCTTCGCGGGCGGCATGCCCTCCGCGATGGCCTGCAGGTAATAGCTGCACCCAGTGCCGTCCGGCTCCCGAACGATCCGGCAGTACTTGATGCGGCAGGCCATGGCTTCCTGCAGGTACCAGTCTTTTTTCCTGGCAGGCTTTAAGGCGAAGCGCCTCCCGCAGATGCTGACTGTGTCGTCCTTCCTGCGGTAGATGATGCCGCTGTCCGCCCGTTTGTCCTCGAAGGAGACGGTCTCCCCTTTCTTCCGGAAGCGGACGTCCGTGCCGCCAAAGGCCGCCTTCCGGACGGCCCGCGCAAGGGATGTCGCCTGTTTCTGCAGGATGTTGATCCCGACGCACCCGTCAAGGGAGCGGGCCTTGCCCGTGCCGATGTAGGCGTGCAGGTCATACTCCCGCAGGCCGTAAGCGGCCAGGCAGACGCTGATCTCGTTCGCCCAAAGGGAAGCGGCCCTGTCATCGCCGGACTTTTTCGCGCGGCGCCAGTTCCTGAGTGCCTCCCGGTACCAGGCATCCTCCCGCATCTCCACGAGGGCTCTCCGGACATGGCGGACACAATTGTTGTAGGCCCGCTCACAGGCATTGAAAAGCTTTTCCAGGTACGCTTCCCCGTCACGGCCCCCTGTGCGGATCTTCCGGCTGTACACGAAACTGGGCGTCTGTGCTCTCCTCATGCGTCAGACCCCCTTCTGGTCGTCGATGTAGCGCTTGACCGTGTCAAGGCTGACAGCACCGACCGTGCTGATAAAGCTCCCCCTGGTCCAGAAGGAGGGGATCTTCTTCTTGATGTCAGGGAACTCCTTCCGGATGACATGGGACGAGTGCGATTTTAAATGCTTGACGATGTCCATGATGCCCAGCTCCGGGTCGCAGTCGATGAGCAGGTGCACATGGTCCGGCATGACCTCCATGTCGAGGATGCGGAAGCCGTACATGTCCGCCGTTTCCGCAAAGAGCTCATTAAGGCGCGTGTCGATGCCGTCCACGAGGACCCTCCTGCGGTACTTTGGGCAGAAGATGACATGGTACTGGCAGCTGAACACGCGGTGGTTCACCGTATTGTATTTCTTATCGGGCGACGCAAGATACATGGTATGCCTC